>Ga0247727_10013949_pt1 | contig 13441 bp, 12 predicted proteins | sample WisWelCaveWW1625_FD_202498 | JGI IMG/M metagenome (GOLD analysis project Ga0247727, IMG submission 202498) | Biofilm microbial communities from Wishing Well Cave, Virginia, United States - WW16-25 | ecosystem: Environmental > Aquatic > Deep subsurface > Groundwater > Cave microbial mat | place... | reverse complement strand
CGCCCTGCACCATCACGATGGGCTACACCACATCGCTGGCATATTTCGCCCTTTCAGGGCTTGTCAAAACAGCCCTGAAGGGGCATGATATGTCAGCGCAGGGTGAAGCCCTGCGACAAGGAAGGGCAGGGTAATGCCCTGCGACAAGGAACCGTCACACCAATTGGCGATCCGAGAAACCAACAAGCCCTGGAAGGGCCGAATATTTACTCCCACACGTATCGCTCATCATATTCCACATCGTTTTTTTTAAGAAATGCACGATATTCATCCTGAAATGAAATTTTATGGTGATGTTCATGTTGGTTTGCGATATAGTCAATTACCGCATCCACTTCCATTGGATTAACTGAAAATGCGCCATAACCATCCTGCCAATAAAAATTATTAAGTGATTCGCATTTTGTTTTGATCCACCTGGAAGAATGCGACTTTGTTTCTTCCAGAAGTTTCACCAAAGCTATTTTTTTCGAGACCATGCAAAGAATGTGAACATGATCCGCATGTCCGCCTATTCTTATTGGTTGGCATTCCAGGTTTTCGCAGATACCAGCAAGGTAGCTATAGATTTCATTTTCATAAGGGGCATGAATGATTGGTTCACGGTGTTTCGTGCTGAAAATAATATGCATATAGTTTTTTACAAGTGATTGTCCCATGCTTTGTTTCGCTCTTGGAAGGCTCCCTATTTACGGCAAATTTCATTGAAGGGAACCTCTAAAAACAATGAAGTTCGAGGCGGATGAACAAGTGAAAAGCGGAGTTTACTTTGGTAAATGAGCATTTTCACTTGGAATCCAACGAAGAAATTCGAAGTTTTTAGAGGTTCCCTGAAAAATAATTTCGCTTCTTTTCCGGGGGCTTTACCCCCGGCTGACATATTGCGCCCCTTCGGGACTATCAAATAGCTCGCTGCTTCCTTTTTCACGGGGGCTTTACCCCAGGCTGGCTTATTGCGCCCCGGGACTTTTAAATCGCTGGTTGATTCCCCTTCCTGGGAAATTACCGAAGATGAAGACCTGCGCATATTGAATCGTTACCAATACCTGGAAAAATTCAATACGATTTCTGACACCATTCTCTTGAATAGGGTACGGGTGTGACCCTCTGACCATCGGTTTTTCTCTTTTCTGATTCCTTTTCGAATTCTATCCAACATTGACAGGCTCCGCCGTACTCAAATGTATATCCCGACCTGTTCCAATTTCCCTCAAAACTTTTCTCAAGATCAACGGTTCCTCCAATACAGGGCAAGAACTGCTGCAATAACCCGGAAATATATTCGGAATCCATCCCGGGATCGGATTCTGATTCCACCGAAACGGAAACAAAATACTTGGAAGGAAAATATTCAAATTCATAGACTCGGCCGGTGATCTTTTTTATGGTAATTTCTTTATTGCCCTTTTTCAAACTCGATTGTATTCCGTTCAAGATCGAATCAGATACATCCACACTATCCGTCGCGGTCTCCGAATATACATTTTTGATCTTCCCGAAATCACAAGATGATAAAAACAAGATCAATAAAAAGATTGCAGCTCCATATTTTGATTCCCAAAAATTTGCATGGAAACCGGAAGATCTGTTTTTTCGTTTCATGTATTTTTCAATTGTCACAATTCTTTCTTGCATAAAACACTGCCAATGTATCCTCGCCGTCCTCGATTATCTTTTTTCGCAACTCTTGAACGGCATGAAAGCAGCCGCAGTCCTGAATATTTTCAAAAAAATATTCTGAATCTTTTTCACCATCCGGAAGGATCTCTTTCAGGTAGATGTTTCCAGCGATACATACAATATTATCATTTACTACCCTTGTAACATTCGCGGTCGTTATTCCGGACACTTTATCAGACTTTGTTTTCAAATATATATTGAATTTCGAGGCCTTGCTGTCAAATTGATACACCCATCCATTTGCTTCTATCGAAACATCACACACCCGGTAAAATTGTAATTCTCCTGTTATTTGATCAATAATCTTTTGCGGAATTTGAATGCTGTCTGCACCAGATCTGTCAAAATTATTTGCTTCATTCTCCCGATGGCAAGAAGAAGACAAGAAGGTGACTATAAGAAATGAAAATGCAAATGACCAATTTCTTCTCATTTTTCCAGAGCATTTGGAGTTTGAATACCAATTTTCAATCCAATAATTGCGGAAAAATCAACATCAAACAGGTTTCTGGACATTCTTTTCGCTAATTCGTTGCCGTAGCCAAAAAATTTTGCCGTCAATCCCGGGGGGGGATCTTCATAGTACCGCTTCCGGTCTTTTCCAACTACTGTTTCGTCAATCGTTCTGCTTTCATCAAATAAGCCAACACTAACAAATGGAATTCCCACATTAATTCCAAATTTCGTATTCACTTCATCCCGGTTTCCCGGCAAATTATAACTTTCCGGCATCGGGCGGCGATTATGCTTCACTGGCGCTTCTAATTCAATACCATATTGAAGATCCGATTTTCCAAAAACCTCGAAAAATCCAGCTCCAATTGACACTTCCTGACTCACCGTAAATTCATCATCATTCAAAAAGTCCAACAAGTCGGAATCAAAATTACCATTTTTGAATGATATGATGCCAATCGAACCAAAATCAAGATTTATACCAAATTTTCTTGAAATGGCGCCAAAGGCTGCTGAAAATTGCGGACCGACAGTCAGACTCGCCTCAATGTTCGCACCTACATTCTCTTTCCACCAGTCTGAAGTTTCATTTTCCAGTCTGACAACTGCAGCAGACGAATTATTCCCGTTTTGCGCAGCGGCAATGTTATGCATGCTTTGTTTGAAAAAATCGAAAAACGGACAAAATGGGCAATCCGCCTCCATGCCGTTGGGATCAACCAGGATCACCGGATTTCCATTGACGTAATTGTATGGACTCCAGCCTGGAAATTCAGACATCTTCGGATCAGGGCTTAACCACCGGCCAGGTCCTTTGATCAGGTTTCCGGATAACATTGCTGGAATCATTCGTCTGCCGGAATCCGGATGCTCTATTTGTGAATGGGTAACCACATCCCTGTTTTTTCCGTCTTTTGAAAGACCGGATATGGATTGCGAAAGGGAGATCGCAGCAGTGCAGATCATGAATCCGGAAAAAAGCAAAAGCAGTCGCAGGCATGCAGGAAATTTACCGATGGTGTTGGTCATGGTTTTTCGTTTGAGAAAGGAGTGGGTTCGTAACCGACAGCATCAATCTGGTCGTACATCCGGTTTCTTTCTTCGAGAAATTCCCGGAGTTGTGGAAATGATTCTGAAAATTGCCCGGGATCGGGAAAACCCGCATCCTTCCATGCCTGCTCAAAACGGATGGTCAGAAGATCGGATTTGAATTGCATGGCGTAAATGCTTTGAGGATGAACCTCCAGTGCTCTTTCGACGATTTGCAGTCCGAATTCGTCAAAACCGATTTTCCTGGTGTATCCCTTCGCGAGGTCGGCCAGGCACAATGCAAGAGTTTGTTTGCGAGACAGCGTGTCGAGGTAAATTCGGTTTCTGATTGCCTCCGCTTTGATTTTGCCGGATGCCATGAGCCAGGCATCGGAAACCAATTGCCCGGAAGTCAACTCGGCATTGGTGAATTCACTGCCATCATCCGCCAGAAAACGGATGAAAATATGCTCCGGACCGAATGCCAGCCAGGATGGGATGGACAATTCATCGGCCAGGATTTTGTACAACAAAGGCAGAGAATGGCATTGACCGCTTCCGGTGATGATGAGCTTCGTCACAAACATCTTCGTCCAGTCATCCTCGCCTAAAAAATCATCAAAATCATATGTGTAAGGATTCCGGCGAAAATCGCGGAAATGACCGGTGACAGCCGTCGTGTCAGTCAGATACCGGAAAAGAACTTCATTCCGGATATGATGTTCGTCACCGGCAAAACCTCCTTCATTTGGGATCGTCGAAAGCTCATTCTCCATTTCCTCCAGATCCATGCAGTAACTTTCGTAACTCAATTCCCCGTCCGAAAAGGCATTTTCCACAAGGAAAACAGCTTTTGCCAGATCATATTTTCTTTCCTCCCCGATCATGGAATTGAGGACAGAAAAGGTTTCATGGTACAACCCGGTCCCTGGAAATCCGGAGTTTTTCCATATCGGCTCTGTCACAATTTTTCCCTCCTGGTCATAGAATTCATACTTCTGACTGAAAGGATCGGGAAAATTTTGACTTTGCAGTGGCTCCTCAGAAGAATGAGGGGACAATTGAACAGGGACGGGAAGGGCGTTTCCTGATAAAGGACTTAACCGGCCTGAAAGGAATTGCAGTCCGGAATCATGAAAAGGTTGAAAAGTTGAAGGAAGCTTCGGAAAAGAATTTCCCTGTTTTTCCTGGCAAAAATTCTGGCAAGGAAGGAGGAAGAACAAGAAAATGGGAATACAAGCTTGAATTCTGGGAAACATGAACATAGCATTTTTAAAGACGGAATGAATCTGCGCAAGCGCATTGCACCGGCCGCCTTATTCGCCATGCCGTGGAATTACAATGGAATGCAATTCTACTTGCAGCCCGGTCAAAGGCAAAACATATTTGGCATGGATTTTTAGCTTTGGTAGTCGCTGGTACCTGGTCGCTAGTCCTGAGTTTTTTGCGTCTTCGACTCAGGACTCAGGACTGGTTTTTCAGGACTTTTCCCCCTTCTTCTCCACCACTTTCTTGCCCATTCGACCGCATTGAAATAAATAGTAATAAAGAGAAAATTGATATGAAGATTGAACAGTACAAATGAAACAATAGAAAGAAGACCGAGGATGATCAGGTAACTGGCCCCCTGCACCAGCAATTGAACGAAGGCATTTTTTCCCTTCATTTTCCTTTCCACCCAGGATTCCAGAAGGTCGTCAGTAGTAAACAGAAGCCAGCTCAGAATTGAAAATGCAGTCAGCCAGAACCAGATAAATCCCCACTGCAGAACATTGTCACCATTTTTCAATGCGAGATAAAGATTAACGAGAATGAGCGGACCCGCCATGTTTCCGTACATGGTTTCGTGGCGATCATCCACCTCAAAAGCCCCTATCACCACAATGCGGTCTTTGGTGAAATTCCACACCTCTTCTTCCAGGCCGGGGATGTCGAGATTCTCGGTGAGGAAATGGAGATTTTGATACGGATACAGCGGTTTGTCTCCTTTCAGGTCAAATTCCCGGATCCGGAAATCCAGCACGAAATCATTAAATGCCCTTTTGCCATTGAGCTTCCAGAACAGTTCGCCGGGTTCATAGGTTCCTGAATCCACTTCTCGAAACATCCTGATGGGAGTGGTGGCCGAATCACCCCGCTGAAAGCGGAATTTCAGGAATTCATCATCCACGGCGACGTATTCCACCAGTCCGAGATTGATCCCCTTGAAAATTACCGGCATCGCTTTGCCGCTGTCGTCAATCGAATAGGAAAATACAGATCGCGGTAATTTTGATATATACGGACGCATGAATGAATCCGAACCTGCGCTATCGCCAAAATAAATATCACAAACAAGGTATTTGTAATTGGGATTCTCTGAGAGTACCCGGAAGAGTGCGCCGAGTTTCCTGCGGTCGGTGATGGGAACCACTCCCGCCGGAAATCCGTCAGCATCATAACGCGGAATCAGTTCCTTGTCGTAGGCAACATTGATGAAAGCCCAGTCTTCTTTCGGGGGCTTGTCAGGTTCAGGAAGAAGGGTTCGAAGGACTGCAGCGGTGTTTTTGACCATCCAGGCTTCGTCGCCATGCATGAAATCGGTATTCATCAGGACGATGGTGCCGACGACCAGAAGGGCGGCATGGAGGATGCAAAGAAGAATGGTAAGAGTTATTTTCAGGAAGCGGGACATAGAATACGAAAATAGGAATGAATGTAAAACTCAAATAACAAATGGTGTCTATCCCCCTATTCCCCCACCATCACTTTCCCGGCCGCCATCCCCACCTTCACCACATACAATCCGGCTTCCAGAAATTCCACATTTAAACATTCTGCCGTCGGCAAGCCGAACTACCTGTTTCACTTTCGCGAAAGATGAGACGTAGTCGCTACATAGTCATGTTGGTTGACAGCACCGGTTTAAAAGTATTTGGTGAAGGGGAATGGAATTGCGGCTTCATGGAGCTGTTATACCTAAACCATACAGGTTTCCGGGAAATTCGGCCTAATGATATGAAATTTTTCAGATATGGCCTTCATCAATTCTTTTCGGCGTTGTTGCATAAATAGGACTATACCAACTTAGAATATAAATAACTCATTTTCAATAGCTTGATGAAATAAATTAAAAAGCGGGAAATATGATTCAGTCGAATGAATTCAAAATCCCGCTTTTCTCGCCCGAAGGCTAAGGGTAAATTCAGGAAATGGCCAGCTTATAATGAAAATCTCAGAAAGAGGGGAAGTCTGCTATTGTGGATTACTCCAAAGGCACTTAAGGAATGGGGAAAACCTGAGAAGATTCCCAGGGGTGCGCCACGAATTTATTGTTCCGGTTTATTGAAATCGGTTTGGCAATCCGGTTATTCCATCATCTCCCGCTCCGGCAGGCGCAGGGCTTTCTTCCATCTATTTTTGAGATGAATGGAATTGACATAAGCGTTCCGGATTACACCACATTCTGCCGTCGGCAAGCGGAACTACCTGTTTCACTTTCGCGAAAGATAAGGCGTAGTCGTGGCATAGTCATGTTGGTTGACAGCACCGGTTTGAAAGTATTTGGTGAAGGCGAATGGAATTGCGGCTTCATGGAGCTGCTAAACGCCGAACATGGCAAAACATGCATCTGGCGACCAATTCTGAAATCCGGCTACCCCCAACGAAGTAAGGTGGAAACTGCGATGTTCAGGTACAAAGCTACCTTCGGAGGAAACCTCAAAGCAAGAAATTTCGAGAACCAGGAAACAGAGGTGCTGATTGGTTGTAAAATCCTGAACGCCTTCTTCCAGATTTGACTAAATATTTATGCAACAACGCCATTCATTATTATTGTACATTGCATTGAATTTCAAACCCGAATTGGGCGCAAAATGAAAAACAACGAAACCACAATATTCCGCAAGGTTCCGCAAGGTTCCGCAAGGTTCCGCAAGGTTCCGCAAGGTTTTAATCATTTTCTGCATCTTTCTCATTCCGATTATTACCATCACCTGTAAAAGGCATTCCGGGATTCCGGATAGCTTGGAAATCGGCTTGTCAATGGATGAATTGTACGAAAACATTGAGATTCAGAATGGAATCATGATTTTTGAAGATTCCACTCACCTGAATGCCGTAATTGATGATATCATTGCCAAAGAGGCTACGCTACGGGAGTATGTTCAATCACAGCCCGAAGCAGAATTCGCACGGTATGATGCAATGATGAGTGTCAATGGTCCATTTGATGGCCTGAATCCCTTCGATGAAAGTCATATTCCGGATTTCGCCGGTGATACTCTCCTTTTATTTGACATTGATCCTATCTTATCTTGTTTTCAATTGGCCTTTGCATTTCAGTCTTTGCACAGAACCCTGACAGAATCCACCCTTGAGTTGCTCGAAAACGATACCTATGACCCGGAAACCAATGACCCTGACAACTTTTTTATTCCTGACGATTACCTGAAGGCGGTTTTGAATGCAAACCTGGAAGTACAAGTCGGTGATAATATCTTGAAGTATTTGTCTTCAAATACTCTCGTTCAAATTCTCGACGGCGATATGGAATTGCTCACAACTATCAGGTCAGAATATCCAACGAACTTGAGTTGGACTTCCGATGCCGGAGAGCCTATGGCAGAGGATGTAATGGCTAACTCTGCAGTTATGGGCGGATTGAACATATTTGTTCACCATCTCAGCAATGGAGTTTCCCTTTTGTCATGCTTTCCAAGTTTCCAATACCATGCCGGGCCGGGAGAGGCTTTTGCATTGACCATTCATTTCGATAATGAATCGGTACCGGGATACACTTCAGCGGCATGGAATTTCGGCGACGGCACACCAGTTGTCACCGATAACAATTCTCAGGTGTCGCATACATATACTCTCGAAGGTACATATTCTGTGACTTTGACTCTGTTTTCGGACCTCGTGGAATGCGGAACCACTACCCGATCTGTTGTCGTTGAAAGCGATTGTGGTGCGGTTTTCACCTGGCAACCAAGCGGAAATAAAAATGAATTTCACTTTTATTCGACTGCTTCCTGGGCAAAAACTGGCTTCGGAATTCTGAGCAGGACCTGGAACTTTGGTGATGGCAATACTTATTCAACCACAATTGGTCAGGATCCAACACATACATATACTAGCAACGGCGAATACGTAGTGGAGTTAACTATTGTAACGAATGAGCCTTGCACAAATAATGCAAAACACACTATAGTTACAGACGGGAAATGCTGTGAGACCAATAGGGCCGGTAATCAAAACAACGAAACAGAAGCAATTGGTAACGACCGCGGCATAAAGGGGAAAGTATGGGTGACCTCAATTCCATTTTTTTATCATAAAGCTGGAGCTAAAGTATCAGCTTACAAAAATTCGGGTGACTGGGAAAAAACAAAGACAGATGTACTGCAGGCCGGTATATTTGGTCATATCAATACCAAATCTTGCAAGGATTCACTACAATTATTTCTTCAAGGTCAGACAGAGTGGTGCTTTGTCGAAGAATTGAAAGAAAGGGAAGCCATATATGCAAGAAAGGTGCACGAATTCCATTGGGTTTCGCATCAGGGATTGAAAGGACATTTGCTGATGGAGGACAACGGCGCCGCAGCGAATAAGCTGCGAAAAATAGCAACCGATTCACAATGCGATTAATTATTTATCCGGAAAAAGGGCAAATTGGATCAGAAATTTCGAAGTCAAGTGTTCCGTGAACTGATTCATCGAAAATATTTAATATTCCTGATTATTTTTTTCATCTTCCTGCGATCCGAAGCACAAGATTCGCCACTTGCCGCAGCTGAAAGTGACCAATATGCAATCGGAATTTCATTCCTTTCGGGCCGTTCACAAATGACGAGACAAAATCCTGATGTGGGAATTTTACCGACGACCGATTTGGGAGTCCGCGTGTCATCAAAATATTTCATTTCCTGTTTTCGAAACGGAGGTGCAGAATTGGGTATCCGGTTTGCTTATACCAGACAAGGTTGGAAAACCTTTTCAAATGCAGGAATACTGGCAGATCGCTTGAATGGTATCAGGTCGAGTCCATTTGGATCAGGACATTGGGAATTTCCGTTTTCGTTACAATTGCGGCAACCAGTAGGCAAAAAACACCTGTTTTACCTTCAGAGTGGTTTTTCGATGCACATTTTCATGCATTTTTGGTATTCCTCTTCCAGTGTGGATTCTTTAGACAATCTGGTTTTCCTGCTTTATTACGATTGGCGGACCGATAAAAGTCTACATTCTTTTTTAACCTTTGAAACCGGAATCATGCTTGGAATAAAGAGCGGGAATTTCTTCCGACTCGGCTTGGCAATCGAATACAATTTCCTGAATTCTGAAATTTACAGCGGTGAATATTTTTTTTATGAAAGCGGAAATGAATTTACAAGAGGCAAATACTACTCGAATGGGGATCATATTTCCCTTTCTGTTGATTATGTAATTGGGCGATATAGGCGAAGAGCAGAAAGTAGTAATGAATTTTTTTAGACGATTTTCAATTTCGGTTTTGGGATTTAGCCTGCTGACAATTCTTTGTCCGCAGGTTTTTGCACAGGAGACAAAAAGCAAGCTGCCAATGGCAAAATGCCTGTTCTCGAACCACCTGACGTTTGAATTCGCCAGCGGACTCTCCAGACAAACGGTGATTCCGGATACTCCGGCAATTACGATCAAAACATACCCGGTTCCCCGGCTCGATGCCAGCTTTTATTATTCCCATAGCTATGGCAAATTTTTTGCTTTTGAAATGGGAATGAGTTACGGTTTTTTCGTCCTTGGTCAAAAGGTAACAACCAACCTTGATTTCAGTTCCGACACAATTGCCAGATTCACTTCTTTTCAGATTCACAGGCAATTTCAGTTTCCGCTTCGAATGATTTTTAGAATACCAATATCGAATTTGTGTATATTAACCGTTTCACCGGGACTTAGTTTGGCGAAATTGCCGGACCGTACAGTCATTTTTCCTCTGGTTTCAGAAAATGGCAATTTCGGAACGTTTTGGTACAAGACAAATGATTTTTATTCCATGTCATCTACTTTTGATCTTGGAATTGGCATTATGAAATTCATAAAAAACAAAGATTTCCTGAGAATATCGGTTACAGCTAAAATCATGAGCGGTGAAAATTGGATTGCTTACAGCCAATGGGTTTTGGTAGGTCAAAGACAAGGCGGAAGTAATCATCTGTACGGTGGCGAATATATTTTCCCTGGAAATTTTCTGACATTTAATATTGGCTATTCCTTCTCAAGAACTAAACGTTCTTTTCCTTCGGCTTTGCGTCAATGAAAATACAAACGATCCGATTATTTGGAGACCAAACCCCCTACTTCATCCCCACATTCACCGCCAACCATTCCGTCAGCGCTTCCGGATCGGTTTTGCCGTAATATTCCGACAGGTAGGCTTCCACTTCACCCCGCAGTTTCTCCTCCGGCAGCTCATAGCCGCGGAGTAGTTCAAGTAAGGAATTCACTTCTTCGATCAGGTCCTTCCCGTTGGCAAAAACTGGCTGGAATTTGCTCATCAGCAATGATTTCTGAGCCGCTGCATCGTAATAGTAAATCTCATACAATGAAATTTTCGATGCATCAACCGGCTTTTCATCCACAAGCAATATCTGTTCGGCGGATATGATCAGCTTTTCGCCGTCACCGGGGAGTTTCTTGTTCACCTGTTCTCCTTCATATTCAAAACGAATGAAAAAGAAGGTGGAATCGTTCATCGGCCAGGCCTTTTCCGAAACATTTACCTTTGTCGTTCCCAATATCAGAAAAGGACCGCCGGCGAAGTAGTTGTCCCATTCGATCTGGTTTTTGATTGCTCCTCCTGCCCGCGTCATCAGGGCGCCTTTCGCAGGAACGATGCTTCCTTTCACATATGCCAGGAATTCATCCCCGGTTTTGGGCTGCTGGGGATCCAAACGAAGCGTAACCCGCCCCTGATCCGAGGCAAAACAGGCAGCCACGGCATCCCGTGTGAGAAAAACCAGCTGGTCTGCTGATGAAATCTTGTTTCCGCGGGCGAGAATTTGCCCAGATTTTTTCAGTTTGATTTGTCCTGTGACCTGGATTACCGTGTAATCCTGTGCAAAAACCTGCACGGAAAAGAGCAGAAATATTGAAAATAACGCCGTTTTCATAGCCTTTTGCATTTTGATATCCGGAAATACGAAAATTACAAGAATCAGGCCAATTCTTCGTCCGACAATTCGTCTTTCCCATATTCCCAATTCACCCACAAACGTTGCATCATCATCTATTTGGGAGCCTTCCGGGAAATATTCAGAATATCCTCTCCTACGACCTCGAATTCATCAGAAATCCCCCTCTCCGCCATCAAATCCGGGCGGACGCTCACCCCGCATCCTCTTCTTATCCTGATTGATGCGGTAATTGAAAGTCAAAGTGAACTGCCGGACCCGCCACTGGAATTGTGATTCTGAATAAAATCCGGGCCCCATCGTTACTGACCGCATCTTATTTGTATTCAGCAGGTCTTTCACGCTGAAAACCAGTGTTCCCTTTCCCTTGAACAGGTCAGATGACAGACCAAGATCTATCGAATACATAGAAAGCGATCTGCCCTGTGTAGTTACCCTCGGAGCTGTATAGTCAAGGGTGCCTTGGAATGCGTAATTTTTTCCGATGGAAAATTTGGAGGAACTACGGGCTGTCCAGGCGAAAGCGTCGGCATGAAGGACAAGAGTGTCGTAGCTTCCATCGCTGATGGCACGGTACAAATTCAGGTTTCCGGTCATGGTCCACCAACGAACCAATTCCAGATTGAGACTGAATTCTGCCCCAAACGCTTTTTCCGTTGACATGTTGATGGGAAAACGGCGGGTGAATCCAAGGCTATCAACGGTTATGATTCGCTCGATCACACCCGTGCGGTAACGGAAATAGGCGCTGCTCAGAACCGACCATTTTTCACCTTCGAGGAGATTTCCCAATTCGAATGAATGAGAAAATTCGGGATTCAGATCGGGATTTCCGACAAAATAGTTGCGGCTGTCACTGAATGTGAAGAATGGAAGGAGGTTCCGGAATCTCGGACGGCTGATCCGCCTGCTGTAGCTGAGTTGAAAGGTATGCCGCTTGCTTGTTTCATAAGACAAATGAAGGCTGGGAAACAGGTTGGCATATTTCCTCGGATTGTTTTCATTGGTCCTGGTCAGCTCTGTGCTGATGTCAGAATATTCGCCCCGCAATCCGCATTGAACGCCGAATTTTCCGAAGTGATTTCCGGCCATGAGATATGCGGCATAAATATCTTCATGGTATATGAAATGGTTGTCGAATCCTTCCAGAGGAAACCATTCTCCGCCGGAAGCAAGCTCCTCCACTGTGTAATCGTTGTCTATGGTTCGCAAGGTTGACTTTGCCCCGGCCTCGAATTTTCCCTTTTCGCCAAACGGATGAACATAATCAGTCTGAGCCAGGATGGTTTGCTCGTCTTCAGTATTGTTGGCACGCTGGGAAATGGTTTCCCCCCCCTGGTCGTCCGACTGCAGGAATTCCGAATATTCGGTGTCATCAGCCAGTATGTATTTGGCAGTGGAATTCCATTCCCGTTTGCTTCCGGCAAAGGTCTTGCGGTGGCTGATTTCCGTTTCGACGTTTTCCTGTTTTTCGTTCTCCTCTTCTGTCCGTGTGACAGTCTGGAAAATATTTCCGTTTTCAAAATCCCGGTACAATACGGTTCCGTCATTATTTCCGACGGAAGTCCGGAGCAGCCCGGAGACGGTGATGCGGTTGTATTCATTCATGAAGAGGTCAGTTCCGAGACGAAAGTTGTGTCCAAATCCACCACGGACATGCTGCCGTTCCGTTTCGTAACTGTAGGAAGTGTCGCCCGAATACTGTTGAAGGGTATTTCCCCTTCCCGGACCCATGCGGTAATTCACTCCGTAGCTGCTGAAAATATTTATCCATTTTCTCCGGTGATTGATGTTGAATGCAGCGGAGTGGTTGTGCGGATATCCGGTGACAAGGTCAAACGATCCGTGGACTCCTTCGCGTTTTCCTTTTTTCAGCACGATATTGATAATTCCCACTTCTCCTTCTGCATCGTAGCGGGCAGATGGATTGGTGATCACTTCTATACTTTCGATCAGGGTTCCTTGCAATTGCCTGAGGGCAGCATTTGTATTGGTACCGGCGAGAGCGGATGGTTTGCCATCAATCAGTATTCTGACGTTCTGGCTTCCGCGAAGGCTCACATTGCCATCAACATCCACGGTAACCGAGGGGACATTTTCAAGAATTTCCGAAGCATTGC
>Ga0247727_10013948_pt1 | contig 13442 bp, 13 predicted proteins | sample WisWelCaveWW1625_FD_202498 | JGI IMG/M metagenome (GOLD analysis project Ga0247727, IMG submission 202498) | Biofilm microbial communities from Wishing Well Cave, Virginia, United States - WW16-25 | ecosystem: Environmental > Aquatic > Deep subsurface > Groundwater > Cave microbial mat | place... | reverse complement strand
TCTCCCCGTCAGCTCCCGGCCGCGTTGAATTCCACGCGCCCGGCAATCAAGGTTTTCTGCACCGCAAACTGCGCGGTGAAAATCGTAATGTCCGCGTCCTTGCGCGGTTCGAGGCTTCCCTTCCGGCCGCCGATGCCCAACGCCCGCGCCGGGTTCAGGCTCGCCATCCGCACCGCTTCCGGCAACGACACGCCGGCCAGTTGCACCATGTTGCGCACCACCCCGATCATCGTCGCCACGCTGCCGACCAACGACGAACCATCCGGCATCATCCCCACACCGTCGCGCACCACGCCGCGCGTCGATCCCACCCCAAACTCTGCGCCCTCCGGCAACCCCGCCCCCGCCGTCGCGTCCGTGATCAGGCAAATTCCATCCACGGATTTCGCGCGTACCGCCAGCTTCAACAACTCCGGGTGCACATGCTTGCCGTCGGCGATCAACTCCACCATCACGCGCGTGTCCGCCAGAAACGTCTCCAGCGCGCCCGGCACCCGAAACGCACCGGCTTTGCTCATCGACGACATGCAGTTGAACAAATGCGTTGCATGGCACAGCCCGCGTTCGACCGCGGCCTGCACTTGTTCGTGCGTGGCCGCCGTGTGACCGCCGCTCGGCAGAATCTCGCGTTCCATCAACGCCTCGATCAACTCCAACGCGCCCGGCAGCTCCGGCGCCAACGTCATCTGCGTCACCAATCCCTCGCGGTTCAGCCATGTCTCGTACTCGCCGGCCTCCGGCGCGCGGATGAACTCCGCCGGCTGTGCCCCGCATTTCTCGCGCGCCACATACGGCCCTTCGATGTGCGCCCCCAGAATCTGCGCACCGCCGAAATCCCGGCCCATCGCCTGCGCGATGGCATCGAGCGCCGCGTCGATCCGTTCGCGCGTATCGGTCATCGGCGTCGGCGTCATCGCCGTCGTCCCGCCGGTCGCGTGAAACTTGGCGATTTGGGCGAGCGCCTCGACGCTGGCTTCCATCGTGTCGCGCCCCGCGCCGCCATGCACGTGCATGTCGATGAATCCCGGCGAAACGAACGCGCCGCCGGCATCAATGACCTGCGCGTCGTCCGGCCACAACACCTGCGACGTCGGCGCGATCTGCTTGATCCGGCCCTCCTCGATCACGACGCAATGTTGCTCGAGAATCGTGCGCGGCGCGACGATGCGGCCGTTGATGATGACCACCATGGCCGGCAAGTATGGCGAGCGCGTTCGTACCACACAAGCTTCGAGTGCGATGCCGGCGCGCGAACTTTTGGGCTTCCCTTTGTCTCCCGCGAAGTTAGACTTTGCCGGCAGGCGAGATGACGGCGATCCGATCAACTCCGGTCGCCTTGACGGTGGCCGGTTCCGACAGCGGCGGTGGCGCCGGCATTCAAGCCGATCTCAAGACGTTTCATTCGCTCGGCGTGTTCGGCGCGACGGCGATCACGTGCGTTACCGCGCAGAATCCCGGCGGCGTGAGCGCGATCCAACGTGTCGAGCCGGACATTGTCGCCGAGCAGATCGACCGCGTGTTCGACGCGCTTCCCGTTCGCGCCGCCAAGATCGGCATGCTCTTCGACGCCGGCATCATCGAAGTGGTGGCCGACGCTTTCCGGCGGCGCAAGTTCCACGCACTCGTCATTGACCCGGTCATGATTGCCACGAGTGGCGCCCGGCTGTTGAAGAAGGACGCGATCGCAGCCCTGCGCACGCAGTTGTTGCCGGTCGGCGCGCTGGTCACGCCCAACCTCGCCGAGACCGAAGTGCTTTGGCAGCGCCGTGTCCGCACTGCCGGCGATTTGCGGGAAGCGGCGCGCGCTCTTGCCGGTCATTTCGGCGTGCCGTTTCTCGTGAAGGGCGGCCATTGGCCGGTCGGCGGTAGGGCGGTGGACGTGTTGTGCGATGGCCGGGAGCTTTACGAATTTCGCGCGGCGTACATCCGCGACGCCAAACCGCACGGCGCGGGCTGCACATACTCGGCAGCCATCGCGGCGCATCTCGCGCTCGGTCACGATCTCGTGGATTCGATCCGGCGGGCGAAGAGATTTGTGACTCGCGCGATTCGCGGTTCGCTGCGCGTCGGGAAACATCGCGCGTTGAACGTATGAAGCGTCCTCTCACCGGACTGGCGGTTCTCTACGCGGCCGGCATTTGGGTTGGCTCGACCGTCCCGCTGCCGGCTGAACTGGCCATGTTGGGCGCCGCGTTTCTATGGATCGTATTTGTCGCGCTGTACCGGACCCGATACAGCATGGCCGTGCTGTTGGCGCTGACGTTTGCGACCGGGTTGTTCACCTACCGGCACGCCGAGAGTGTGCGGGCGCCGCGCGACATTTCCCGGCTGATCGAGAGCCGCGACCAAAACGTGATGGTGCGGGGTACTATCGTCAGTGATACCGGGTTCCGCGCCGACGACGTGACGGCGAGCGCCGAGCCTGACCGGATGAGTTTTCAGTTGCGATTGGAGGCGCTGCGGCGCGACGGTGGTTGGATACCGGCGACGGGGCGCGTGTATGTGTTCGTCAGCGAGACACGGCCGGAGCAGCCGCTCCGGTATGGTGACGTGATTGAGTGTTCGGCGTTGCTGCGCGTGCCGCTGCCGGCCCGCAATCCCGGCACGTTGGATTGGCGGACATGGCTGGCGCGACAGGACATCTATTTCACGGCCACGATTCGCAAGACGGACGTTTGCGCCGTGGTGGACGTCGAGCGCGGGAATCCGATCACGGCGTTGTCGCTGCGGCTCCGTGAACATTTCGAGCGGGCGTTGCACCTCGGTCTGACCGGCGAGCCGCAACTGGCCGGGGTGCTGGCGGGGATGATCATTGGCGAGCGGTCGGAGATTCCGCCGGACACGTACGCGGTGTTTCAGCGGACCGGTGTGTTTCACATTTTCTCGGTATCGGGTTTGAACGTGACGCTGGTGGCGGCGGTGATCGTGCTGGCGTTGCGGCTGACCGGTGTGCCACGGCGCTGGTGTGGCCTCCTCGCGATACCGGCGTTGGTGTTGTTCGTCTTTGCGACGGGCGGGCGACCGAGCGCGGTGCGGACGCTGGTGATGGCGAGTGTGTGGCTGGTGGGTTGGGCGCTGGTGCGGCCGACCGATCTGTTCAATAGCTTGGCGGCCGCGGCGCTAGCAATTCTGGTGTGGGAACCCCGGCAGTTGTTCGACGGCGGATTCATTTTGTCGTTTCTGGTCGTGCTGGCGTTGATGACGTTGACGCCGCGGTTCGAGGCGTGGCTCGGTCAACCGTGGGCGGCGGATCCGCTGATTCCGGAGCCGGTCACACCGCGGTGGCGGCAACTGATCGACGGGCCGGCGCGTTGGTTGACGCGGGCGGTGAGCGGTTCGATGGCGGCGTGGGTGGGATTGTTGCCGTTGATGGCGGTGTATTTTCACTTGTGCACGCCGGTCAGCATCGTAGCGAACGTGATGGTGGTGCCGCTGCTGGGGATCATCACGGCGTTGGGAATGATGAGCATGTTGGCGCACGCGGCGTGGCCGTGGTTGACGCTCACGTTCAACAACGCGAACTTTTTTCTGTTGAGCGCGATGATCCGCGTCGTGAATTGGCTTGGCGACGCGCCGTTCGGTCATTGGTTCGTGCGCGCACCGCCGGCATGGCTGACGGTCGGGTACTACGCGGTCGGGGTGTTGCTGTTGACCCGTGCGATCTCGTGGCCGCGGCGGCGGCTTTTGGTCAGCATCGCGGCGCCGGCACTGGGGGCCGCGATGTTTCTGAGTTTCGATCGCGAGCCGGCGGCGGAAATCAGTGTTCTCGATTTGACCGACGGTCAGGCGATTTTTCTGAATCTTCCCGGCGAGAAGGAGGATGTATTGATCGATGCCGGTGGCGAGTGGGGCGGGCGGCGCGTCGTGGTTCCGTTCCTGCGCGCGCAGGGTGTCGATCGATTGGGCGCAACGATCACGACGCGCGGCGACAAACCGCACGTGGCCGGCTTCGCCGACGTGCTGCGGGAGATACCGGTCGGCGCAGCGCTTCACAGCGGCTGCGCGACGCGTTCCCGGTACTACACCGAATGGCTCAGCGTCGTGCGCGACGCGAAGATTCCGCTGCAGACGGTTCGCGCCGGTGACGCGATTGGGGATTTGTCGCCGGCACGTCTCCGTGTGCTTCATCCGCCACGGGGGCCGGGCGCGTCGCGCAGTGCGGACAACGCACTCGTGCTGGCGATTGAGCATGGGCCGACGCGCGTGTTGTTGATGTCGGATGCCGGCGAGACGGTGGAGAAGGCACTGATCGCGTCCGGCGTTGACTTGCGTGCGGCGATTCTCATCAAAGGCCGGCACGAGAACGAAGCGTCGGCGACGGATGCATTTCTCGACGCGGTGCGACCGGAGATCGTCGTGCAGGCGGCCGGGAACCGATGGCCGTACCGGCATCCGCGTTCGGATACGCGCGAGCGTCTGGAGCGTCGCGGGATCCGGTATCTGCGCACGGACGAAAGCGGAGCGGTGACGATTCGACTGACGAGTGCCGGCTACTCGGTGCGCGGTTTTCTTGATTCAGGAGAGTAGGGTGTGACCAGCGGCGTGTCGTTCGCCGGCGCGTCCGGCAGGGCGATCTTGATAATGCGGATTTGGGGAATCGAGTCTTGGGTGGGCGTGAAGCGGAGTTTGACGTGGTCGCCCTTCTTGAGAGTGTCGAGAGCGACCCTTTCTCTGCCGTTGAATACGAGGGTGCGTTCGGTGAAGACGAAGGCGGCCGAGCCGTTGGTGGTCGTGAGCGTGATCAGTCGCCGGCTGAGGTCGATGGAATCGATGGTGCCGCCGGCTAGGGGCGCTTTGGGTTCGGGTTCGGCGGCCGGCGTGGCGGCGCGCGATGCCGCCGAAGACGCGAGCAGCAGGGCGACGATGACCGACCGGCAAATCACATCTGCTTGAGCCCGGGCCGAGGCGGGCTGGTGGCGGCGACGGCGGACATCGGCGGAGCCACCATCTGCTGGACCTGCCGGAGAGTGGCGTTCCCGCTGCCGGCATCGACGTCGAATACGAGTGTGGTATTGCCGACCTGGATTTTGTCGCCATTGGTCAAGGCGCATTCGAAGACGCGGGCGCCGTTGCGGTAGGTGCCGTTGGTCGAGCCGAGGTCTTTGAGGTTGTAGGCGCCGTTGACGTGGCTGATGCCGCAGTGGACGCGCGAGACGAACGAATCACGAACGAGGATGTCGGATTCGGGGACGCGGCCGATGATGATGGGTTTCTTGCCGGACTCGATGGTCTTGTCCGTTCCGTCGGGTCGTTTATGAATGAGCGAAGGCATGGGGAGAAAGCAGTTCGCGGATTTCGTCGCGTTGAGCAGCAAAGTCGGTGTCGTGCAGAACGGGCGCGAGGCCGGCGGTGCTCAGGGGAGTTTCCAGTTCGATCCAGCTCTTGCATCCGCCGTGGGTCGCGCGGATGGGGAGTCGCACGGGCGACGGGCGCTGGTACACGCGCACCACAAGCGCGTGCAGACCCGGTTCGCGGCCGAAAGCAAAACGGTCGCGGAGGACGTGCTCGGCCCAGATGTGGCGGCCTTGCAGCCGGGCGAGCAATTCCGGGTCGGTGATGGGCACGACAGTGTCCACGGTGGCGTACTGGCTGATGGAGACAAAATCGGTTTCGGCGCCGGCGGCGAGGGCGCGCAGGGCCGGACGTTTGGACGGGATGATCGAGCGCTCCGCCTCGTGGTACTGCGTCGGGAACAACCAAAACTCGCGATGCTCGACGTGGAATTGGCCGCCGTCCTCGCGGACGCCGCCTTTGCGCAGGAGAACGGTCTGCTCACCGGCGGCGAGGGTCTCGACGACGATGGCCCATTCTTTGAACGCGATGTGGGAACTCGCAAGCATCGTCAACGACATGTAACGCAACGACGAATAGATGTCCACACGGAAAAATGTCACCGCTTGACACTGCCAGCCCGCCTTTGTACAAACAAGCGTCACATGGCTGGCGTTCCAACAATCAACAAGGACTGGCTCATGAAGCTTTATCAGCGTACGCTGCGGATCCGGACCGTTTGCTTGGCCGTGTTCGGACTCCTGGTGTTCAACTCCTGCAATAATCAGGCGCAGGCGCCGACATCGACTGCCACGCCGCCAGCCGCGGGAGCCCAAACGGATCACGGCCGGTACCAGTTGGTTGTCGCCAACGAGGGCGACCGGGGCGCGGTCGTCTTTCTCGTGGACACGAAGGAAGGCGCGACGTGGATTTACCGGGCGCCGCAAGGCACGGCCATCAACGGATTCTGGAGCGACATCCCGCGGTTAACCTACGCGCCGGATTACTGGCAGAAGGTCTTCACGCAGACCGGTCAGGCTCCCGCGCCCAGCGCCCCAGCTCCGGCACCCGCGCGCTGACCGGGCCGCATGAAGTATCGCCGCCTCCACGGCACCGACCTCGACTGCTCGGAGGTTGGTTTTGGCGTTTGGACCGTCGGCACCAAAATGTGGGGCGTGCCGGACCACGACTACGATACCGGCATCCGTCTTCTCCGCCGCGCCCGGGAACTCGGCATCAACTTCTTCGATACCGCCGACGTGTACGGTGACGGCAAGGGTGAAGTCCTCCTCGAACGCGCGTTTCCCGGTCAGGAACGTGACCACGTCATCATTGCCACCAAGTTCGGCTACGATTTCTATCAGCATCCCGGCGTGCAACCCGGTCAGCGCGAACGCCCGCAGAATTGGACGCCGGAGTTCATCCGCTCGGCCTGTGAGCAAAGCCTGCAACGACTGAAGACCGACCGGATTGATTATTATCAACTCCACAATCCACGCCTCGCCGCGATTCGCGATGACGAGTTGTTCTCCACGTTGGATGCGCTGCGAGCCGAAGGAAAACTTCTCAGCTACGGCGTAGCGCTGGGGCCGGCCATTGACCAGCGTCAGATCGAAGAGGGCATCGTCGCCATCCAGGAACGCGGTGCGCACGTGCAGATCATCTACAACCTGCTCGAACAAATGCTTGGCGAGCCGATCTTTCCGGTCGCCCGGCAATACCGGTGCGCGGTGTTCACACGCGTGCCCCACAGTTCGGGGTTGCTCGAAGGCGCGTACGACCAGCAGACGACATTCAGCAAAGACGATCACCGGAGTTTTCGCGTGAAGGATGACGCGGCCCGGCAGGCGTGGCTGCTGAATGGGTTGAAGAAGGTGGAACAACTCGCGTTCCTGACCGGAGCGACAGGTCGGACCATCGGTCAGGCTGCGATCCAGTTTATTCTGACCGAGCCGAGCATTTGCTCGGTGTTGCCGAACATCTACAACGACCGGCAGCTTGAAGAATTCGCCGCCGCAGCCGACACGCCGGACCTGACGCCGGAGGAGCTGACGCGCCTGCGCGCGTTGTCTGACGGGAATTTCGGGCTCGACGCGAGCGCGACGGCGCGCTGAGCTACTTGGCGGCGCCGGTCTTGCCGGCGACCTTGGTGCGCGCTTTCCGGCGGCGCAGATACCGGATGCGACGCTTCTTTTTCTGACCTTTGTTGTATTGCTGGCTCATTTGGAGTTCTTCTTTGTTTTTTGGAGGAAGGCGGCGATCGTTTTGTGCGCGTCCTCCGTGATGGGGTCGCCGTGCGCGAAGGTGATGACCTTGAAATCGAGTTCGAGGAGTCTGCGCAACGAGGCGAGCGCTTGTTTCCGGTCTTCGAGGTATTGGTCCGGCAGGAGTTCGACGCCGTGGTTCGGTTGCCGGAGGAGTGCGTCGCCGACGAGGATCGTCCCGCCGCCGACCTTTACGTGCAACGCCATCTCACTGGCCGAGCTGCCCGGCAGGTAAACGGCGCGGACGCCACCCGGCAGCTTCTCGCCATCGAGAACGAGGACGTCAATCTTCGTGTCGCAGTCTGACTTGGCTTTTTCGTGAGCGTACACCTGGATTTGGTACTGCTTGCGAAACGAATCGGCTTCCCGGTCATGGTGGGCGTTGGTCAGATAGATGGCGAGAAACTCGCCCAGCGCCTCGAGTTTCTTGAGGACGGCCGGCGTCGGCTTCAACGGATCGACGAGCACGACGCCGTCGGGCGTTTTGATGGCGTAGCTGTTGAAGTCGATCTTCCACTGGTTGTGAAAGCTGGACCAGCCATAAAGGTTCTTCGCGATTTCTCGAAGGCGCGTGGCGGGTTCCATGACGAAGCGAGGCCGAGCCTTTAGGCCTTTACCGGGTTGGCAGCCGGCACGGCATCCAGCGCGGGCGCCATGATGCAGGAAACATCGCCGAGCACGGCGCACTGACAACTGAGCCGGTAGTTGGCGGGAGCACCGCGAAGGCGGATGTGTTCGCGGATGGTTTTGGGAGAAAGACTTTTGGCGCCCGCTACGACCTCGACGACGCACTTGGCGCACAGGCCATTGCCGTGGCAATTCAGTTTCTGCCAAACGCCCTTGTACACCTCGACATCGTGAAGCATCGCCGTCTTGCGGAGATTAGCGTACTGGCCGCAAACGACCTGCTGGCCGGCGTCGAGGAATTCAACCGTGGGCATGAATCGTTTATACGCAATGACCGGTGGCTTTGCAACGGTTTCAGTACACGGGCCAAAGGCCGCGCCGGCAAAACTCCTGGAAGATCAAGCGGAAGGCCGGGGCACACGTGGCCGGCTGTTCTGTGACGAGCGCGGCAATTTGGGAGCGATCCCGGAAGTAGCCGGCGGAGATTTCGCGAGGATTGGGCGTGGGCTGGAAATCGCCGGTCAGTGTGTACACCCACACAAACTCCCAACCGGTTTCGGGCCGGGCGTCAAGGCGGAGTGTGCGCACCAACAGGTCCGGCGACACGGTGAGCGCGAGTTCTTCACGGAGTTCGCGGTGGACGGCGTCGTCGTAGCTTTCTCCGGCGTCGAGGTGGCCGGAGGCGCTGGAATCGAAGCAGCCGGGCGAGGTGTCTTTGGTCAAGGCTCGTTGCTGGATGTAGAGTTCGCCCTGCCGGTTGAAGAGGAAGACGTGCACGGCCCGGTGCCACAGTTGCCGGGCATGGACTTCGGCGCGCGTGGCCCGGCCAATGACGCGATCGTGGTCATCAACAATGTCGAAGAGTTCGTTCGGGTCTTGCATCGGCAAAAAGAAAGGCCCCCCGGAGATCCGGGGGGCCTTCCACTAAGTCTGTTCTAAACGTGGTCGACGTTAGAACTTGACGTTGATTTCGCCACGAATCTCGTGAGCGACAGCATCGAACCCGGAGGTGTTATGAATACCCGTGCCGGGAACGAACGCCGCGTATACGAGCTGGCAATGAACATCCTTGCTGTAGTCATAGCCGAGGATGGCGTCAACTTCCATTCCCACGAAGGTGCTGCTGCCGGCAGGCGCACCCGCACCAATGCCGCCGAAGTCGATCGCACCGTTGCTCCCGGCGCCACCATCCGAGTCCGCCTTCAGATAGTAGTAGCCTTGGATCGAGAGCGTCGTGTTCTCGGCAGTCTTGAACGCGGCACCGAGGTTGAAGATATGGATGTTGGACAAGAACGGCGCAAACAGGTAGCCGTTGTATCCATCCACGTAATCGAACCACGGCACGAAGTTGTGCCCAGACCCACCCGCGCCACCGGACGCATACGTCCAGCTCGCATTGACGGTTGGGGACGACTTCGCATCATTGATCGTGTACTTGCCGCCGACGTTCATGAGCCAGGCACTGATCTCATTCACGCCGAATCCACCTTGATCGCCGAATTCATAAGCGACCTCCGCATAGGTGTTCAAACCTTCCGTCAGGTTCATGTCGCTGCGAATACCGACAATGAGCGGTGATGGCGGCGCAAAGAATCCTGAACCGGAGACGGCTTGATAGCCGAGGTACCCCTCGATGTTCTTGATCAACGAGTCGGACATCTCATACCGCGCGTTGACGAAGAACATGTTCACATCGCGAGGTGTGCCAAACGGGGCTCCGAATCCCGAGCCGGAGACCAACTTGGACGCGACCACGTCGATGGTCAGCGGGTAATAGTCCATCACGAGGCGCGCGGCGTCGTAGTTGTACTCCTGCTCGACGCTGCTGATGATCAGCCCGTGGCCGTAATGAAGGTACTGGCGACCGAGCTTCAACGTGGCCGCCGAGTAAAACACTTCATTCATCTGGACATAACCTTCGACCAACCCGATTTCATCGCTGACGGTGACGCCGCTGAGGTTGGCGCCCGAACCGCCGCCGCCCCACAGGTTCTCGGCGCTCATCGTGGCCACGACCAACACGTGATCTTCGAGGTCGGCCTCGACCGAGACGCGTGTGCGTTGCGCGATGAATCCGTCGTCCGCGGCGTTGTCCCCCGCGTTGTTCAGATAGTATCCGCGCAAGCGCGTATCGCCGCTCAGACGGATGTTCTGTACGTCGGCGAATGTGTTGGCTGCCAGTCCCCCGAGAGCAACCAGCGCAACCACTAGCCATGCTTTCTTCACTGTGTCCTCCTTTGTTGTCATTGCCTCTCTTATTGAAGCGCGTTGCCGCGCCCCAAGCTTTCTCTGGCCGTGATCCCTGCCCTCCTCGGCAGCACGGCCCCAATATCGATCTTGCACCCAACCTAGACAACTCAACCGGAGCCGATGGTGCGATACAACTAGCTCCGCTACGTCCCTTCCGACAATGCGGCTGCCAGTAATCCTCCTTGGGGAAACTATCTTTCCCACCCCCGTTGAGGAAGTACTCCTACGAGCGGTGGCCACTATTGGGTTCCACGCGAAAACTGTCAAGTATGAAAACGCCCATAGTTTCAGCCCTCCCGGCCGCTACTGACCACTGCCGCCGGCGACCGCCGGCTGCGGGATCGTCAAGGGCACCCCCGCGCCCGAACTCGTCTGCGGATCCATGGGCTTGGCATCTCGCGAGAGCGCCAGCCACCGCAGATAAACTTCCGGTTGCCATTGCGTTTGCTGGACCATCGGGAGCAATTCTTCGTAGGCCTGCCGGGCTTCTTTTATCTGGCCTAGCGCCTCAGCACACCGCGCCGACCCAATCCGGGCCGGTATGGCTGCATAACCGGACGCGTAGGTTTGGGCGAGTTGATCGTATTGACCCTTGGCTTGGGCGAACTCTCCCGTGGCTTCCTGCGCGGATGCTAGGCCCAACAGGGCACTCTGGATGAATCCATGCCGAGGAAACTGCTCAACAAATCGCTTGTAAGTGCTTGCCGCATCGGCGTATTTGGCGTTGATGTATTGCTGTTCGCCAACCTTCAAGAGAGCCTGGGCGGCCGCTTCCGTGCCCGGGTATTCGCGGACGACCGATTCCAAGGAGGCTGGATCCGTTGCCTGTGCGACTGCTGCGGCTGCTTTCTCGGCATCCCGCGTCGCTTTGCCTTGAAAAATATAGGCTGCGGCACTGACGACAGCGATCGCCCCAACACCTATCGCGATCTTTTTTCCGTGCTGCTGCCAGAATGTCTCAAGATCAAATTCTTCTACGACCCGGATGTCATTTCGAGGTAATTGTTCCATAGGTTTCGTCACGACGCGCGGCATTTTCGGGGAATGAGGGCAAAAGGCAAGTCCCGAATTGCACTGGGTTGTGGCGCAGTGCAATCACCGCCGCCGCGACCACCATTCCCGCACCAGCAGTCCAAAAAAGGCCATATCGTCCACCAGGTACCGGCGCCACATTCGGGTCGGTTCCTGCCCTAGCCGGTACAGCCACTCGAGGCCACAACGCTGCATCCACTGCGGCGCGCGCTTCGTCATCCCGGCCACCACATCGAACGTCCCGCCGACGCCCATCACAAATGGAATCTGGAGTTCATGTTTCCACCGCGCGATGAACAGCTCCTTCTTGGGCGAGCTGATCGCGACGAACAACGCGTCGGGACGCGCCTGTTTGATTTCGGCGACCACTCTCGACTCTTCGGATGGGCCCCAGTAGCCATTGCGATATCCGGCCAAGTGTAGCTTCGGGTACCGGCCCCGCAACACAGCCGCAGCCCCAGCCACTACATCTTGCTTTGCCCCAAGAAGATAAGGACGCAACCCTCTCTCGGCGCAACGCTCAATGAGCGCCCCAAATAGATCAATGCCCGTGACCCTTTCCTTCAACGGCTGACCGACGAGTCTTGACGCCCAGACGATTGGTTGCCCGTCGGCATTAATCAAATCGCATGATGCGACGGCTTCGCGCAGATCGGGATCGCGATGGATCTTTACAATTTTGTCCACGTTCACGACGACATGATGGCAGGTCTTGCCACCGCGCATCATCGTCTCGACGCGATCCACTGTTTCCGCCAGCGACAGATTATCGATGGGAATTCCGAACAGCACGACCCGCGCTGCCGATTGTTCGCCTGCGTTAGGAGTTCCCGGTGTCATTCGCTCGAATCAATTCACTCAATGCGTAATACATCCATGCCTGCGACCAGCGCATGTAACAAACCCGATTTGTCAGGAGCCGGCCGCGTTGATACCAAAAAAATCCCTCTTCGTCCCACATGTTTTCCAGCGCCCAACGGGCCACCGCGTTTGCCTCCGTGACATCACCAAACGCCAATCGCGTCAGAATCCCCTGCGCGCAACAATGGATATCCATCGGATGCGTGGCGTTGTCAAAATATCGCGGCGCTCCGTCTCCTCGCCAAAACGTCTTTGCCCAATACTCGTACCCGCGTCGCCGGGCGTCCTCGTATCCGGTCATCTCGTGCAACGCGACGAGGCAATAGCCGGTATGAAAATTATCCACCCACTGTTGGTTGCCGGCCTCTCCGTACGGCCATGAACCATCCGCACGCTGCCGACGGATTGAAAACTCCATGCAATCCCGGCGGCCGAGCAACACCGCACCCATCATGTTGATGTTGTGCACCTGCGCATCGCTGCCGGGAATGTAGGCGATCCAGCCATCGCGCAGCAGGTGTTTCTCGATGAACCCGGTCACATCGCACTTCAGCGCCTTCGCCGCAAGCGCTGTGCAAATCAGATTCGAGGTCCCGGCCGGCGCAAAGAACGCGCGCGATTGCCAGTCGAACGGATACCCCCAGCCGCCGTCGGGGTTGCGCAACGATCGGAGCATATCAAGCAGTTTCGCGTCCCCACTGCCCATCGCGAACAACGCCACGGCCGTCGAATTCAACTGCGGCTGGATTCCGAAAACGCCGCGAAGATTTACCGGGCTACGCTTGTGGAGTTGCGTCCACGCTTGTCGCGCCAGTTTGCCCGATAACCACGATGCCACCGGCGAGTTCAGACCATCGTACGGATCGAACCCGCGCCATTCCCGGGCCCAACAAAAGTCATGTAGTTTCCGAAAGACGCGCCGCAGTTCGTCCGCGCTCACAGCTCAACCGCTTGCCCCGTCTGCAGCGACCGGAGAATTGCAAACGTCGTGCGGGTGCTCGCCACGATCTCTTCCAATCCGACCGGCATCGCCGCGCCCGTCTTCACAGCGTGCACGAATTGCCGCACCATCTCCGTCTGACCTTTGTCGCGGAAATCCGTCACGACCAGATGCCGGCCACCGCCGAACGCCTCGAA
>Ga0247727_10013947_pt1 | contig 13442 bp, 14 predicted proteins | sample WisWelCaveWW1625_FD_202498 | JGI IMG/M metagenome (GOLD analysis project Ga0247727, IMG submission 202498) | Biofilm microbial communities from Wishing Well Cave, Virginia, United States - WW16-25 | ecosystem: Environmental > Aquatic > Deep subsurface > Groundwater > Cave microbial mat | place... | reverse complement strand
CTAGACGGGTTCCACGACCACCCGCGCGCCCTCCACGCGTACCACGCGCACGGGTGTTCCCGCATCCAGAAATGTGCCGTCGGTGACGACGTCGACGCGGCGGTCGTCGATCTCGGCGGTGCCCGACGGCCGGAGCATGGTCATGGCGGTGCCCCGGCGCCCGAGCAGCAAGCCCAGGTCCGCGGCGGGCGCGGTGTAGCCGGCGTCGCTCTCGTGAAGCATGAACTTCTTGCCCAGGCGGGTGCGCGGGAACGCCCAGATCAACAGCGTGGCGGCGGCGACGCTCACGCCGATGGCCAGCAGGCCCCACAGCGGGCCCAGGTGCTTCCACGCCAACGCGCCGCCCGCGACGGTCGAGCACACGCCGAGGATCCCGACCAGGCCGAAGCCGGGAATGACGAGGATCTCGACGGCGAGCAGCACGATGCCGAGGATCACCGCCACGGCGGCGACGACCGCCCACTCGGTTTGCCCCCAGGGCGCCAGCAGCGGTAGCGCGTGGATCACGCCGGGCGCACCACGATGCGCGAGCCCTCGACGGCCACGACGCGGACGGCCGCGTCCTTGTCGATGTAGCCGCCCTCGCTGACCACGTCGAGGCGTTGGCCGGAAAGCAACGCCTTGCCCGCGGGGCGCAGGTCGGTGGCGGCGACGCCCGTCTGCCCGACCTGCGTGGCCGCGGTCTCCGCTGGGAACGAAGCACCCGCGGGCGTCGCGGCGGCCAGCATCACGCGGCGGCCCAGCGGCGTGCGCGGGGCGTAACGCGCGATGACCACGCCGAGCGCCGCGGTGACGATGACCACGCCCATCACCCGCGCCAGCGCGCTCCGCAAGAGCCCGAGCGACCAGTAGACGTCGAAGGGCATCTTGGGGATCTCCTCGAGCGCGAGCACCAGCGAGAGCAGCATGAAGGCGATGCCGGCGACCCCGGTGACGCCGAAGCCGGGAAGGACGAACAGCTCGACCACCAGCAGCGCAGCGCCGACGAGGAACAGCGCCAACTCCTCCCACCCCGCCAGATCGACGACCAGGTGGCCGAAGAAGAAGAGGCCGAGGCAGACGAGGCTGACGATGAGCATCAGGCCGTGGCCACCGGTGTAGAACTCGATGAGGATGCCCAGGAATCCCAGCGTCATGAGCAGCGAGGACACGGTGGGATCGGTCAGGAACCGGGCCACGCGCTCGGCCCAGGTGATGCCCGGTTTCTCGGCGGTGCGGCCGGGAAGCCCGATGCTGGCCAGCAGCTCGTCCAGGTCGGGCACCGTGTGGTCGGAAATGCCCAGCCGCTTTGCCTCCTCGGTGGTGAGGGTGAGCACCTTGCCCTTCTTGTTGACGCCCTCGATCTCGACGTCGCCGTCGACCATGGCCTCGGCGATGTCGCCGCGCCGGCCCTTGGCCTCGGCGGTGGCCTTCATCTCCTTGCGCATGTAGGAGACCACCTTTTCCTCGACGGGTTTCATGCCCTCGCCGGGGGAGCCCATCTGCACCGGCGTGGCCGCGCCGATGGTGCCGCCTGGCGTCATGGCGATGACGTCGCTGGCCAACGAGATCAACGCCCCGGCCGAGATCGCGCGGCGGTTGATGAAGGCCACGACGCGCGCCTTGCTGGAGAGCAGCGCGTCGCGGATGCGCACCGCGGCGTCGACCCGCCCGCCGAAAGTGTCGACGTCGAGGATCACCGTGTCGCCTTGCTGCGCGCGCTGCAGCACGCGCTCGACGAACGGCGCCAGCCCCAGGTCGATGGTGCCGTGGATGGGGATGAGCAGAAGGCGGCCGTCCTTGGACCAGGACTTGGCGGCGGGCGCCGCGGCCTTGGCGGGCTTGTCGGCCCGGGCGGTTCCAGCGCCCAGCACGAGAAAGGCGATCACGGCCAACGCGCTGAAGACGGGCACCAGCGGCAAGGTAGCAGAGCGCGGTGGGAGGTGGTAGCCGCTCCGGGACGGGGAGCTCAACGCCAGCGGAAGGACACGTGCGGCGTCGACCGGGTTGCGCTCTCACCCTCGGTGATCTCGACGACCTGATCGACGGCAACGTCCCGGAACACCTGCGTCGTGTTGCTCGCGGGCCAGAACACCTCGAGCACGCGGATCTTCTTGGCGCCGCCCAGGCCGATCTCCAGGCGCAGCGGGCCCGCGCCGAAGCTGCCCCCGCTGGTCACGTGCCGGTAGATGCGGCGGGCCTTGGGGTCGGCGACGTCGATGCGGATTCGTGCGCCGATGCCGAAGCGATTCGACGTCTTGCCGTGGAGCCGGACCTTGATCCAGTGCGCGCCGAACCCGGGGTTCTCGAACAACACGTCGCCAAACCCGTCGCCCGGGAACGCCCCCCCCAGCTGCTCGAAGACGTCCTGATCGCCGTCCTGATCGAAGTCGGCGAACGCCACACCGTGGCCCTTCTGCAGGTGGCCGAATCCACCGGCGGTCGTCACGTCGGAGAATCCCCGGCCGCCTCGGTTGCGGAACATCACGTTGGGAAGCAGCGCCTCGTAGCCCGGATAACCGGTGCCCAGGTAGAAGTCGAGGAAACCGTCGTTGTCCAGGTCGCCGAAGTTGGCGCCCATGGTGATGGCGGCGCGCGAGAGGTTCATCTTCGCGGCCACCTCGACGAAGCCGCCCCGGCCATCGCCCTGGTAGAGGCAGGCCGGCTCGGAGGTGGCCTTGCGCCCGAAGAAACCCCGCAGGAAGGGGTCGAGCTGCTGCTCGAAGCTGGCCACGAACAGATCGAGCGCGCCGTCGTTGTTGAAGTCCCAGAACCAGGTCGGGAAGCTCATCACCGGAGCGGTGACGCCGAGCTTGGGCGCGACGTCGGTGAACTTGCCGTTGCCGTCGTTGTGATAGAGGCGGTTCTCATAGCCGTGGTTCGACACGTACAGGTCCGGGTAGCGGTCGCCGTCGTAGTCGCCCCAGGTCGTCCCCTTGGCGAAGCGCATGTTCTCCACGCCCGCCTCCCGGGCCACGTCGGTGAAGCGACCCTTGCCGTCGTTGTTGAACAGCTGCGACGGGTAGGGGTGCGAGGCATCCGCCTCGTTGCCGACGTAGAGATCGAGATCGCCGTCCAGATCGTAGTCGGCCCACGCGCCGGTCTGGGTGGGATAGTCGACGCCGGCGATTCCCACGTCGTAGCTCACATCGCGGAAGCGCCCGGCCTCGTTGCGCAACAGCGAGTTGGGCATGCGGCCGAACTCGCGCATCCATCCGCCGCGCAGCACGAGCACGTCGATCCAGCCGTCGTTGTCGTAGTCGGCCTGGATCATGTTGAGGCCTCCGGTGAGGCCGCCGAGCCCCACCGCATCGGTGGCGCGCGCGAACTTCCCGCCGTCGTTGCGGAAGTACTGCATCGGTCCGGACGGATCCCAGGTCGAGGTGATCAGATCCAGATCACCGTCGTTGTCGAAGTCGTCGGCGATCGCGCCGCCGGCCGGGTCGAGGGTGTTCAAGCCGAGCCCGGGCGCGATGTCCACGAAGCGTGGGAAGGCCTGCTCGCCTCGCAGTCGGGCAGGGTCGATGCGGAACTCCGGCGGAACCAGGTCGGGGTAGCCGTCCACGGTCATGGCCGCGATGCACAGCAGCCAGCGCGCGGGCAGGAAGTCGGGTTCGCCGGCGAGCACCTCGCGGAAGCGATCCATCGCCGCGCGCGAGCCCTCCTGGTTCTGGTGCACGCCGCCGCCCTGGATCGGAAAGATGCAGCTTTGGCTGGTGTGACGCGCCACGCAGTTCTGCGTCTCGCCCTGGCGCATATGGGCGATGCCGAGTTGGAAGATCGTGTCGCGCGTCCAGCGCGGTCCGATCTGGGCGCGAACGCGCGGCAAGAGATCGTACGCGGCCGTGGTCGCGGCGACCGCGGCGTCGACGTTCCCCTGCTCGAGCTCTTCGACCCCGAGCTGGAAAAGCAGCGCCCAACGCTCGTGGAGCGGCTGCCCCGGGGGCGACTTGGCAACGGCGGCGCGCAGCTCGACGGCCCGGCGATCCCCGAAGATGGGGTTGTCGCGACGGGCCTGCGCGGCGATCTCCGCGAGCCGGGCGATCATCCGCTCGTGACCGGTGGGCGGCGTCACGGGGGCTGGTCGCGCCTCGGGCCGCGGCGGCTCGGCGGGGACCGGCGCAGAGGCTTGGCTGCACCTCAGTGCAAGCGCGAGGAAGCCAACATATGTAGGGGCGCGCTTCAACCGGAACAGGCTAACACGCGCGTCCGCTGGATCAACCGCGGGCCGGCGCGGGGCGCGTCGCGTCGGCCTGGAGCACGGCCAGCATGGCGTCGTGGAACAGCCCGTTGGAGGCGACGATCGACTCGGGGCGCGGGCGGCCGCCGGAAAAATCGCTGGTCCTTCCGCCGGCCTCGCGCACGATCAGCTCGCCGGCCGCCACGTCCCAGGGCGAAAGCTTCATCTCCCAGTAGCCGTCGAGCCAGCCGCAGGCCACGAAGCACAGATCGAGCGAAGCGGCGCCCAGCCGGCGCACCGCGCCGGCGCCGAGCTGGAAGGCGACGAAGTGGTCGAAGTTGTTCTCCGGGCTGGTGCGGCGATCGTAGGGGAAGCCGGTCACCAGCAGCGCGCGCGCGAGCGACGCCTGGCGGCTTACCCGGATGGGCTGGCCGTTGAGCGTCGCGCCGCCGCCTCGGGTGGCGACGAACTCCCAGCCCAGCACGGGCGCGAGCACCACGCCCAACGCCGTCTCGCCGTCGACCTGCAGGGCCACGGACACCGAGAACAGGGGCAGGCCATGGGCGAAGTTGACGGTGCCGTCGAGCGGATCGACCACCCAGCGGAAGCGCGCGTCGCCGGGCCGGGCGCCACCTTCCTCGCCGAGGATGGCGTGATCGGGGAAGCGCGCGCGCAGGCCGTCCACGATGGCCGCTTCGCACAGCCCGTCGAACTCGGTGACCAGATCGACGTCGGCGGCCTTGGACGAAGGTTCACCCGGGTGGCCCCATCCGCGTCGCTGGATGGCTCCCGCGACGCGCGCCACCTCCAGCGCGGTCTCGATCGCCAGGGGCGGGGTCTCCATCACGGGCTACTGCGGGCGCAGGTCGAGCAGCATGCAGGTGGCGTCGGGTCCGCAGGCGGTGAATTCCCAGGAGCGCGCGACATCGGCGTCGACGCTGCGTCGGTCGCAGGTGTGGAAGCCGAGCTTCTGCGCGAAGAAGTCGGCCGCGGTGGTGGTGAGCAGGAACACGCGGTGCGTGCCGCGCGCCCGGGCGCGGTCCAGGGCCGCCTCCGCGAGCAGCCAGCCGAGTCCCTCGCCACGGCGATCGGCGGAGACCGCCAGCGAGCGCAGCAGCGCGGCCTGGCCGTAGCGCTCCAGGCCGACGCAGCCCATCAACCCCTCGGCCGTACGCAGCACGAGGAAATCCTCGGGACGCTCGTCCCCACCCTGGCGAGGCAACCCGGCGTGCTCGAGCAGCGCGCCGATGGCGGGGAGGTCGTCGCCGCGCGCCGGGGTGACCGCGTCCCCCAAGCGCACGAGCAGGCGGTCGACCAGGCCGCCGAAGCTCCCCGAGGACATCACCGCGACGGTGTCGCCCGGCTGGGCCTCGCCTGCCACGTGCTCGACGATCTCGTCGACGCCGTGGGCCACGCGCGCGGGCTGGTTGCGCGCGCGCAGATCGGCGGCCAGGCGGTCGACGTCGAGCCGCTCCCCGTCCGGCAGCTCGACCTGCGGCCGCATCAGCACCACCTCGTCGGCCGATCCGAAGGCCTCGGCGTAGTCCTCCTGGAAGACGTTGCGCCGGCTGGTGGCGCTGCGCGGCTCGAATATGGCGATCAGGCGCCCGCGCTCATTGTGGTGGCGCAAAGCATGGAGCGTCTCGCGCACCGCCGTCGGATGATGCGCGAAGTCGTCGATCACCCGCACTCCCTGGGCGACGCCGCGCAGCTCCTGGCGGCGCCCCACTCCGGCGAAGCGGTACAGGCCGCGGGCGATGGCCTCGGCCGACAGGCCCAGCCCGTCGGCTACGGCGATCGCCGCGACCGCGTTCCACAAGTTGTGCTCGCCGTAGAGCGACGTTTCGAACTCGTGAAGCTGCGCGGCTCCGCGGCGGACCTGGAAGCGTACGCGGCCTCCCGGGGCGGCCTCGATCCGTCCCAGCGAGTAGTCGCCCTCCTTGCCGTAGGTGACCACGCGCGTCCGGGTGTGGGCGGCCAGCGCCATGGCGTGCCGCGAGTCCGAACCCAGGAGCAGCGTGCCGCCTTCGGGAAGCAGCCCGACGAAGGCCCGGAACGCGGCGATCACGTGCTCGAGCGAAGGGTAGATGTCGGCGTGGTCGTACTCGACCGCCGTGACGATGGCGGTGCGCGGACGGTAGTGCATGAACTTGGGCTGCTTGTCGAAGAACGCGGTGTCGTACTCGTCGCCCTCGACCACGAAGGCGTCTCCGTCGCCGAGCCGGAACGAGCGCCCGAAGTTATGGGGCAGCCCGCCGAGCAGGAAGCTCGCATCGCGTCCGGCGTCGACGAGGATCTGCGCGAGCAGGGCCGAGGTGGTGGTCTTGCCGTGCGTGCCGGCCACCACGATCGAATGGCGGCGCGCGAGGAACTCCTCGGCCAGCGTGGCCGGGAACGACACCAGCGGCAGCCCGCGCTCGGTGGCGGCGAGTACCTCGCGGTGGTCGCGCCGGCAGACGTTGCCGATCACCACGCGATCGGGCTGCCAGTCGAGGTTCTCGGCGCGGAAGCCTTCCATCAGCGGGATGCCCAGCTGGCGAAGCTGCGTGCTCATCGGCGGGTAGAGATTCTCGTCGGACCCGCGCACCTCGTCGCCGCGCGCGCGCAGCAGCCCGGCCAGCCCGGCCATGCCGGTGCCGCCGATGCCGACCAGGTGGAACTTCACGCGCCGTAGGTAACAGAAAGGGCCACCGGAACAAAGGCGAAACTACGCATCGGCAGGCCGCGAGGAGGTTCTTGCTGGCCGGAGGGGTCGCGCACGGGCCGGCTTGCGACTAGCAGGCTGCTGAAAAACGCGCGGAACGCGCGTTTTCAGCAGAACCTGCTTGTCCGGTCCGTCGGAGTCCGGATAGCAGATGCGCTGAAAAACATGCTTCGCATCGTTTTTCAGCGCCCTGCTAGACTGCGCGGCATCGTGCGTCCTGCTCTGGCGCTGGCTCTGCTGCTCGCGTGCGCGGTCGACGAAGGCGCCGATCTGGACTACGCCGCCAGCGCCCGGCAGAACTACCTCAAGGGCAAGGAGGCGCTCTCCGACGACCAGTACCTGGAGGCGCACGGCTACTTCACCCACGTCAAGAACAAGTATCCCTTCTCGCGCTACGCCGCGTACGCCGAGCTGCGCGCGGCCGACACCCACTTCGCGGAAGGCAAGTACGCCGAGGCCACCAGCGCTTATCGCATCTTCCTGCGCGGCCATCCCACCCATCCCGAGGTGGAGTCGGGTTACACCAACTTCCGCATCTGCGAGTGCTACGTGCAGCAGATGCCCGAGGACTGGGCGCTCGCCCCGCCGGCATATGAGAAAGACCAGGCCTCCGCCCAGGACGCGCTCCGCGAGCTGCGCGACTTCGTGGATCGGTTCGGCAAGTCCCGTTACCTTGCCCGCGCGCGCCGGCGCATGCGCGGCGTGCTGCGCCGGCTGGCGGACCACGAGCTCTACGTGGCGCGCTTCTACCTGGATCGCGACAAGCCCCGCGCCGCGGCCGGGCGGCTCGAAGGCCTGCTGCGCGAGTACCCCGAGGCCGGGTCGGATCCCGAGGTGCTGCTCATCCTGGGCGAGACGCACCTCAAGGCCGGCGAGCCGGACCGCGCGCGCGCGGCCTTCACCCGCCTGGCCAGCGAGCACAAGAACGACGTCAACGGCCGCAAGGCGCTGCTCTACCTGCAGTTCATCGAGGAGCGCGGGCACGAGTAGCGGCGGCGCGCGGCAAACTTGCTTGCCCCGGCGCTTTTCGGTAGCGTGCCGACGACGATGGACGAGCAAAAAAGGCGGTTTCTCGATCAGGGTCGCGACGCCTACCGGGCCGGCGAGTACGAGCGCGCCGAGCGCTTCCTGCGCGAGGTCGCCCAGCCGGGCACGTTCGCCGACGTGCACAACATGCTGGGCTTCATCTACCACCGCAAGGGCCGCTATCAGCAGGCGGCGGGTTGCTTCGAGGAGGCCCTGCGCGTCAACCCGGCCTACATCGAGGCGGCGCTGAACCTGGTGGTGACCTACAACGAGTTGGGCCGCTACGGCGAGGCGCAGAAGGTCTACGAGCGCGCGACCGAACGCTCGCGCGCCGCCCCGCGCCGGCTCAACGAGTTCGCCCGCGGCAAGATCGCCAACATGCACGCCGACGTCGCCGAGGTCTACCGCGCGTCGGGGATGTACGCCGAGGCGGCGGGCGAGATGGAGAAGGCGCTCAAGCTCTGTCCCACGTTCGTCGATCTGCGCTCGCGCCTGGGGGTGATCGAGAGCGAGCGCGGCCGCTTGAAGCAGGCGGCCGATCTGTTCGGGCGGGTCAAGAAGGAGAAGCCGGGCTACGTGCCGGCGCGCCTTCACCTGGGCTTCGCGCTCTACCGCATGGGCAAGCGCAAGGCGGCGGTCGCCGAGTGGCGTGGCGTGCTGGGCATCGACGCGAGGAACGACACGGCCAAGCTGTATCTGCAGATGATCGGCGAGAAGGGTTGAGCGGGTCCGACCGACCCAACTTCCGCCCCGCGCACCCCGAAGACTTCATCGTCGAGGAGATCCCGGCGTTCGCTCCCGAAGGGCAGGGCGATCACTGCTTCGTTCACATCGAGAAGCGGCTGCTCAGCACGCCCGAGGCAGTCGCGCGCATCGCCGCGACGCTGGGTGCCGATCCCAAGACGGCGGGTTTCGCCGGCATGAAGGACCGCGTGGCCGTGGCGCGGCAGTGGGTCTCGCTTCCCGGCGTCCTTCCCGAGCAGGCCATGGCGCTCGAGGCGATCGACGGCGTGCGCGTGCTGGCGGCGGCCTTGCATCCGCGGCGGCTGCGGACCGGGCAGCTTTCGGGCAACCGCTTCACCGTGCGCCTGCGCGGGATCTATGACATCGCCGCGGCGCTCGAGAAGCTGGCCGCGCAGGGCATCGACAACCGCTTCGGGCCGCAGCGCTTCGCCGGAGACAACGCGGCGCGCGGGCAGGCGCTCGTGCTCGGCCAGGCGCCGCCGCCGCGCGGCCGCATCGAGCGCCGCATGCTCGTGTCGGCGATCCAGGCCGCCGTATTCAACGACTACCTGGATCGGCGCGGCGATCGCGTCGATCTCGAGGGCGAGCCCCTGCGCCGGGGCCGGCCGAGTGGGCCGGTGCCCGGCTATCGCATGCTGCGTGCCGCCGAAGGGACGCCCGCCCGGGCGCTGGAGGACGAGGTGCTCGCGCGCGCGGGGATCACGCTGCTCGACTTCCGCCGCGTCAAGCGCCTGGGGCGCGGCACGCGCCGCCCGCTGCGCCTCGAGATCGAGGAGGCCGCCTGGTGGCCCGCCGAGGACGGCGACGGGACCGTCGTGCGCTTTCGCCTTTCGCCGGGATCGTACGCCAGCGAGGTCATCAGCGAGCTTCTCTCCCGCGCGGCTCAGATCCGACCGGCCTGCGCTAGCAGCACGTGCTCGACGCAGTAGGCGCGGCCGCGCAGCGCAGGCTCGGCGCATCCCAGCGCGGCGCACTCGCCTTCCTCCTCGATGGGCGCTTCGCGAGCGAGCCGCTCGCGGTAGTAGGCGCGCACCAGCGATCGCGTGTCGAGCGCCGCGAAGCCGGCCGGGTCGGCCTGCGGCACGCGGAAGTACACCACCTCCTCCTCGCCGGGAATCTCGCCCAGCGGCCTGCCCATGAAGAACCACGATCCGCATTCCCCGCAACGATAGAGCCGCTCGCGCCCCTCGGCACGGACCGCGGCCAGAGACCACGGCTCGGTGACGCCGTAGTTCTCCGCCATCTCCTCGCGGACGTGGCTCTCGATCTGCGCGCACTTGCAGGCCATGGCGGGCCCCGAAGTCTGCCGCGCGCCATTCGGGCTGTAAAGCGCTTGACGCGACGGCGAACGATGCGCGCTATAGTCGGCGACGGTGAGTCCGCAAGCACACGACGAATGGATCCGCGACTTCGAGGCCGCCGCGCGGCGGCCTCTCGAACTCCGCATGCGCTACGCGTTCATCAAGACGTACAAGCCGGTCCTCGACGACGCGCCCTACCGCGCGTTCGACACGATGGAGGACTACCGCCGCTTCTGCGAGTCGCTTCCCCGTTGGCTCGGCTATGGGCGCGCCGTTTAGCTACCCCCAAGCGGTCGCGATCGCCGAGGCCCTCGCCCGCCATGGCGTCCGCTTCCTCTTCCTGGGCAAGAGCGGCGCCATCCTGCTCGGCTTCCCCGATACCACTCAGGACGCCGACCTGTTCGTGGAAAAGTCGGAAGACAACGGGCGGGCGATCGTCGCGGCCCTCGTCGAACTTGGCTTCCCTCTGGACTCGACGCAACGCGGCGAGATCGAGCGTGGAAAGGACTTCGTGCAGATTCGCACGGGTCCCTTCGACCTGGATCTCGTGTTCGCGCCCCACGGCATCGAGAACTTCGCCGAGGCCGCACGTCGCGCCGTCGTGGTCGAGGGCATGCCCGTCTGCCACATCGACGACATCATCCGCAGCAAGGAAGCGGCCCACCGCGAGAAGGACATGGAATCGCTCCCCCGCCTGCGTGCCTTCCGCGACTGGCTGCGGACCCGGCCTCCGGGCCGCGCGTAGCGCGGACCGACACCTACTCGCCGATGATCTTGACCAGCACGCGCTTCTTCCGCAGGCCGTCGAACTCCCCGTAGAAGATCTGCTCCCAGGGACCGAAGTCGAGCTTGCCGTCGGTGATGGCGACGACCGCTTCGCGCCCCATGATCTGGCGCTTGATGTGCGCGTCGGCGTTGTCTTCGCCGGTGTCGTTGTGGCGGTACTGCGCAACGGGCTCGTGCGGCGCGAGACGCTCGAGAAAGGCTTCGAAATCGTGATGCAGCCCGCGCTCGTCGTCGTTGACGAAGACCGAGGCGCTGATGTGCATGGCGTTGACCAGACACAGGCCCTCGCGGACACCGCTTTGGCGCACGCACTCCTCCACCTGGCCGGTGATGTTGACGAACGCCCGCCGTGAGGGCACGTGGAACCATAGTTCCTTACGGTAGCTCTTCATCGCGCGCACGGAGTATACCGCCGCTCCGAAGCGGGACGTTGCGGTACAGGCCGAGGCAGCCCGCTAGCGCTTCAGGTTCACCAGCTCGGACATCATTTCGTCGGCGGTGGTGACGGTGCGGGCGTTGGCCTGGAAGCCGCGCTGGTAGGCGATGAGGTTGACGAACTCGCGCGAGAGGTCGACGTTGGACGACTCGAGCGCGCCGGCGTTGATCGCGCCCAGGCCGCCGCTGTCGCTACACCGGGACCTCGACCTACATCGACATCACGCAGAGCTACACCACCACCGGCGCCGGCATCGTGCGCCGGCCCACCAGCATCACGACGGCAACGGGAACTCCGCCAGCCATGTCTACGACGACCTGGGAAGAGCGGTCGAGGAGGTCTCGCCGGACCGGGGCACGACGCGCTGGGAGCACCACACGACCAACAGCGTGTTGACGAAGATGAAGGAGGGGGTAGGATCCAGCGTCGAGGAGACGACGACGTACACGTTCGACGCGCTGGGAAGGATGACCGTCAAGGAAGTCGGCGGCGCCACCTGCTCGCGGACGCCGGGCATCGTCGGGCCGGCCGACGATGTTCATCAGGGCGACAAGTGACCATGATCCGTCGCCATGCGTGGCATCGCCTGGTCCTTTGCGCGAGCGCTGCAGGTTGTGGAGGCGCTCGCGTTGCTGACGACTGTGAGGACGGAGCCAGCAGAGCCTGCGTTGAGGCGGACGCATGTCCAGGAGCCGTGCAGACGTGCATCGACGGGGAGTGGACCCCCTGTACCGGTCCAGAACCTTCCGCTGAGGCATGCAACGGGACGGACGACGACTGCGACGGAGAGACGGACGAGACCTGCTGTGCCGAATCGGGATGGGAGGTGACGGAGCTGGCGCCGATAGGCGGGTGGCCCTCGATCGCGACGGATGTTCACGGTGGCATTCACCTGACTTTCGTTGCGAGCCCCGTCCCAGACGTCCGGTACGGCTTCCGCGGGATCGAGGGGGACTGGACGTTCGAAGCCGTCGCCGCACCCGCCGCGGGAGCAAAAGACACCAGGGTGGCCGTCACGGCCTCCGGCGTCCACGTCGCCTATGTGACGGGGGATCCTTGGGAGCTACGTCACGCGTACAGCGAGGCGAACGGCGACTGGACCGACACCTTGGTTGATCGGGATCTCGACTACTACGCCACCTCAATCGCGATCGATTCGAGCGGAGATGTGCACCTCAGCTACACGGTCATCTATGATCCGGACCGTGGTGAGATCTTGCGCTATGCGCGCGGTCGTCCAGAGGGTCCGTGGGAAGCGGAAACGGTCGACATGCGAGAAGACGACGGCTGGATACCGAGCTCCTCGATAGGCGTGGACAACGCTGGGAGGCTGTTCATTGCGTACGCATACAACAGCATCGCGGTGGAGGAAGGCACGGTCCTCCTGGCGAGCCGCGAGCCGGGGGCATCATGGACCACTGAGGAAGTAGAGGGCCCGTGGTCGCTGGTCACCGGCTGTGCGATGGCCATCGACGGTTCGGGTGGCCAGCACATATCTTACTCTGTTGAAACGGACAGCCTCTCGGAACTGCGCTACGCTTTTCGTGAGAGTGCTCCCGATCCCTGGACGTTCGAGTTGGCCGGTGGCGAGTCGGTGCAGTCGGTCGAAATCGACCGGTTCGAAGCCGTCCACATGGCGGCCGTCAGGAACGAGCAGATCGTCGAACATCTCGCTCGTCGGGGGGACGTTTGGGTGAGTGGGCAGGCCAGTACTCCGGCGTTCGGTGAGATAGGGGGCAGCGCGTCCATGGCGCTGGACCCGTTCGGCGGAGTCCACATCGTCTACGATCGAATCCTCCAGTCCCTGTACTATGCGTATTCGTGCCCCGCACGATAGGCGAACGTGGGGGAGCGCGTCCGCGATCATGGCGCATGGTCGTCCCGTGGCCCGTCTCATGCGCTTGATAGTGACTCCTCTATTCGTGCTCGGATGCGACGGCAGGCGTGCCGTGTACGTGAACCACGTCGCCGACCCGCGCCCGCACGCCGGTGGGGGCGTCGGTTCGGGTGCCGTGCAGGGTGAGCTGAACGTCTTCGTGATCGACGAGTACAGCCGGGCGGCCATCGGGGACGCGGAGGTCCGCGTGGGCGGTGTCGCGGCGGACGTCCAGCTCGTCGCGCTGACCGATGCGCAGGGCTACGTGCGATTCGAGGGCGGCGACCTGGCCGGGCCGCAGATTGTGACGGCGACCGCCGAAGGGCACGCGGCTTCCACGTGGTTCGGCGTCGATGGCGCGGTCGTCACGATTCCGCTGGCCCCCCACGTCATCGGGGACATCCCGACCG
>Ga0247727_10013946_pt1 | contig 13442 bp, 10 predicted proteins | sample WisWelCaveWW1625_FD_202498 | JGI IMG/M metagenome (GOLD analysis project Ga0247727, IMG submission 202498) | Biofilm microbial communities from Wishing Well Cave, Virginia, United States - WW16-25 | ecosystem: Environmental > Aquatic > Deep subsurface > Groundwater > Cave microbial mat | place... | reverse complement strand
ACCCCGGTGACTTGTTGCTCGATGGGAAACGTCACCAGCCGTTCGACTTCTTCGGGGGACAAGCCGGGCGCTTTCGTGACGATTTGCACGAGCACACTCGTCACATCGGGAAACGCGTCGATCGAAATCGTGCGGAAGGAATAGAGCCCCACAAGGGCAAGAAGACCGGCGAACGTGAGGATCAAGAAGGGGCGTCGCAGAGAAATCTCAATAAGTTTGTCGACCATGGCTCAGCCTTTGGGCTTCAACAGCTCAGATTTCAAGATAAAGGCGCCTTCCCTGACGACCGCTTCCCCTTCCCGCACCCCTTCGAGGACCTCGGCGAAGGTCCCGTTCTTGTCGCCCAATCTGATCGTCCGCGCTTCAAAGACGCCGGTTTCCTGTTGCACAAACACGAAGCTGCCACTCTGATCATTTTGGACGGCTGCTTCGGGAACGACCAGGACATCCGGGGCAGGCTCGGACGAGACTCGGATCGTTGCAAACATTTCCGGCTTCAGACGACCGGTGGGATTCGCCAAGGTGAGGCGCACCTGCATGGTCCGCGTAGCGGTGTCTAGGACGTCGCCGACATACGAGACGATCCCCTGGAACACTTCGTCAGGATACGCAGCCACATGGACCTCGACCGGCTGATTCGGAACGGCGGTCGCGCGGTGGACATAGGAGATATCTTTTTCCGATACATTGCCCACCACCCAGACTGTCGAGAGATCGGCAACCTCAAACAGTTTTTGGGTGGTTTCGACCACCTCGCCTTTGGTGAGATTTCGCGCGATCACCCGGCCGGCAAAGGGCGCCACAATGGTAACCTGCGAGCGGATCGTTTGGGTCCGCTCCAGGGTGCTGATCTGCTTGTCGTCCATGCCTAACAACCGGAGTCCTTCGCGCGCCTCCTGAGCCTCGGCACGAATACTGATCATCTCTCCTTCGCGTCGCTGCGCCTCCGCCTGGCCGATGACTTTCTCTTTGTAAAGAAACTGCGCCCGCTGATAGGCCTGCTCCGCCACGTGTCGTCGCGCGCGGGCCTTCAGGTACGCAGACTGGGCTAGTCCGAGATCGCCGCTATGGAGCACCGCCAACAACTGATTGGGCTCGACCGGCTGTCCCAAATCGACATGCACCTCTGCCACCCGCCCACGCACGAGTGTCGTAATATCTGCCAACCTGGTTTGGTTCGGCCGTACGACGCCGGGGAATATACGGTAGGTACGAAATTCCGTTCGTCCGACCGGCTCCACCTTCACACCGGACCGGGTGAGTTCTTCTGGCGCGAGCCGAACAAGACGTGCCCCGTCCGCCGAACTTTTCGTCCCGCTCTCCTCCGCCGGGGCCGGCGCACGGTCACAACCCGTGGAGGACGCCAACAGAAGCATGCCGAAGAAGACCCCGCACGTCGCACTCAGACGGCTTCGCGGGCGCGCATGAGGCTCGCATCGATTCGTACATCGGCCAGGAGAAAGAACCATGCCGCTCATCTGTTCCTTTCGCAACTAGAGTGGACCGCCCACGGCACGCTCATATCGCGTGAGCGCCAGGGAGAGTTCGAAGCGCGCCAGATTGTAATCCACTGTGATCTGGCGTTGGACCCGTTGGGCATCGAGGACATCAAGGAGGCTGGAGGCGCCCTGCCGGAAGCTCAATTGGGCGATGCGAAGCGCTTCTTGCGCTTGCTTTAAGAGCCCTTCCTCGTATACAAGGATCTGTTCTTGCGCCGTTTCCGCCTCTCGAGCATGTTGGTTGATGGCGCGGCCGAGGTCGTTTCTGGCACGAATCAGCTCTGCCTCTTCTTTTCGTTGAGTACCGAGCGCCGCCGCAATGTGCCCTTGCTGCAGATACCATAAGGGCGTGGGCACACTCACGCCCGCCACCACCCCCTCACGTCCTGCTTCCCTGGCATACCCGCCGAACAGGGTCACGTTCGGCACACGGCCCTGCCGCTCCTTGGTGACGGTAAATTCAGCCTGCTCCACCAGTTTTCCCTGTCGTTTGAGGATGGGATGTTGCGACAAGTCCCGCGCCGCCATCTGCTCCGGGTCCAGACGGTCACGGAGTAACCGAAAATCTCCTTGCACCTTGTACCGAGGCCCCAACGCCCCCGCCGTCAAGGTGTCCAATCCGACGAGTTTCACGCGCACGACATTCTTGGCTTTCGTCATCTCTTGCTTGGCTTTGAGCACCTCCACCTCCGCCTTCACCGCTTCGAATTGAGCGCCTTCGCCGGACCGGACACGGGCTCGTACAATGCGCGCCACATCCTGAACAATCTCCAAGTTCTGCTGAAGAAGGTCTACCGTCCGTTCCGCCAGCAGCAGTTCGTAGAATGCCTGCTTCACCTCCGCGATGAGATTGAGCTTGGCTTCATCGAGGCCGACCGTCGCGCTGGCCAGACCTGCGTCTGCCGCGTCCTGACGGGCCGCCCGCATGCCCGGCCATTCCACCGTCTGATGCACCGTCAGGCCATACTCGTTCACACGTGGCCCGGTGCTGGGGTCTCGAAGCGCGCCACTCCCCTTCTGACCGCCGATCGTGGGGTTCGGATAGGCGCCGGCTTGGGTCCGCCTGCCCTCATTCTGTTCAATCACGCTTTGGGCACCCAGGATCGCCGGGTTCCGTTCCAGCGCCAAGTCGATGATGCGGTCGAGGTCGAACGTGCGCATCTGTTCCTTCACCTGGGCGTAGGACGGCATCAGCGTCCCACTCGTCCCCATCCCCATCACAGTCATCAATACGACACAATTCCAAATCCGAGCCGGCATGTGCTGCCTCCTTCGGAGTCACGATTAGGCTGTTCGATCGAAATCAAAGACGAAACAGACCGTCGACGCTGCGCTAACTCTGTGCGGTCGGAGGATGTAACAGTCGGGAGATCAGGAGGGTGGACGGAGGAATTTCGTTCATCGAGGCGTGCGAGCGGCTTGATTCGCAATCTGACACACTCACTCGAGAAACAACGCAATCCCCCGGCATTTCTTGCGGCGAATCGTCTTCGGAATCGGTCGCCGCCCCGGCGTCACTGAACTCGCAGGCTTGCTCATTCCCAGTATTGCCGGTCACGCCACACATGAGATCGGAAGACCGGCTGCTCGGCGCGACCGGGAATACAGTGCATAGAAGCAGCGTATAGACGAGGACGGACAAAAATGAACGGATCGTTGCCACAGCATCTTTAAGTAAATACGAGGATGACGAGGTTGTCAATACGTTCTTGAAATGTGTAAGCGGCTCCCTAGCGGTTGTGCGCAGCAAGACACTTGACGCTATAGTACCCTGCTCTCAGTCTCGGTTACAAGAACAACTGTTAACCCTAGGGTTCATGACGGTTCATCTCGAAATCGCATAGAAGCCAGGCGAGGGGCAAGTGGCACGAGGCGAGTAGCAGTGGGGACGTCAGGCGTAAAGGGTAAGGGCGTGAGGGGGTCGAGCGGGATTCGCCTAACGCCTCACGTTTCACGATTCTCTATCTGTCATCGAACAACGAGCACGGAACAGTTCGCGTGCTGCACCACCCTCGTCGACACGCTCCCGAGGAGAAACCGGGCAATGGCGCCCAACCCTTGGGCCCCCATCACGATCAGATCGGCATGCTGTTTGGCGGCCACCTTCATGATCTCTTCGGCAGGCTTCCCAAACTGACACAGAGGCTCGGCTGTAAATCCCACCTTGACCAGCTTCCGCACGCTCTGTTCGAGTAATTTGTGGTTTGCCTCCTCCAACCCCGGGTACTTGACGAAGGGCATCACATGGATCACGCTCACATGAATCGGCACACGCCCACCCTTGCCGGTCGAACGATCCGGCTGAAACTTGGTCAGCACAAACGCCAGTGCTTTGGCCGATGCGTCCGATCCATCGGTCGCCAAGGTGATCCGCCGCACAGGCGCCGCCTCGCCCTTGACGACGAGCACGGGACAGGTCGCATGATGGATGAGTTTCGTCGACACGCTGCCGAGCATGAAGCGGTCGAGGGCGTCGAGGCCCTGACTGCCCACCACCAGGAGCCCATCCCGCTTCGGCACACGTTTCAAGATCACCGGTGCGATCGCCCCTTGTTCCTTGCGGACTGTGCCATTGAGCTTCAGCGCCGCCAACTGTTCTGTGGCCTCCTTGAAGGTTTTGGCCGCGCGCGCTTCCATGCGCTGAATTTCTTCCTGAATGTACCGCTCGTTGCCGGCCATCACCGGCTGCGCCAGAAACGGCGCGCGGAGCGCGCCGATATCCAGCACATGAAGCGCCGTTACCTTTGCCGGCTGGACGAGCGGCAGCGTGGCCACCCAGTTCAGTTCCCATCGCCCATACTTCGATCCATCCGTCGCCACCAGCACATTCATGTTGCGCATCCTTTCGATTGCGTTCCCCTCACGTTCGAACCGACTTGCTGAAACCGGCTGTGAAATGCATCCGGCGACAGCCCCGAGGTGGCCACGCTGACGCTCGTCCAGAGGGCCGCGCAGGGGCCCAGTGCCCCCGGATACTTGAGGTTCCCCAGAACGACTATTCGAGGCTCCCCGGTGGTTCTCGCTCTGTCATCGAACAACGAGCACGGCACAGGTCGCCTGCTGCACCACCCGCGTCGAAACGCTCCCGAGGAGAAACCGGTCAATGGCGCCCAGCCCTTGGGCCCCCATGATGATCAGATCGGCCTGCTGTTTGGCTGCCACCTTCATGATCTCTTCGGCAGGCTTCCCAACCCGGCACAGAGGCTTGGCTGTATATCCCGCCTTGACTAGCTTCCGCACGCTCGGTTCGAGTAATTTGTGGTTTGCCTCCTTCAGCTTCGGGTACTTGTTCCACGGTATCATCGATTTGATCGTGATGGGGGCCACAGAGAGCGGCACCATCACATGGATCACGCTCACGTGAATCGGCACCCGCCCGCTTCCTGCCGTCGTGACCTGATGTCCGCGATCCTTGAGCACATCATGGACAAGATCCCGCATTTCTGCATCGTCATCGACGACGAGAATCGCGCCCCAGTCTTCGGTCATGCTGCACTCCTTCTCCAATCTGGTTCATTTGGTCTATCTGGTCTATCTCGTCTGTCTCGTCTGTCTCGTTTAATTGGTTTGCTTGGTTACACGAGACAGACCAGATCAACCAAATAGACTAGATGGACCAGAAGCGAGAGGCTAGCCCTTTGCCCTAGAAGGGGTCAAGGCTGCTCTGGCGCGAAAGGCCACAGACAAACCTCCCTCTTGGGGAGGAACGCCCCACTATTGCCCTATTATTGAGGTTTCTGCCAACTAGCAGGCATAGAATTGCAAAGGCGGGACCAAGTACTATCACGAAGGCTTCGACCGCAGTACCCGATGTTCAGGCGAGAGGCACGGCTCCCCCCTCAAGCACGCGCACGGACTAATCGGTTAGAAAAGCAACAAGTCCTGGTTTTTTGTGGGTTCTTGTCTCTGCCCCGGAGCCGTCAAGTTCCGTACCATCTGCTACACTTGTCTATGCAAAGACACCGAGACCTCGGCGCAAAAGGGGTATTGTGATGTGGCTTCGTCGTGGATCCGGGCTCTTGATGACGGGGATGCTCTGGGGCTGTGCGATGGTGAATGGAACCGCGCCGCAGAGTTCTGCGCCATTATTTCAAGCCGATGCTACCGACAGAGTAATCTTGAAAGCCGTGCATCGAGAACAAGAAATGTTGCTGAGCACCTGCACACAACAGCAGTCCTGCGATCAGGTGCATTTCACACGTGCGATGATCGCATTATTCCAGAATGGAGAGGCGGCAGCGGCCTCCTTTCAGCAGGCGATTGCCGTCGCCCCGAATGGTCCCTACGCGGATTCAAGCGCACTCTGGATCCGGTTTCTTGCCAACCGGACTATCCAGCCCGCTTCCGCCAAAGAGCCCAATGGGGCGTTACTGGGCGTGATGAAAGGGCTGGTGCGCACATGGCTGGGACAACAGCGTGCGGCAAGTGCGTCTGCCATAGTGCGGGCTGGGGAAATTGCCAACAGCCCGGACCTAGCAGTACACACGCTTCAGCGGAGGATTCGTGATCGCGATAAGCGGATCGCGGAACTGACGGATCAGCTCCATGCCCTGAAGCAGATCGATTTGGACTCGCACGAGACCAGTAAGCTGAGTCTGCCGAAGACTCCATCCAAGTAATCATTGCAGGCAACATCGCCACTCCCGTCCGCATCGCTCGAACCATACCACAGGCGAGCCCCCCTCTTCGCGGCCCACTTTCCCCATCGACAAGTTGACCACCTCCGTGCTCCATAACACCTACTTTCCAGGGATACAACGCCTGGTCCCTATGGGAATGCTGGAAGACCTCGATCCTCAACCAGAAAAGTCACTTATAATTTTAATGGGTTATAGGAAAACAGACGCTGGTCAAATCCTGCCTTGGAGAGCAGTGAGTATCTCCCCGTTTTTTCGTCCACAAATCCTCTGGGTTTTGGATCAACCCATCAGAGGTTGAAGAAACTCTATATTTAGTGGGAAACTGCTGAGAGATGCAGTCGTGGCCTTGCTGGATGAGATGCTGGGACAAGTAAGCAACGCATTTGTGGTGTGCCGAATTGGGATAACAGCGAGCTTCGAGGAGTTGGTTGCCCTTTGTAACGAAGAACTCTGCGTTATATGAGCCCCCACCCCTCCATGCAAGCGGTCTCTAATGTACCCAAGCTACGTCTCTTGGTCCTTTCGGAGATTGACGACTGGGATTATGGCCGGCAATTGAAAGCTTGCGGGCATGATATTGTAGCCTGGGCTCGTCCTAGGTGGAAGCGAGACCCAAAGTGTGGCGGCCTTTGTCATGCGGTCAGGACCACCATTAATGCTATTTTGTGCCGACCCAAACCGATACGGACAATCAAACCTAGATTCAGTGCCTGGAGATGGCTTAATAGGGAAAAGATCCTACGCATCACCTCCCCCAACGTGAACTCCCCCACTTTTGTTGAATATGTGAAACGCTTGAACGTTGATCTTATCGTGGTCTATTTCTTCCCTCAGATTTTAAAGACGGCCATTCTCCAAACTCCTCGGTTGGGAATCTTAAACTGTCACCCCTCGCTGCTCCCTCGTTATGGAGGACCACATCCGGCATTTTGGATGCTCAAGAATGGGGAATCGGTTGCAGGGGTTACCGTTCATGTGATGACGGAACAAATTGATGCAGGGGATATTGTCGCCCAACAAGAACTGACTATCGGAGAGGATGAGAATGCCGGGCAATTGCAGCAGCGGCAACACGATGTAGCTGCTGCGCTCCTGACAGAAGCCATCAATGCCATGGCGCAAGGAACAATCGACCCCAAGCCACAAAATATCGCGGAACGCAGCTATTTTGGAAAGAAGAAGGCAGCCGACACCACTCTTGATTGGAATGGGTCTGCGAGACAAATTGCAAATCTGTGGCGCGCGTTACAACCACATGAACCTCTCGCAGCATGTCTAAATGGTACAACCATCAAGATTTACGATGCACGACCTCAAGAGGGGCCTCCGTCAGGGAGAGCTCCTGGGGAAATCATGGCAAAGCATTCGGGGAGACTCCTCGTACAGACCGGCAACGGGTATCTCGAGATACGGTCCTATGAAATAGTACCGTTTCACGGTTGGGTCAATCGTATTCTACAAGAGTTCCTGCTGCCCGTTGGCAGCCGTTTTGACCTTGCTCCCTCAGCAATGGGCCTAACATCTAAAGCTGTCTCATGAGCAGGGTATGCAAACCCAACTGAATGATTTAATGAAATCTTTTCATGGCTCTCCCCTCAAGACCGATCACGGACGAGGCTCCGCAATGTCTAACATAGCCGCAATATACATCCAGAGAGGAGGAACAGCATGAGCACGGCAACAGTGGAAACCCCGATTCACCAAAAGGTTACAACCTTTCTCGACGCGCCCCGGAAGATGCTGATCGGCGGCAGGTGGCTCGAAGCATCGTCAGGGAAGACCTTCCCGACCTATAACCCGGCCACGGGAGAAGTCCTGGCCCAAGTGGCCGAAGGCAACAGCGCCGACGTGGACAGGGCGGTCATCGCTGCACGGAAAGCCTTCGAAAGCGGCCCGTGGCACAGCCTTACCGCCTCGGAGCGTGGACGGCTGATCTGGAAGCTCGCTGACCTTGTCGAATCTCACCTGGAAGAATTCGCCCAACTGGAGTCGCTCGACAATGGGAAGCCGGTCGGCGTGGCCCGCGCGGCAGATGTGCCGCTGGCGGTAGACCTTTTCCGGTACATGGCTGGTTGGGCGACCAAAATCGAAGGCAACACGATCCCCATTTCGGTACCCTACACGCCCGGCGCCCGGTATCTCGCCTACACGCTACGCGAACCAGTCGGCGTGGTGGCCCAAATCATCCCCTGGAACTTTCCGCTGCTCATGGCGGCCTGGAAGCTAGGACCAGCGTTGGCCGCCGGCTGCACCATCGTCCTGAAGCCTGCCGAGCAGACACCGCTGTCCGCCTTGCGCCTCGGCGAGCTGATCTGCGAAGCGGGATTCCCTGACGGGGTGGTCAACATCGTGCCCGGGTACGGGGAGACCGCCGGCGCGGCTCTGGCGGCGCACCAGGACGTGGACAAGGTGGCCTTCACCGGTTCCACCGAAGTGGGGAAGCTCATCCTTGGGGCAGCCGCAATGAATCTCAAGAAAGTGTCGCTGGAGCTCGGGGGAAAGTCCCCCAACATCGTGTGCAAGGACGCCGATCTGGAGGCGAGCATACCCGGGGTCGCGAGCGCGATCTTCTTCAATCAAGGCCAGTGTTGCTGCGCAGGCTCCCGGCTCTTCGTCGAAAAGGGTATCTTCGACAAGGTGGTGGAGGGCGTGGCTGAAGACGCGAAGAAGATCAAGGTCGGGCCTGGCATGGATCTCGCCACCCAAATGGGTCCGTTGGTGTCAGACGAGCAGCAACGGCGGGTGCTCGGCTATCTCGAGTCGGGTTTCTCCGAGGGTGCCAAGGCGGTGGTTGGCGGGCGCAAGCTGGGCGACAAGGGCTACTTTGTGGAACCGACCGTGCTGGTCGACACTACGCAGAAGATGAAGATCATGCAGGAGGAAATCTTCGGCCCCGTTGTATGTGCAGTGCCGTTCACGGACTTGGGCGAGGTACTGCAGACGGCGAACGACTCCATCTACGGTCTGGCGGCGGCGGTCTGGACCCGCGATGTCAGCAAGGCCCACCGCATCGCAGCCGAGCTGCGCGCAGGGTCGGTATGGATCAACTGTTACAACATCTTCGACGCTGCGCTGCCCTTCGGCGGCTACAAGCAATCCGGATGGGGCCGCGAGATGGGCCACGACGCGCTGGAACTATACACCGAGGTGAAAGCCGTCACCGTGCAACTGTGAAAGATCACTGGAGAACGGAAGTATCGGCGAAAAGAGCACAAGCTAGTGAGGGCTGGCAGGGTGAGGACGGATCTGACCGGATTATGTCGGTCGATAACTCGTCGAAGGTCAGGTCTGTCGAATCTCAGCCGCCTGCTGGTCGGCCTTAACGCTCTCCGGAGCATCCCCTTCATGTCACGCCTGGCGGAAACGCCTCCACCGTGAACTCTCGCGTAAGCTTGCGTCGTTCCATGACCCACCTCCTGTTTCATTCATACACCTAACTCGCGGTCCTTGAAACCGGAGCCCACCGTCCTCCTTGCAATGAGGAAGACCCGGCGAATACAAATCCGCCCCCGTGATTAATTTTCGGTATTCACACCTTTGGTGCGGTCGTCCTGTCTACTCCGCAAACCAACTTGGTTGGTGGGAAATTCAACCTGTTGGATTTACGAAAGTATTTTGCGGAACATCCCGGCCATGGGATAAGTGATCTTTGGATGGATTTCCCTCGCCCGGCAGTCAGGGTATAGGGCCCTGGGGTGAGGATCACGCGACGTGCATGCCTATGAGCCGCCGATCGAATAAGAAGAAGCCGTCAAGCCCGACTGGCGCATCGACCCACACCCCCTCAGCAGAAGAGCGCCACCCCGGGTCAGATTCACGAATTCGGATTCTCTTGGTAGACAACCATACGGTCGTTCGGGAAGCATTGGCCTCTCTGTTGGCCCTCGATTCCCAAGTTCGTGTCGTCGGCGCGGCAGGCAACGGTACCGATGCCCTACCCTTGATCGCCACGCTCCAACCCGACATCGTCCTGCTGGATCTGTCTATGCCGGGGATTCATGGAACCGAGGTGATCCGCCAGGTGAGCCTTTCCCATCCCGCTGTCAAGTGTCTGGTCCTCACGGTTCACATGTCCGAGTCGATCGTCCGGGCTGCTCTTCAAGCTGGAGCCGCCGGATACCTGCTCAAAGAGGCGTCGTACGCAGAACTGAGAACAGCCATTCACCGCGTGGCACAGGGGCAAACCTACCTCAGCCCCATGATCGCAGACAAAGTGCTTAGTGGATATCTGGGAAAACAATCATCGTTCCCCGGTGAGGAAAGTCCTTGGCAGAAACTGTCCGATCGTGAACGGGAGGTCTTGAAACTGGTTGCCGAAGGGGCCACCAGCAAAGAGATCGCCGAGAATCTGTGCATCAGTGTCAGAACGGTGGAAAAACACCGTGCGAGCTTCATGAGCAAGCTCAACCTGAGAACCACGGCTGCTCTGACGGCCTATGCGATCAAGCATGAACTCGTCACCAGCGCCGGTGTGCTCAAGCTCGACCTCCTGTTGGAGGAGAACTCATGAATCCGCCCTGCCCATGAATCGACCGAGGAGGCGCCCCATGTTGTTGGTTGCTCTGTTCATCGCACTCCTTGTTCCACAGGTGCCGTCGGCCCTGGCGCAGATGGAACAGGGGGCAGTAACCGTGCACGTGTTCTATCGTGGCACGATCCCACCGCCGATGGACATGAAAGTCACCCGCGATCCGCATATCTGCGGCACGACGGCATCCGTGCAGTCCGTGACGGTCCACGCCCCCTCAGGCGGCCTTAAGGATGCCGTGGTCATGATCGAAGGAATTCACGCGCCGGAAAAAGAACCGACCAGGAGGTCGCCGATGGTTCTGTCGAACTCTCGGTGCTCTTTTTTGCCTCATGTGATGCCCCTTCAGACAGGGTCGCCGCTTGAGATCCACAACCTGGATCCGGTCGTGCACAATACGCATATTACCAAAGAGGTGCGTACCTTCATCAATGTTGCCATGGTGGTGAACGCTCGCCCAGTCGTCAAAAAAGTGGTGAAGCCTGGCCTATATCTGGTGCAATGCGATGCCCACAAATTCATGCGGGGATACCTGGTGGCCTCCGAGCATCCGTATTTCGGCGTGACCAGTGAACGTGGGGATACCCGAATTCTGAACGTGCCGGCGGGCGAGCATGACATCTCCGTCTGGCATGAGCGCCTGGGTCAGCTGCAGGCGCATGTAACCGTTCCCCCAAACGGAGAAGCGGCCGTCTCATTCGAGTTTCATGAAGATGGAACCGATCACGGTCCCCGCATGAACAAGTGAGTTGAACCAATGTCGACTACTTCCTTTTCAATCGCGAGACGCGTGCGATACGCATGGACTCACAACTTCGGCCTCCGTCTTGGAGCGAGTCTCAGCCTTATTCTGTTCCTCGTCATGGGAACCGGAACCGGAGTTCTCATCGCTCAGCAAGATCATGCGCTCCGGCAGGCGGCAGAGGAAAGGGCGCGAGCCGTTGCCCGCACATTCGCCGCCGTCGGCTCCGCCGCCGTACTCGACAATCTATACCGCCTCCAGGAATCCTTGCAGCTGTATATGCGAGACGACTCTCTGCTGAATATCGACATCGTGGACAACGACAACCTGGTCGTTGCCGCAAAGCAACCAGGTCGGATCGGAACCGTTCTGGACGATCCGGGGTGGCTCGAAGCCCGAAAAACAAGACGCGAAGTCATTCTTGAAACCACCCTGGACGAGGGGCGGCCCACGCTCGTCATCATCGAACCATTGTTTGACCAGGATGAACTCACGGCATGGGTCCGCATGGTTGTCTCTCTCTCCCAGATCGAACACGAGCGAGTTCAAACACTCTGGCAGCTTCTCGCAGTCACGGTGGCGATCATGCTGGTCGGCTTATATGCCATCCGGCGCGTGCTTCGCAAAACATCCACGGTGCTGCAACACGTCGTCTCGACTTTACAAACGGCCGGCGTTCCGCTCAGGCCGGTAGAGTCTCCTCTCGTGCTCTCCGTGTCTCAGCAGGCTCCTCGCGGGGATTACGAACAGCTCGTCTTCGTGGCGACCGAAACAGCAACTGCGCTGAGCGCACAGACACGCGCGCTCCAGGATCTCGCGCAGTCTCTTGAATCCAAGGTCATCGCACGGACAAACGACCTTGAGGAGGCGCGCGCGCAGGCAGTCCGGTCGCTGGAAGAACTGCGCGAGAAGGAAGCTCGCCTGCGCAGCCTCGTGGACAATGCCGCTGACGGAATCCTGGTCACGGATGCGCAGTGGATCATTGAATCGGTCAATCCCGCGGCATGTACGCTCTTCGGTCATAGCGCGGCCGAATTGCACGGTCGCGAGATTCAGACTCTCCTTCTCCGAACCGCGCGCGGCCCCGACCGTCCGAAGAACGGCGATGAGGAGCCGTTCTTAGTGATCGGATCCGGCGAAGAAGCCGTTGGACGACGTAAAGACAACACATCGTTCCAAACCGAACTTTCAGTGAGCAAAATGAACGTAGGCGGCGCCTCCCACTACACGATCATTGTCCGTGATGTGACCGAACGACGGCACATGGAAGCAATGAAGCAGCGTAGCGCACAGCGGCTCCACCAACTCGGGGAAGAGCGGGCGCAACTGTATGACGATCTGCATGCCAGCTTACTGCAGTCCCTGGCGGCGCTCAGCATGGGGCTGGAGACGTCAAAGCTCCTGCTCATTCAAGCCCCCGACCGCGCCCCGCAACAACTTGATCGCGCAGCGTCTCACCTGCACCGAGTCATCCAAGAGGCCCGTGATTTCATCGCACGACTTGAGCCTCGGACGGCACCCCACAATAGCTTATTGCAATCGCTGCAGCTGCTGGTTCAGCGTACCGACTCTTGGCCCTGCCCCCCATTTCTGATCGACGTTGACCCTCTTGCCGCCGGCAAGCTGTCCGTGGAGCAAGAAATCCATCTCCTGGCGATTGCGCGGGAAGCCGTCAGTAACACCGTGCATCATGCTCGAGCCGGCTCGGGGAGTATCCGATTTGGGCTATGGAAAGGAACCACCAGGCTGGAAATCCGGGATGACGGGATTGGGTTCAGGCCAGTCGAGATCGGAAAGAGCAGCATTGGGCACACAAATATGGCTACCTATGTCAAGAATCTTCAAGGCCACTTGACCATCGAATCGGCTCCAGGAGAAGGAACTACTATCCTGGTTTCCATTCCTCAACTCCCAGAAGCCCGATTCATGGAGGAAACCGCCCATGCGGTCTGATCGTTGGACAACGCTCTACGGCGATGCAGACCTCCTTTTTTGAGCAATCCACCAGAGCATCGGTGAACAGACTGCATGTT
>Ga0247727_10013945_pt1 | contig 13442 bp, 12 predicted proteins | sample WisWelCaveWW1625_FD_202498 | JGI IMG/M metagenome (GOLD analysis project Ga0247727, IMG submission 202498) | Biofilm microbial communities from Wishing Well Cave, Virginia, United States - WW16-25 | ecosystem: Environmental > Aquatic > Deep subsurface > Groundwater > Cave microbial mat | place... | reverse complement strand
CATATCCGGTCTACTCGATGATCAAGGGCCAGGTGCCGCTGGCCTCGCCACGTATTCCCGCCTTGCTGATGGAACTGCAAAACGATTTCGCCGACGGGCGCGCCGACACCTCCGACGGGTTGCGCGTTGACTGGGCCGATCGGTGGTTCCACGTGCGGGTCAGCCAGACCGAGCCGATCCTCCGCATTATCTGCGAGCAGCGCGGCGAGCCGCCCGCCGGACTCTTCGCGAACCTGATGGACCGCGCACGGAGGCTGGTCTGAGATGCGCGAGCATCGTCTCAAGATCGGAGTCTCCGGCATTCGCGGGGTCGTCGGCGAATTCCTAACGCCGGCGCTCGCCTCCGCCTTCGCCCAGGCGTTCGGCACTTACGTCGGACCGGGGCGCGTCGTCCTCGGCCGCGACACGCGTCCGAGCGGCCAGATGCTCGAGCACGCCGTCGCCTGCGGGCTGCTGGCGGCCGGCTGCGAAGTGGTCCTGGTGGGAATCCAGCCGACCCCCACCATCCAGGTGTTTGTCAGCGCCACCGGCGCGCGCGGGGGCATCGCGATCACCGCCTCGCACAACCCTCCCGAGTACAATGCGCTGAAACTGTTCAACCACGGCGGGCTGTTCTTCAACCATTACGAGCGCGGCGAGTTGCTCGATCTCTATCACCAGAGCGAGTTCCGCCATGCCGCCAACCACGAGATCCGCGGCGTCATCGCCGACCCGGACGGCCCCCCGCGGCTGCATCTCGATCGCGTCCTGGCGCACGTCGATGCGGCCCGAATCCGAGCGCGGCGGTTCCGCGTCGCGCTCGACGCCGTCAACGGAGCCGCCAGCCGCATGAGCTGCGAGTTTCTGCGAGACCGCCTGGGCTGCCAGCTCGACGCCATCGCCGTCGATCCCACCCGGCCATTCCCTCGCCAGGCCGAGCCGAAACCGGAGACGCTCGGCGATCTCGCCGCGCTGGTTCGCGATCGTGGCTCGGACATCGGCTTCGGCCTCGACCCGGACGGCGATCGACTGGCCGTTGCCGACGAGAGCGGACGCGTGCTCGACAACGACGACGTGCTGGCCCTGGTCGTCGATCGAGTCCTCGAGCGCGTGCCCGGCGACGTAGTCGTCAACCTGACCACATCCTCCGTCCTCGATGCGGTGGCCGAACGGCATGGCCGCAAGGTGCACCGGACGCCGGTCGGCGAGGCCAACGTCGTCGAGCGGATGCAGGCCGTCGGCGCCGCCATCGGCGGAGAAGGCGGCAACGGCGGAATCATTTTCTCCGGGGTCCAGTTGTGCCGGGACAGCTTCACGGGAATGGCCTTCCTGCTCGACCGCCTGGCGGCCGGAGGCGATACGGTTTCCTCGCTCGCCGGTCGGCTCCCTCTCTACTTCCGGCGGGCCGCCCAGGTCGCTTTCCAGCACGGCCGGTTGGGGTCGCTCATCCAGTCTCTCGAGGAGCTGCACCCGGAGGCCGCCCGCGACCGCCGTGATGGACTCAAGCTGGTCTGGCCCGACCGTTGGGTCCACGTGCGCGCCTCCAACACCGAGCCGGTCCTGCGGGTGACCGCCGAAGCGCGATCCGAGCGGCAGGCGGAGGATCTCCGCCAAGCCGTGCTGGCGTTGCTCGCCCCCTGAGTCAAGGCGGTTTCACCGTTGATTGATTCCAGCGACGGGCCGCGATCCGCCCGAGGGCGGACTACGGTCGCCCGTCGGCGCCCGAGTGCTACGGAATCGGATCGGCGGGTTTGTCCGGCGGCAATACGATGATCGATTCGCCCGGCCGGGCGTACTTCAGGCGGCGCCGGATCTCCAGTTCCTGCTCCGCCCGATTGTCCCCGAGCTTGCGGATCCGCTCCCTCCGCCGCTCGACCTCCTGCCGGAGGTTGGCCGTCTCCTCCTGTAATCGCGTGATCGTCTCGCGTTTCTCGAACAGCGCCGCCACCCCTTGCTGCCCTTGGAGCGTATGGTAGGCGTACCCGCCGGCCAGCAGCAGGATGGCCCCGTAGCCGAGCATCTTCCAAGTACGTCGCCCGCTGTTCTCCGGGCGTTGTTCGGCGCGTCGCATCTCCTACATTCGTTTATAATCCTGTTTTGACGGAAACGCCAGTGCAAACATACAGGAGACCGCCGTGACCGACAAGATCGTCGTACTCTCGACCGCGAGCTCGGAGCAGGAAGCGCGCCAGATCGCCCGTCGCCTGGTCGAGGAACGGCTCGCCGCGTGCGTCAACATCGTGCCGCGTGCGACCAGCATTTATCACTGGCAGGGTGTCGTCGAGGAGGCAGCCGAGTGGATCCTGGTGATTAAATCGAGCCGGTCGCTGTTCGAGAGCCTGCGCGGCGAGCTCGAGCGAATGCATTCCTACCAGGTGCCGGAAATCGTCGCCCTGCCGGTCGTCGACGGCTCCGACGCGTACCTGAAGTGGCTGGACCGCGAGCTGGCGGGCGACCCCGGGCCAGCAGTTGCATAAGGAACGTCATCCGTGTTGTGATAGCCGGTTCCATGGCAATCTTCAGCGCCGCACCGACCGGGCAAGTGGGTCAGACGCCTACCAGCGCCCGCTACTGGGTCATCGTCTTCGCGATCACGCTGGCGATCCTCGCCTATATCGACCGCGTGTGCATCTCGATGGCCGCCCCGGTGATGATGAAGGATCTCGGACTCAACAAGGAGCAGATGGGGTTGGTGTTCTCCGCCTTCGCGCTCGCCTATGCGCTCTTCGAGATTCCCGGCGGATGGCTGGGAGACTGGATGGGCCCGCGCAAGGTCCTCATGCGCATTGTCATCTGGTGGTCGGTGTTCACCGCCGCCACCGGCTGGATGTGGAACCTCACCTCGCTCTGGGTGACCCGCTTCCTGTTCGGCGCCGGCGAGGCGGGCTGCTTCCCCAACCTGACGAAGGCGTTCACGACCTGGCTGCCGATCCGCGAGCGCGTCCGCGCCCAGGGATTCATGTGGAGTTTCGCCCGTTGGGGAGGAGCGTTCACGCCGCCGCTGGTGATCTTCGTCTTCGACTTCATGAGCTGGCGTTGGGCGTTCTGCCTGTTCGGCGGCATCGGCCTGATCTGGGCGGTGTTTTTTTATCGATGGTACCGGGACAACCCGCGCGACCACCGCGGTGTCAACGCCGCCGAGCTGGCGCTGATGGAGGGCGCCGAAGCGAGCGCCTCCGGTCACGGAGACGTTCCCTGGGGCAAGTTGATCGCCTCACGGAGCGTGTGGCTTCTATGGGCCCAGTATTTCTGCCTCGCCTTCCCCTGGTATTTTTACATCACCTGGCTGCCGACGTATTTGCAGGAAGCACGGGGTCTGGACCCGAGGATGGCTTCCCGGTACGCCATCCTTCCGCTCCTGTTCGGCGGCTTCGGCTCGCTGTTTTGCGGCCTGATCTCGGCCCGCGTGGCGGTTTGGACCGGGAGTGTGACGCGCAGCCGTCGCCTGCTGGGCTGTACGGGATTTCTGGGAGCTTCGTTGCTGCTGGTCGTTTCCATCAACTCGAAGGACCTGTTGCTGGCGATGCTGGCGATGGGCATGGCCAGTTTCTCGAACGACCTGGTGATGCCCGGGTCCTGGGGCGCCTGCATGGACGTCGGCGGCAAGTACGCCGGAACCCTGTCGGGCTCGATGAACATGATGGGGAACATGGCCGGCTTTGTGGCGCCGTGGCTCGGCGGGCGCATCCTGGTTCAGACCGGCGGAGACTGGAACTCGTTCCTGTACCTGATGGCCGGCGTCTATGCGTTGGGAACGCTGTTCTGGCCGTTCATCGACCCGGTCACGCCGCTGGAGCGGCAGGGAACCCATCCGGCCTGAGGCCAACGCTTCGCGGCGCTCAGCGATCCAACGCGAAGGTGAACAACGAACTCCCGGCCGGTATCGCCACGTATTGCTTGCCGTCACACAAGTAACTAATGGGGTTCGCGATCACCGTACCCCCGGTCTGGAAGCGCCACAGTGGTTTCCCGGTCCTCGCGTCGAGCGCGAAAAAATCGCCTTCGTTGGCGCCGCCGAAAACGAGGCCGCCGGCGGTCGCCATCAGACCGGAAGCCGGCGGCGAGTGAATACGGAACTCCCATTTGACGTCGCCAGTTACCGCTTCGATGGCGCGCACGGCGCCGTAGCCTTCCTCTTCGTGCATCTCGCGCTGGCCGCCGCCGTTAAATAAGGCGCCGGGCACATATTTGGCTTCGCCCTTGTAGTAGTAGGCGCCTTGTTCTTTGACATTCACGTAAAACAGCTTCGTCAGCGGACTATAGGAAGGGCTGTACCAGTTGGTTCCGCCGGCGAGGCTTGGATAGACCAGCGTGCCATTCTCACTGGGAGACGTGTTGGGAAGCCGCATCGGGCGACCGGATTCGTCCAGACCGCTGGCCCAGGTCTGCTTGGCGTATGACTTGCCAACCAGGAATTTGCCGGTTTCGCGGTCGATGACGTAATAGAACGCGTTCCGGTTGGCGGAAACGATCAGCTTGCGCGGCTGGCCCTGATAGATGCCGTCGAGCACGACCGGCGTCTGGGTGGCGTCCCAGTCGTTTACGTCGTGGGGAGTGAATTGGAAGTGCCACTTCTTCTTCCCGGTCGTCGCATCGAGCGCCAGCAGCGTGCAGGAGTAAAGATTGTCGCCCAGACGAACGTCCCCGTTCCAGTCCGGGCCGGGGTTGCCCGTCCCCCAGAACACGGTGTCCGATTCCGGATCGTAGGACCCGGTGACCCAGGTGGGCGCGGCGCCGGTCTTCCAGCTTTCACCCGCCCAGGTGTCATTGCCGGGTTCGCCGGGGCCGGGAATGGTGTGAAAGCGCCACAGGCGTTTTCCGGTCCTGGCGTCGTAGGCGTCGAGGAAGCCGCGGATGCCGAACTCGCCGCCGGCGATCCCGGTGATCACTTTATCTTTGACCGCCAGCGGTGCGCCGGAACTGGAATAGCCGAGCTTGTAGCTGGCCATCTCGACGTCCCATCGAACACGGCCGGAACGCATGTCGAGGGCGATCAGGTGCGCGTCGATCGAGCCGTAAAAGAGCTGATCGTCGAGAATCGCCAGGCCGCGGTTGACGCGGGAGCAGCATAAACGTGGGTCTTTGGGGACGGGCCGCTCGTAGCGCCAGAGCGTGCGTCCGGTGCGGCCGTCCAGCGCCCGAACGGTGCCGGGCGGCTCGGTGATATAGAGGATGCCGTCGACCACGATGGGTGAGGTCTCGAACGCTTCCTCGGCGCGCATCTGGTGGACCCAGGCGACTTTGAGGCGTCCGACGTTCTCGGCGCGGATCTCATCCAGGGGCGAATAGCGATGGCCGAGAAGGTTGCCGGAGTAGGTGAGCCAGTTGCCAGGCTCGCGATGCGAGTTGCGAATGCGCTCGTAGGGCACCTGGGCGGCGGCGACAGCGCCGAACGCCAATAAGAGCGCCGCGAGGTGTTTCATAGTGAATCTCCGTAGGTCACAATGCATTTTACTCCAGCCATTCACCCTCCTGGTTAATGGACGCCCTCCGGCCGTCGCGCCAACGAGTCGCCCCTGGCAGTTGCCAGCGACCAGTCTTAGAATGAGCCGCGGCGAAGCAGCTCGCCCGCCGCTCGCAGATCCGCCGTGTCGAATCCTTCGCTGAAGCGGCCGAAGCATTCCGTCAACATCGAGAGGGCCGCTTCGGTTGGCCGCCGGCGGACGAGACTCGAGATTGCCCGCAGCTCGAAGGAAGCGGCCGACTGCCGGCGGGCGATTTCAATCGCCTCGAGCAAGGACTTCTCCTCACCGGCGATCTCTCCGTGCAGGCGGCAGATCTCGGCTTCATAATTGCGCTCGCCGGTCTGGCGGACCCAGGCGAACGCGTCGTTGAGGGCTTCGAAGGCGGCCGGGAAATCGCCGGCCTTCGCCGCCGCCTCGGCCAGTTGGGCGAGGGCGGCGGAACGGGCCAATCCGGTCCCCATGGCCTGGCAGGCGGCCAGCCCCTGCCGGATCAGAACAACGCCGTCGGCGCTCTGTCCGAGCTCGGCCAGCGCCCAGCCGCGCAGGATCATGGAAATGACCACCCAATACGGGAAGCCTTCCTCGGAGGCGAGCGCCGTCGATTCGCTGGCGAGATCGAGCGTGAGTTGCGGCTCGCGGCGCAGGTAGTGGAGAAACGCCTTCAGGTAGAGGGCGAGGGCGACGCTGTAGGGATGAGCTACCTTCCGAGCCAGCCGCAACCCCTCCTCGGCGCGGGCCAGGGCCCGATCGGGCCAGCCCTCGGTCCAGAGCGTGAAGGCGAGATAGCACCGGCAACACACGCCCGGATCGTGGCCACTAAAAAGGAAGGCGTGGGCCGCGTGCTCGCCTGGATCGTAGATAGCAATGGCCTGCTCGAGGTGGTAGCGCGCCTGGCGGCATTCACCCCGCATAATGATGCTGCCGCCGAGCGTGTGGTGGGCCTCCAGCATCAGCGCGGGCGATTCCGCGCGGTGAGCGAGATCGAGAAGGAGCTGGGCCAGCGAGCAGGCTTTCTCCAGATCGCCGCGGACCGCATAGAACGTTTGCAGGCCTTCGAGCACGGCAAACAACCGCGGCGTTTCACCGATCTGGCGGCAGAGCTCGTGGGCGCGCTCGTACGCTCGTTCGACTTCCGGAACCGTGAAGCCTTTCGTCATGACCAGGGCGATGCCCAGGGTGACTTGCAAAGCCAGCTCCTGCCCGTCGCGCGCGGGCGAATCCGGCCATGTCTCGAGCAGCGCCAGGGCCCGATGGACTAGGTCGGCCGCTTCGCGATAGGCGTATTTGCGGACCGCGCTTTCGGCGGCATGGCCCAGGTAGCCGACGGCACGACGGAAATCGCGCGCCTGCTCGAAGTGCACCGCGAGCTCGGCGCCGATTTGAGCCGCCAGGGTTCCGTAGGCCGCCTCTTCCCGCTCGCCGATCTTTTGATGGAAACGGAGGCGCCGCGCGCCGGCGGTGCGTTCGTACAGGACGCTCTGATGGAGAGAGTGGCGGAAGCGGAAACGGGCGGCCACGGTCGCGTCGGGCCAGGTGGCGACACCGGAGAATGTGAGAAACTGCTGGCGCCGGGCGAGGTCGGCGCACGCGTCTTCCACTTCGAGGACGTCCCGATCGAGGGCGGCAGCGGCGGCGGCGGCGGAGAACTCGGCCCCGGCCACGGCGGCGGCTTCGAGGAGACGCTGTTCGTCCGGGCTGAGGCGATCCAGTTGGAGGGCGATGGTCTGGCGGAGGCTTTCCGGAACGCTGGTGGCAATGGATTTTGGATCGCGGTCGAGAAGCGCGCCGTCCGAGTCGCGGGCCAGCAGGTCGTCCAGGATCGTCTCGAGGAACAGGGGATGGCCTTCGGTGCGGGCGTGGAGGGCGCGGCCCAGATGGCGCATGGCGTCGGGGTTCTCGGCGCCGCACCGTGTGGAAACGTAGGTCACGACCGCGTCCTCGGTCAATGGATCCAGCGCCAGCTCATGGCAAACCCGGTGGTTGAGGAGATCGCGGGCAAGGGTGCCCAGCGGATTCGCCTGGGCATGGATATCGGTCGTGCGGTAGGTCGCGATCAGGAGCAAGCGCGCCGGCTCGCGCCGCTGGGCCAACGCGGAGAGCAAAGCCAGCCTCGAGTAATCGGCCCAGTGCAGGTCTTCGAGGGCCAGAATGAGCAACGGAGGCCCGACGGCGTTCGCCTCGGCGGTGAACCGCTCGACCAGCGTGGCCATCTCCCGCAGCATCCGCTCCGTAGTGGCGCCGAGCATGTCCCGACCCAGGCGTTCGCGATCGGCTCCGGCGTGCAAGGAAGGAATCTGGGCCAGCCAGGTCGGGGCGCATGCCGAGGAGGCGAAGGAGCCGCTCGTCGCGAGCGAGCCGCTCGATGGCTTCGAGCACCGGAAGGTAGGCTTCACCGGCGCCATACTGCTCGACGCATTGCCCGGACGCAATCGCGAAGCGGGGATCGCCCTCGAACCGGCTCAGCAAGGCGTTTACCAGGGAGGTCTTTCCGATACCCGGCTCACCGGTGACGAAGACGACTTGCCGCTCGGCGTCGAGCGCCCGCGCGAGCTTCCGGTCGAGCGCGGCGAGCTCGAGATCCCTGCCGACCAGCACCGCGGCCTTTCCCGGAGCGTGCAGGCCGGCGGCCAGGCCGGCAACGAACCGGTACCCGCGACGCGGCAGCGTGACGATGAACCGGGGAGCGGCGGCATCGTCGCCGAGCGCCTCCCGGATCTCCTGCACACAGACCTTGAGCACCTCCGGACTCACATGCACATCGGGCCACAGGGCGCGCAGGATCTCTTCCTTGGCCGCCACCCGGCTGCGCTGTTCGATCAGGTACCGCAATACCGCGGTGGACTTGGGCCGCAGGTCCACCCGGCAGCCATCGCGCCACAACGTCTCCGAGGCAAGGTCCAGACGGAAGGGTGGAAAGAAAAAGCTGTCGGTTGCGGTCGGCAAGGCGCCCGGGCCCGGTCAGAACGGAAGGTCGTCGTCGGTGACTTCGGTTCCGGTCGAGGTTTCGCCTGACGGGGTCGCGGCGGCGCGGGTGCGAGGCGCGCTTCTGGGCATCGAGACCGGCTCCTCGCCGGACGATTCCGGAGCCGCTTCTCCGCGGCCGCCCAACAGCAGGACTTCCTCGGCGACGACCTCGGTGATGTAGCGCTTGTTGCCATCCTTGTCGTCGTAGGAGCGGGTCTGTATGCGGCCTTCCACGTAAACACGCGTGCCTTTGGTCAAGTAGTTGGCCAGGTTCTCCTGCCGCCACAGGACTACATTGTGCCAGTCGGTCTCTTCCTTCCACTCGCCGGTCTGCTGATCCTTCCAGCGCCGGCTGGTGGCAATCGCAAAGGTGGTCCGGGCTGCGCCGGTAGGGGTGAAGCGCGTCTCGGCGTCTCTGCCGAGGTTGCCGATGAGGATCGCTTTGTTAACGCTGCGGGATGCCATACACCGAAAACTGTATCACAACCGCCGGTGGCGCGAGAGTCGCCGACGGGCGCCCGTATCCCGCCCTCGGGCGGATCGGTGACCCGCCGCTGGAACCAATCAACGGTGAAACCGTCGTTGAGTCTAAGGAGGTCCGGGTCAGGACCCTCGACGAGGTGGTGGCAGGCCGAAAGAGCGCCCGAGCGGTCGGAGCGTCGTTCCCGGGAGATCGCTTACAGATTTCGAAAGCGCGGTCGATGATATGAGGGGAAGGAAGAAAAACGGACGGTCACAAGTGATTCCGAGAGCCTGGAGGTCGCCGGCGGGGCTGGCCGGCAGGGCGAGGATGGGGAATCTCGGGATCGGGGCGAGACATGAAAAATCCGGCCGGGTTCAACGATTTGCGGTTGAACTTTGTGGAAGTTGCGACATAATACACTAACGGGTGTCTCTGCGAAGTGTTCGCTGGGAGGGGGGTTTGCGTGTTGGATCGGAGGCTACTGGATCGGCCGTAACGGGAGTAGAATAATTACGAGATTGGCCGGGTAGACGCGGGTAGACGAATGATTTTGACTCGTCATCGGAGATTGGGAGTGGTTCGGGGCATCATCGCGACGCTGGCGCTGGGCGGCGTGAGCCTGGCGCAGAGTCTGTTGCATCAGGCGCCGGGAGGAATCATCCGGATCCACAACACGGACCTGGCGGTGATGGCCACCGGCGAGCCCCGGCAGGACCTGCCTTGCACCGTGGATTTTAACAAGCCGCTGATCGGCTTCGATCTCCGATTCCACGCCGGCTACGACGTCGTTGTGCCTCTGAAGGAGCTTTCCGGCTCCGAAAACCTGCTGACGATTTTGTTTCGCGTAGTCCCCGAGAACCGGCCCGAGGATTTGACCTACTTCGTGCAGCGGGTCCGGGTGCCTCCGCTCGAGGAGGACGCCAAGGGCGACGCCGAGCTGCAAGGGTACTTCGACATTGGCGAGGGCAAATACCATGTCGACTGGCTGATGAGGGACCGGGCCGAGCGGGTTTGCGCCTCTTCCTGGGACTTCGAGGCCGTACTGCCGAACCGCGACCGGAACATGAACCTGGTGATAACGCCGGGCGAAGTGTTGCAGAGCGAAGGCGAACAGTTCAAGGAAGAGCCGCCGGTGGAACGCAGCGACTCCGAACCGCCTCTCTCGATCAAGGTGCTGATGAACTACGCGCCGCAAAAACGGTTCGCCCCGTCGATGCGTCCGATCGACTCCGGAGCGCTGGTGTCGATCCTGCGAAGTATTTCCCGGGAGCCGCGATTCTGCCGGTTCAGCCTGACCGCTTTCAATCTCGAGGAACGGCGCGTGGTCCACCGGCAAAAGATGGGCGATCGCATCGACTTCCCGTCCCTCGGCAATTCGATCAGGTCCTTGAACCATGGGACGGTACGGCTGGAACACCTGGCGGAGAAGCACGGCGAGACACAGTTTCTGGCCGATCTCATTAAGAAGGAAGTGCAAGGCAGCGACCACCCCGACGCGCTGATCTTCGCCGGCCCGAAAGCGCTGCTGGAATCCAACATCTCGGCCGAGGACCTGAAATTGCTCGGCGAGCTGGACTACCCGGTGTTCTACATGAACTACAACCTTTATCCCCAAGGTAACCCCTGGCGGGACACGATCGGAAATGCGGTAAAATTCTTTAAGGGGTACGAATTCACAATCAGCCGGCCGAGGGACTTATGGTTCGCCGTCAGCGAAATGGTTTCCCGCATCGTGAAGTCGAAGAACAGCCGCCCGGGCGCATCCGCCGCCACGCAATAAGCCGCGCAGTCTTCCAATCGCTCTGGTTGCTTTTTTCGGGAGTGTCGTTGCTGGCACAACCGGCGCCCAAGGCGCGGAGCCTGGCGCCTTACGTGCCATCTCCGGAGCACATCGTCCACAAGATGCTCGAGGCGGCGCGGGTCAAACCCAACGAAGTGGTGTACGACCTGGGTTCTGGAGACGGCCGCGTGCTGGTAATTGCCGCGCGGAAGTTCGGCGCCAGGGCGGTGGGGGTCGAGATCTCGCCGCGTATGGTACAGGCGGCCAACGAGAACCTTCGGAAGAATGGCGTCCAGGAGCAAGCCCGGGTGATCGAGGGCGACCTGCTCGAGACGGACCTGCGCGAAGCCGACGTCATCACTCTGTACCTGCTGACCTCCTCCAACGAGCTGCTGCGCCCGATACTGGAGAAGCAGCTCAAGGCGGGCGCGCGCGTGGTCTCACACGATTTCGAGGTGCGCGGCTGGAAGCCGAATCGGGTCGAGAAGGTCGGGGCCTACAATCGCATGCACCCGATCTACGTCTACGAGATGCCGCCGCGCAAGTGACCCACGCCCGTTGGTTGCAATTGGTTCCGCTAGCTGCCCTGGCCGCGACCCAACTGCCTTCGAACGAGATCGCCGACACCGTCGAAGCGCTCCGTGACATCACCTACGCCGAGGGCAAGACGGAAGACGCGGCCAAGCATAAGCTCGACGTATACGTGCCGAAGGGCCGCCGGAATTTCCCCGTGTTCTTCTTCGTGCACGGAGGCGCCTGGCGCTCCGGCGACCGGTCGCGGTACGCGGCGCTGGGGAACCGATTCGCGCGGGACGGCATTAGTGTCGTAATTCCGAGCTATCGCCTTTCGCCCGCGAATCTCCATCCGGCGCACATCGAGGACGTGGCGGCGGCGTTCGCCTGGACGGCGCGCAACATCGCTTCGCATGGAGGCGATGCGGAGCGGATCTATATCGGCGGTCACTCGGCAGGCGGGCATCTGGTGGCGCTGCTGGCTCTGGATGGGCGTTATTTAAAGCGCCACGAGCTTTCCCCAAACCGCGTTCGCGGGGTGATTCCGATGAGCGGGGTGTATAACGTCGAGCTGCTGGCGAACATCTTCGGCGCCGAGGCCGAGGTTCGCCGCCAGGCGTCGCCGATCCATCTCGTGAAGTCGCCCGCGCCGCCGTTCCTGGTCACCTATTGCCAGTGGGATTACCCGACGCTGCCGGCCCAGGCCCGGGCGTTCCACGAAGCGCTGCGGCAGGCGGGTGCATCGAGCGAACTGCTGTATGTCGCCGGCGAGAGCCATATTTCCGAGATCGTCAGCATTGTCAAAGAGAACGACGCCACCGCGAAGGCGGTGCTGCGGTTTGTTCGGTAGCCGGCCGCAGGGGAACTCGCCGCCTCATTTCCCGCCGATCGCCCACAAGTGCCGATCGGTGCGAAAGTACCAGCGACCTTCGACGAGCGCCGGCGAGGCGAGCGTGCGCTCGGCGAAGCGGTTGACGTGGAGGAGCCGGAAGACAGGGCCGGCGGCGAGCACGAAAGTGTCGCCGTCGTCGTTGGTGAAGAACACCTTGCCATCCACGCCGACCGGCGAGGCCGAGAAGGACTCGCGACGAGGCTCGGTGAGGCGTTCCTGCCACATCAACCTGCCGGTGCGGGCCTCGTAGCAGGTGGCGATCGACATCATGTCGTTCACCATGTAGAGGTAGTCGCCGTAGAGCAGGGGCGAGGGAACGAACGGCGAGCCTTTCGACGACTGCCAGGCGATGTGCGTCCGGCTCACGTCGCCGGAGCCGCCGGGGCGGATCGCCAGCGTGGGACCGGCCCGGCCGGAGGAGCAGAACAGGAGGCCCAAGCCGGCGGCGGGCGTCGGAATCACCTCGAACAGGTTTCCGTCGACGCTCCACAGCGGGGCGCCGGAGGCGGGGTCATAGGCGTGGACGCGCAGCATGCCGCTGGCGACGATCTCGTCGCGATCGCCGGCGCGGATGGCGATCGGAGATCCCCAGCCGACGCGTGCCTCGCGGGGCGTGGTCCACAAGAGCTTGCCGGTGCGCTTGTCGAGAGCCGTGATGAACGACCTGGACGGCGTGCCCTGCTGGTCCTGGTACAGAATCACGCGGTCCTTGTACAGCAGGGGCGAGCAGGCGGTGCCGTGATAGGCGTCGATGCCGCCGAAACTCTGATGCCACACCTGGCGGCCGTCCATGTCCAGACACAACACGCCGTGGCTGCCGAGATAAGCGTACACGCGCTCGCCGTCGGTCGACGGAGTCGAGGAAGCGTGACCGTTCTTGCGATTGGCGCGCTCCGGCGCGGCCGCCGGGACGAACGTCTCCCAGAGAGGCTTGCCGTCGGCGCGGCGGAGGCAGAGGATCGAGCGGCGCGCGCCGCCTTCATAGGCGGTCGTCAGGAGGATGCGGTCCCGCCAGACGATCGGCGAGGAGTTGCCGGCGCCGGGCAGCGGGACTTTCCAGAGGAGATTCTCCTGATCCGACCAGCGGTACGGATAGCCGCCGCCGTCAACCAACCCTTGCCCGGACGGCCCGCGCCATCGCGGCCACCAGCGACGGGCCTCGCCCTGTTCCTCGATCATCGCGACGGTGGTTTCCTTGGGGGGCGGAGATGCGCATAGCGCCGGCAACAGGGCGAAACCGGCCAGTGTTCGACCCATCAAGAACTCGCGCATTCCAGTGTACCCTGCGGTGACGCCATCCGTGCGAGAATAGCCAGACGAAGATGCACCGGCGCCGGATGATTCAGGCGGGCGTGGCGGCCGCGGTGGCGAGTCCGCCGGCCGAAG
>Ga0247727_10013944_pt1 | contig 13443 bp, 11 predicted proteins | sample WisWelCaveWW1625_FD_202498 | JGI IMG/M metagenome (GOLD analysis project Ga0247727, IMG submission 202498) | Biofilm microbial communities from Wishing Well Cave, Virginia, United States - WW16-25 | ecosystem: Environmental > Aquatic > Deep subsurface > Groundwater > Cave microbial mat | place... | reverse complement strand
CCTCCAATGCGGCAACAACCGCCTGCTCTATGTCCCCCGCGAACTGGGGCGGCTGAACATGCTGGAGTTGCACAATAATCAACTGTTGGATTTGCCCGATTTCACCGACGACACGCCGCTGGAACGCTTGAACGTCTTCGGCAACAATTTGAAGTTCGGCGATATCGAGCGAAATCTCGGGGCGGTGAAAACAACGACGGCTTTCAACTACGATTACGATCCGCAAGATAGCGTGAGAATTTATGCCGACCGCGAAGGCAAGAAAGTCATCTTATCGACCGAGCCACTCGGCGGCTCGCGCAAAACCTACACGTGGTATCTCAACAACCGGGTGATTTCCGGCGCCACGGATTCCATCTATGTCATTCCGGATATCACCGTCGGTGGAAAAGGTATCTACTATTGCCGCATCACGAACGCGCTGACGCCGCAGCTCACGCTTTACAGCCATCGCATTCCCGTCAACGAAATTCCGGAGCCGTTCCTCGTGCGCGTGTATCAAGATTCGTTGCGCCATAAAGCGCTGCCGGTGGCCAACACGGATTTTCAAATCGGCCTGGTTGATTTGTCGAATCTCACAACGCCGATTCGAGTGGTGGCCACTCAATTCAGCGACGCCAACGGCCTTTTGCGTTTGCGACCGCCGGATTTTCAGGCGGGCAGTGCTTTTATTATTCGCACGCGCCTGCATCGGGAACCGGCGGTGAAAGGCAATCACCACGATTTCGAGAATGTCATGTTTACGGTGTACGTCGACAATTTGATCATTGACAAGGACGGCAAGTTCTCGGCGCAAAAACTGCCGGCGTCGATTGCCGACACGGCAAAAGTTTATCTGAGCCACACCTCCTTTGGCTACAATCTTTTGGTGAGCATCGAGTGGCCGGTGCAGCAGGGATATACCGAAGGATTGCGTTTGGCTTTCCTCAACGCCAGCAATCGTCTCTTTGATATTTCCAATGGGCAGGCCTTTTTTGAAAAAGTGGCGGTGTATGATGACAAAAGCTTTTGGCACGACGCCGACCTGCGCATCTACGCCAGCAACGCCCAGTGGCCGGAAGCACAGAATTATGGGATAAGAGACAGCGACGGCTTCCTCCATATGCCGCCGAAGCATTTTGGCTCAAAGCAGGCGAATATCTCCGGAACCTATAACGAAGTGGATTTGAACGTTAACACGCTCAAGCACTTTTCGACGATTGTCCACGAATTCGGCCACTATGCTTTGGGTTTTTATGATGAATACAGAGATCTGGCCATGCGTCCGATTCATGATTCCATCAATTTTGGCTTTATGGATGAAGGGCCTCCAATCGGTGATATGCAAACCGAGATGTCGGCTTTTGCCTCGACGACTTATGGAGATACGGAACAATATCTGGAAACCGCTTTTACCTGTTGGGATTTCTGGGAAGATCAAACATTGCCACTGTTGCAGAAGTTTCGAGATGTCCGGCCACAACTCCACACCCCTCGGCGTCTGGGTTTTGGGACAAATCAGATTATGGCAGGCCCAAACCAGAACCTGAGTCGTCCGGATTTTTCGGTTGGAAATTTGATGGAATTTTTTGATAAGACCATCGGCACGAATACCCAGCGTCTGGATATTTTGATTGTGGATAAACAAACTGGCCAGCCGATTCCGGGAGCGCAGGTCCGCGTGCGCAAGCAGCGAATACGCAACGGCTTTCAGCAGACCATCGAACAAGGTTTTGCTAACCGCGAGGGACGCATCAGGTTATTGGGCGGGGAAGTGGGTGATGCCATTCAACTCATGAGTCTCACCGGCGGTCAATGGAAAGACCATGAAGAAAATATCGGCACAGGTGGCATTGCGTTGCAGAAGGGGCATACCGAAGATTATACATTTGCTTTGAAAACAATTTCCGGTGTCGATCCGTTTTTATCACAAGTGAAATTCGATGCCGTTGGTACGCTCGCGTATGGGCTGCTCACGCCGCAGAGACTTGCGGCGTCGCCGGTCGTTTACATTTATTCTGATGATTATGATCCGGACAGCCTTAAACTCGTCTCGGCAACCGGCGGTTACGAAGCCAAATTTGCAAAAGAAATTCCGCAGCCGGCCACGTTGTCGCTCCGCGCCGTGGACGGGCAGAGGATGGCGTTTGGTGTGCCGCATGCGTTCGCGCTCCATCAGGTCGATTCGACGAAATTCGATTTCATTTCCTCCGGCAGCCAATTGCGGCTGGAAATCAAAAGCGGCATTGCAAAAGGCAGCCGGCTTGCCGTGCTGGGCTCTGATTTTCCGGAACCCCGAAGCGGTTTACAAAACATATGGCGGCGCGTATCGCCGGTGTTTGCCGTCGATGTTTATCCGGCGCAGGGACAGGTGACGGGCTTTTTGAGTTTGTATTATAACGCCGATTCGTTGCAACCCAACGCCGCGGATGCGCTCATCATCCATCGCTGGGAAAATAATCGGTGGGCGCCCGTGCCGACGACATTTGACAAAGGCCAGAGCTTTGCCAGCACACCGTTTCCCGGCCCGGGAATTTATACGGCCTATTTGGATCCAACCAAAAGCGTCCTAACCGGCATCGAGGATGGCGCCGCAGCCAACACGCCGCTGGAATTCAAACTGAAGCAAAATTTCCCGAATCCATTTAATCCGGAAACGCAGATCGAGTTTTCGCTCCCCATTCGGCAGAGAGTCACGCTGAAAATATATGACGTGATGGGCCGGCAAGTGCGGGTTCTGCTCGATGAAGTCCGGGAAGCCGGAAGCCACAGCATTGCGTTCGATGCCACGAGTTTGGCAAGCGGAGTTTACTTCTATCAACTGCGCGCCGGCGGCCGGGTTGCCGTACACAAAATGTTGTTGATTCGATAGGGGCAGTTTCCAGAATTTGTAGCGGGTGATTATGTCTGTAGAGTTTTATGACAGTATTTCCGTGTTCAAAAAACTGTGATAAAAATGATACAGATAAGTATATTAAAGCGTATACAAAAATAGAAAAAATTATGAGCACATTAACGGTTAGAATCAGTAACACCAGCCGCAACATTCTGCGTGAGCTGGCAGCCCAGAAAGGCGCTTCGATGCAAACGTTGCTTGATAAAGCGATCGAAGCATATCGACGCCAACTCTTTCTCGAAGAAATCAATCAGGCTTATGCCGCCCTTCGCGAAGATCCAAAAGCAGAGGCACAAGTGGAGAAAGATCGTGCCGTCTGGGACGCAACCTTGAAAGATGGACTCACAACTAATGAGGACTGGACTGCAAGCGGCGAAGTGGTTCGTAAGAAAAGGAGAAAACAGCGTGGCTGATCCTTTTCGTGGTGAAATCTGGTTGGCAGATCTCAATCCCACTCGCGGTCATGACTCCCGCCATGGCGGGAGTCAGCGTCCGGTGCTCGGCAAAGTCTTTTTGCGATCAATTGCTTTTATCCGTTGGTCGTTTTTCATCCGTTGGAAAAATTGTTTTTAAACTAATTTAGTTGCGGCTTATCGCGCCGTGTGTAAAACTTTATTAACCAAAAGGAGACCACTGATGAAATTAACCATTCTTCGTATTGCCTTTGTAGGCCTATTTTTGCTCGGCGCCGTCTGGGCTACACAGCAACAAGACTTTTCCAAAGTCGAAATCAAAGCCACCAACGTGCGTGGCAACATCTACATGCTCGAAGGACAGGGCGGCAACATCGGCGTCTGCGTTGGCGACGACGGCATTCTCCTCGTCGATTCGCAATTCGCGCCGCTGGCGGACAAAATTCGCGCGGCGTTGAAGCAGCTCAATAACGGCAATTTGAAATTCCTGCTCAACACGCACTGGCACGGCGATCACACCGGCGGCAATCCGATTTTCGGCAAAGAGGCGACGATCATCGCGCATACGAATGTTCGCAACCGTTTGATGACCGAGCAGAAACGCGGCGAGCGCGTCACCCCGCCAGCGCCGAAAGAAGCGTGGCCGGTGATCGCCGTCGAATCATCGCTGACCGTTCATTTCAACGGCGAAGAAATCAAAGTCATGCACTTTCCCAACGGCCACACCGACGGCGACTGCGTGATCTTCTTCACCAAAGCCAACGTCGTACACATGGGTGACGATTTTTTTGCGGGCCGTTTTCCCTTTGTCGATCTCGCTAGTGGCGGTGACGTGGAAGGGCTGACGAAAAACATCGCGCAAGTCATCAGCCAACTTCCGCCGGATGTCAAAATCATTCCAGGGCATGGAGCGATTTCGACGCCCGAAGATTTAAAAAATTATCATCGCATGCTTGTTGAAACCGTGGCCGTGGTGCGCAAGGGCATTGCCGCGAAAAAGAGCCTCGACGACTTGAAAAAAGCCGGCTTCGCGGAAGAATGGAAATCCTGGGGCAGCGGTTTTATTCCGGCCGATCGTTGGATAGAAACAATTCATCAAAATCTCACAGCCAGGAAAAATTAAAAACCGGCATGCACAAAATTTCAATTTTTTCTCGGCGAGCGGCAATAGTTCTGTTGCTGCTCGCCAACACTCATGCTTTTGCCCAAACGCCACCTCAATCCGTCGCCAAAATTTTACGGGTTAATACAAAGCGCATCGAACAGCGTATTCTCGCCTTAGCCGAATTCGGCAAAAATCCGCAAGGCGGCGTTAGCCGCGTCGCTTTCAGCGCAGCGGACATTCAAGGCCGCAATTACGTGATGTCGTTGATGCGCGAAGCGGGATTGAAAGTCAAAATCGATGCAGCCGGAAATATTATCGGCAGGAGGGAAGGGCACGACGCTAAACTGCCGAGCATTATTTTCGGTTCACACATCGACTCGGTGCCGAACGGCGGAAATTATGATGGCGACGTTGGCAGCATTGGCGCGATTGAATGCGCGCAGGTCTTATCTGAAAATAACTTCATGACGCGCCATCCGCTCGAAGTCGTGATCTTTGCCGATGAAGAAGGCGGACTCGTGGGCAGCCGCGCGATGCTTGGTGAATTGACGGAAGCGGCTCTGGCCGTGAAGAGTCACAGCGGCAAAACCATTCGCGCCGGCCTTCTCACCATCGGCGGCAATCCCGACAGACTTTTGGAAGCGGTTCGGCATCCAAGTGATTTCAAAGCCTTTCTCGAGCTCCACATCGAACAAGGTGGAATTTTAGACGCCGAACAAATCAACATCGGCGTCGTCGAAGGCATCGTGGGGATCAAATGGTGGGACGTCACCATTGAAGGTTTTGCGAATCACGCCGGCACCACGCCGATGGACAAACGGCAGGATGCGCTTTTAGCGGCAGCACAGCTTGTCATTTCCATTAATAAAACTGTCACGAGCATTTCCGGCCGCCAGGTTGGAACGGTTGGCCGCATCGCTGCGGAGCCTGGCGCGCCAAACGTAATTCCTGGCAAGGTCGTTATGAGTCTGGAATTGCGCGATCTTTCCGCCGAGAAAGTCAATCTGCTCTTTCAAAACATTCAGCAGGAAGCCAACGCTATTGCGCAAAAGACTGGAACGGAAATCTCTTTTGCATCGATTCCGACCAATTCGATTCCCGCGCTCACCGACGAACGCGTGCGCAAGATTATTGCCGAATCCGCCAGCGAGTTGGGATTGAGTTCCAAACTCATGCCGAGCGGCGCCGGACACGACGCGCAGGATATGGCGCGCATAACTCCCACCGGCATGATCTTCGTTCCCAGCGCCGGGGGCATCAGCCATTCGCCGAAAGAATTCACCCAACCGCAGGATATGGCGAACGGCGCGAATGTGCTGTTGCAAACGATTTTGAAAATCGATCAAGGCGCGGTGGATACAAATTGAGCGGAGCCGGATTTGTGGAAAAACTTGCTTGCAATTATTTATTAAAACACTTATACTACTATGACCATGAAGCGGCGAAGAGGTTACAAGCAATACGAAGCCCGTTTGATTCAACTGCTCAGGTGGCTTTTTAAAAAGGCAAATCTCAAGGTCGACGATCATCTCAAAATCGGCAAGTTGCCGCTCGAGATCGATTTGATCGTGAAACGCAAAACTCAAAAAGAAATTAAAATTTCTCTGCCGCGGCTCTTTGCATATTTCCGCCGTTACAACGTGCTGGAGTTAAAAACCGAGCATATGCCTCTGAAGCCGGGCGATTTGTTAAAATTGCAGGCTTATGCCTGGTTGTATATGGAAAAGCACGAGATTTACTCTGCTTCCGAAGTCACTGCTACCGTCATTGCGCATCACCTGACGCCGGGAGTAATGGCGGTTTTACCGGTTCTGGGTTACAAGCATATTAGCAAGGGGGTTTTCAGACGTCAATATTCAGCTTTTGCAACGCACTTGATTTCCATTGAAGATTTGCCCGATGAAAATGTTCCCGAAGAATTGAAAGTATTTTCCAATCCACAACGCCGCAGGCAAGTCTTTCTCTCGTGCCTGGGAAAGAAAGAAAAGCAAGCAATAATGGACGCGCTGTCCGATCTTTACGAAAGTGAGGTTTCTAAACTTATGGGTTTTTATGATGCTAAACCGTCGACGGTACGAAAATATGTCATGGCCATTGGGAAGGAAAAGGTTGCTGCCGCTCTGAGCAAAGAGGATCACTTGGCCGCCCTGAACAAAAAAGACATCATAGCGGCGTTAGGTGGAAAAGAGCGGCTATTAAAAGCACTCATAGCTGATTTAAGCCCCGAGCAACGCCAAAAGCTCTTGCTCCAAAGCAGTCGCAACGGCGCTTCGAAGCGGCAAAACGGAAAAGCAAAGATTCACTGAACGATCAATTTTCAGAAAAGTTGCTGAATGGTATGGGGGGGAGTGAAAGCCGCTTTTTAAAAACGCGCGAAGCGCGGTCGCTAATTTTTACCCGCCGTGAACGCTTGACTTTTCATATCGTTTTGACTACATTGCTCCATCATAACGATGTCTTCAAAACTTTGTGAGGAGAAAGCGCTTCCATGATCCAATCTAAAATTTCCTTTCAACGTGCAGTAAAATCTGTTGTCCTCTTCTTGTTTCTCGGTTTTATCTTTTGGGGTTTTCAATCATCGGATGTTTCTCCCCGCGCCGATTATGCTGCCGTTGTTGCAGAATTGGAACGCGTGATCGCCCACGAAATGCAGGATAAAAAACTCCCCGCGCTCTCCATTGCACTCGTCGATGATCAACAAACGGTGTGGGCCAAAGGCTTCGGCATGGAAGATCCTGATCAGAAAATTCCGGCGAGCGCGGAAACGGTTTATCGTGTCGGCTCGGTGTCGAAATTGTTTACGGATATCGGCATCATGCAACTCGTTGAGGCCGGGAAAATTGATCTCGACGCGCCGGTGACAAAATATCTGCCGGATTTCAAACCGAACAATCCGTTCAACAAAGCGATTACTTTGCGGCAACTCATGTCGCATCGCTCCGGACTCGTGCGCGAGCCGCCGGTGGGAAATTATTTTGATGATGCGACGACCTCGTTGGCGCAAACCGTGCAGAGTCTCAATTCCACCGCGCTGGTTTATGAGCCGGAAAAGCGCATCAAATATTCCAACGCCGGAATTGCGACGGTAGGTTATGTGCTGGAAAAAACGCAGCAGCAGCCGTTCACAGAATATTTGCAAAAAGCCGTGCTCGCGCCGATGGGACTCCGCAACAGCAACTTCGTGCCGACGCCGGAGATTGCAAAACATCTGGCGAAAGCTTATATGTGGAGTTATGACGGGCGCAATTTTGTCGCGCCGGCGTTTCAGCTTGGCATGGCGCCGGCGGGCAGCATGTATTCGACGGTGACGGATTTGGCGCGTTTCATGAGCATCCTGTTTAATGGCGGCAAAGGGCCGCAGGGCCAAATTCTCAAAAAAGCCACGCTCGAAAAAATGTGGACGCCGCAATTTGCTGCGCCGCAGCAGAAAAATGGATTCGGCATCGGCTTTGCTCTTTCGGAATTGCAAGGTTATCGTCGCATCGGCCACGGTGGTGCGATGTATGGCTTTGCCACGGAACTCGAAGCGTTGCCGGAAGCGAAATTAGGCGTGATTGTTGTCACCAGTGTCGACGGCGCGAATTCCATGACGAATTTGATTGCCGAGCATGCGCTTAAATTGATGCTCGCCGTGCGCAATAAATCGCCGTTGCCGCAATTAAAATTTCCGGAGCCGATCAATCCGGCTATTGCCAAACGCGCCGCCGGCAGTTACTTGCGGAATCATGAGAAAATCGATCTCCTCACGCGTGAGGAGAAATTATTTCTGTCACGCCGCGAATTGCTGTTGGAGTTGAAGTCGCTCGACGATACGCTGATGGTCGATGATCGTTTGGCGCATGGCGCAAAAGTTATTCCTCGCGGCGATTCATTAAGCATTGGCAAAAATGTTTTTTACCGCATTGACGCGAGTAAACCCAAAAATATTCCGGAGCATTGGTCGGGTTTGATCGGCGAATACGGCTGGGATCACAACATTCTTTTTATTCACGAAAAAGACGGCAAGCTGAACGCGCTGATCGAATGGTTTTTCTCCTATCCGCTCACGGAAATTTCTCAAGACATTTATGCGTTTCCGGATTACGGCCTTTATCACGGCGAGAAACTGATTTTCACGCGGCCGCCCAATGGCAAAGCCACGCAGGTCGAAGCCGCGAGCGTGATTTTTAAACGCCGCCACAGCGATGGGGAGGATGGCGAAACTTTTCGGATTACGCCGCTAAAACCGGCAGAAGAATTGCGGGCACTCGCGTTGGCGGCGCAACCGCCGAAAGAAAATGGCGACTTGCTGAAATCGGATCTGGTTGAATTAACGACGTTAGACCCGACGATTAAACTCGACATTCGCTATGCCAGCACCAACAATTTCATGAGCTCGGTTTTTTATTCGCAGGCGCGCGCATTTTTGCAACGGCCTGCGGCGGAAGCCTTGGTACGGGCGCATCAAAAACTTACGCATTATGGTTACGGTTTACTCATCCACGACGGTTACCGCCCGTGGTATGTCACCAAAATGTTTTGGGAAGGCACACCGGACGACAAACATGATTTCGTCGCCAATCCCGCCAACGGCTCGCGGCACAATCGCGGCTGCGCGATTGATCTTTCGCTGTATGATTTGGCGACGGGAAAGCCGGTACAAATGGTAAGTGGCTACGACGAGTTCTCCGAACGCGCGTATCCGAATTACCAGGGCGGCACCTCTTTGCAGCGCTGGCATCGCGCGCTACTGCGACAGGCGATGGAAGCGCAGGGCTTTCGCGTTTATGAATTTGAATGGTGGCATTTCGATTACAAAGATTGGCGGAAGTATCCGATTGGGAATTTGCAGTTTGAAGAAATACGATAGATTTGTCATTGCGAGGCGCTTTTTGCCGAAGCAATCTCTTTTCATCATTTTAAGATTGCTTCGCTGAGAAACGCTCGCAATGACGCTTTTTTAGCACCCTGTTAAAGAAGTACGCCCTTACAGCGAAAAACAAAATCATGCCCAGCATCTTTATCAGTTACTCGCGCGCAGACTTGAATATCGTCCAGCAGTTTGAGCAGGCTTTGCTGGCGAACGGCCATACGGTTTGGCGCGACCAAGAGAGTCTCTATGGCGGCCAGCAGTGGCCGAAAGCCATTGGCGAGGCGATTGCCAGCCGTGATTTCTTTCTACTCGTGTGGTCGCAACATGCCGCGTCATCGCATTTTGTTGAATTTGAGTGGAACACCGCGTTGGCGCTGAAGAAGGTGATCCTGCCGTGTTTGCTCGACGATACGCCATTGCCGCCCTCTCTGCGAGCTATCAACGGCATTTTTTGTAAAGATTTTGAAACCGGCCTGCCCCGCGTTTTGCAAGCGCTGCAACAGCCGCTTCCCGACAGCGCTTCTTCTCATGCCAACGCTGTGATCAACAAGCTACAAACCCTTTCTGCTGCCACGCCGGAACAAGTGGTGCAAGCCGCGAAAATGCTTTTTGCCGAACAGCGTTGGAACGTGCAAGGCAACGTCTATCAAGCCGCCGGCGATATTAATGTGACCCTCGCACCGCCTCCTGAAAAGCCGGAAAAGAAACTGTTGGCGCGCTGGCAAACCTGGGTGGCGTTTATCTCCGCGCTTGTCGTTTTAGCCGGCGCCATCAGCGATCTCCCCAAAAAGATTATCGAATCCGTTCGCGCCGTGAGAGAATCCGTGGCGCCGGAGTGTCAATTCACCGGCCATGTTTTCGACGAAAAGAATAAGCCGGTTGCCGGCGTCGAGGTCATCGTACACGGCAGGAAAGGCTCGGGCACAACCGCTGCGAACGGCGAATTTATTTTTGCGGTGAAAGACCAATGCGGCAAAGCCGTGCAAGTTTCGATCAAAAAAGACGGCGTTCTGCAGGAGACGGGCAGCCAAACTTTGCCAGGACCGGTCGATCTCATTTTCAAGGGGCACCCATGAACAAGCTGCGAATACAAAGTAGCGCAGGCATCCTGCCTGCCGCAGACAAGATGTCTGCGCTACCCAAATTACGAATACTCGCGATTTCCGGCACGATGCTTTTGAGCCATGCCGGCCCGGGCTGGCCGCAGGCGCAACACCTGCTGCGCGTGAAGGTCGTGAATGAGCTTGACCGCCCTTTGCCGGGCATCAGCTTTCGCATTGCCTTTGTGGGCGACTATCGCTCCGACCCCAACGGCGAGCGCGAGATCATGCTGCCCGCCAGCAAGGGGCCGGGCCAGCCCATTGAGTTTGAATTGAAGAACGACTCGTTGGCGATTTTTGAGCCGGCGCGCGGACGCGACAAAGGGCCGGACCGCGACGCCATCATCCTCAAGCTGTTGCGCCTCGGCGACCATCGCCTGCTCAACCACGAGGAGATGAAAGCGTTGATGGACAAGCTCATCAGCGAGGCCACGAAAAAGGAAATCCAACGTTTGCTGGCCGAAAAGATCAAATTGGAGCAACATCTGGCGAGCGCGCCGCAAGATCCTTTGGCCGAAGACGCCAAACGGCTGGGCTTCAGCAAAAAGAAATTGCTGGCCGCGATTGAAAAGGTCAAAGCGCAATTGCAGGAGAGCCAGAATCCTTATGACGTCGGCTTGGCCGCTTTGTATGACAAACACTACGGCATCGCCGTGCAAGTCGTGGAAAAGCCACGGCCAATGAGGCGGCTGCGCTCGGCAATCTCGGAGTGGTGTTCAATAATCTCGGTCAGCCGGACAGTAGCCGAGTGTATCATCAAGCCGCGCTGAAGATTGCACGTGAAATTGGCTATCGTTATGGTGAGGTAACTGCGTTGAGCCGACTTTCTTTTTTATTCCACGAGCAACAATTCAATTTTGCGGAAGCTTTTGCCAACGATCAACAACGGCTGCAATTGGATTCGACCGATCTTTCTTTCCAAGCTGATTTCGCCGAAAAGCATTTCACCACCGGCCGGTTTCCCGCAGCAGAAAAACGCCTCGCCGCGCTGTTGGCAAATCCGGAAGTAAGCGCAAGCACCAAAATCGCCCTGGCCGCCATTCAAATTGCCAACAAGCTGGCGCAGAACAAAACGCAACAGGTTCCGGCCGCATTAGAAACCTTGCAGCAAACCATTGCCAGTCAACCCGATTCGTTCCAAGTCGGTACGATTTTCAACGGCACCAAACACTTCATCAGTCAAAATGAAAAGTTAGCGCCGTATCGCGCGTGGCTGTTGCAGCTTTTCACAGCGATGGAAATCAAAGATGGTCGGGATGCGATACTCGCCGCGTTGCGGGAGGTGCGGGAGAAGTTTTCGAAACGTGAAGGCGAAAGAAAGTAAAACGATAGCTGCTGTACTTCCTTAATTTTGCACACACAAAAGCCAAACCCCGATTTTCCTTTAGTTGCTGAAATCAATTGGGTGGCAGATTTAGCCTTACAATGCAAAATCGGGGTACTTGCTTTTGTCACGCCAATCGTTTAAATTTAAAAACAGAACCAAGTCGTCGCATAAAACGTGTGGTTGATCATGAAATCCTATCAAGAGTGGCAACAGCAACATTCTACCCAAGCCAGCTTAGTCGCGATTTGTGCGACGGCCATCCGGCAAATTGAGCCGAACGCCGAAGTCATTTTATACGGCTCCGTCGCCCGCGGCGAAGCAACAGCCGAGTCGGATATTGATTTGTTGGTGCTGGTGCCGAAAGAAGCCACTTACGAACTCGAGCGCGCCATCCGTGATCAGATTTATGAGATCGAGCTTGAAAGCGACCAAATTATCAGCGTGATTGTCCGGCAAAATACGCGGTGGCATTCCAGACCGCTTAATTTCACGCCGTTGTATCGCGCCATTGCAAATGAGGGGATAGCGATATGACTGCGGAACGAAAAGAGATAGTCGAACATCGGTTGTTGCGCGCACGCAAAACGTTAGCCTCGGCCAAGGTGTTATTGGACACTCAAGAGTATATCGGAACCGTGAATCGCCTGTACTATGCGTGCTTCTATGCCGTGACCGCATTGTTAGAGACACGAGGGTTGGCCTCATCAAAGCATTCCGGCGTGCTTTCTTTTTTCAACAAGCATTTCGTTCGGACCGGCTTCGTTCAGGGTGAGTTGGGCAAATTTTATAAAGACTTGTTTGAACGACGCCACGAAGGGGATTATACCGATTTCATCGAGTTTACTCAAGAACGCGTGAGCGAAATGTGCCAAGCCGCGACAAATTTTATTGATGAAATCTCACGTCACATTGAACAGGAAATGCAAAAAATCTAATCGTTAAAGTGCGCGAAATTGTTTATCCTGACCGCCCAAGTGGCCGTGCCATCCAAAGAATTACCCCACCGCAATCATACCTCTTGCTTTTGCCCCTTTGCCAAATTATCTTATGCTCGTTGCTAAACCAACACACAAAACATTTTATAACGCGAGGAGGTTTGGATGAGCAAGATTCTTTCATTACCACAAAACGATTTCAACCGCCGGCAATTTCTTTCCGCTGCCGGCAAAGGCATGGGCTTGATGGCGCTGGCTTCGTCATCGGTTGCGGCATTATTCAAAGACCTTGAAGCGGCCACGAAGCGTATTGCGCATTTATCGCCCGACAAAGTGGCGAGTGACGAAGATTTCTGGTTTGAGATTCAACAGGCTTTCACCGTCACGCGCGGGATCATTAATTTGAACAATGGCGGCGTTTCACCCTCGCCGCGGATTGTGACCGAATCGTTGGTGCGATATCAATGGCAACAGGAAGACGTGACGGCGTACACCATGTGGCAAATTTTGGAGCCGCAAGTCGAAACCATCCGCACCGGGCTGGCGGAAATTTTCGGTTGTGATCGCGAGGAAATTGCCATCACGCGGAATGCGTCGGAGTCTTTGGAAACGCTGCTCATGGGATTGGATTTAAAATCCGGCGATGAAGTTCTTTCGACGACGCAGGATTACGGACGCATGCTCACGACGCTGCGCCAGCGGGAATTGCGAGAAGGTTTGGTTTTAAAATTGGTGAAGATTCCGATTCCACCGAAAAATTTGAATGAGATTGTCGACTCGTTTGCGAAGGGCATCACCAGCCGCACGAAAGTGATTCTCATGTCGCACATGGTGAA
>Ga0247727_10013943_pt1 | contig 13443 bp, 13 predicted proteins | sample WisWelCaveWW1625_FD_202498 | JGI IMG/M metagenome (GOLD analysis project Ga0247727, IMG submission 202498) | Biofilm microbial communities from Wishing Well Cave, Virginia, United States - WW16-25 | ecosystem: Environmental > Aquatic > Deep subsurface > Groundwater > Cave microbial mat | place... | reverse complement strand
CATGCTGATGTGGTTGCCGTCATAGAGAATTCGTTCGTAAACCTCGTCCGTGAAAACCAGGCTGTCGAACTCTTGGGCGAAGCGAGCAATCAGGTTCATCTCCCCGAGCGCCAACACCCGTCCGGTCGGATTGTGGGGCGTGTTGACCACGATCGCCCGTGTCTTCGGAGAGAAGACCTGTGTCAATGCCTCCTCGGTCACACCGAAGTCGGGTGGTCGCAAGGTCACGTAGCGGACCGTTGCCCCCGCCAGCGAACAACCCACCGGGTAGGCGTCGTAGGCCGGTTCGAAAAGCACCACTTCGTCGCCTGGTTCAACCAAACCGAGGAAGGCGGCCGCCAGCGCTTCCGTACATCCGGAGGTCACGGTGACCTCTGTCTCCGGGTCTACCTCCATGTCGGTATCGAGTTCCCAGCGCCGGGCAATGGCCAGACGCAGTTCGGGAATTCCCTTGGCCGGCGGGTACTGATTGGACTTGCCGGTCACCGCCGCCACCGCCGCCGACTTTGCGAAGTCGGGGCCCTCGTAGTTGGGATAGCCCTGACCCAGGTCGACCGCGTCGTACTCTTGGGCCATGGCAGAAATCTCGCTGAAGATGGTGCTGGCGAAGCGAGCCAGCCGGCTGGCGACCATTCAGTTCGAGGATAGGGCACCAATAAAGAGCGCCCCCTTTGCAGGGGGCGCCCACGGCGACAAGGGAGGAGGGGATGTCTGACCCGTCCTCTTTTATCGGCGGCACCCCGGGCGGCTTAAGAGGGTTGTCCGACCTGATAGAACATCTGCGTGCCCACTCGCTGAAGACCGACGGTCCCTACCGGCTGCGTTCGGGCGAGATTTCCGACTGGTACCTCGACGCACGGCAATCGACCTTCGACGGCCAGGGATCACTACTGGTCGGCGATGCAATGTTGTCGGTGCTGGCCGATGGGGTGCAAGCGGTGGGGGGTATGACGATGGGGGCCGATCCGATCGCGGTTGCCACCGCCGGACGGGCGGCGGCCACGGGTCGCACCATGAAGGCCTTCTCGATTCGTAAAGAGACCAAGGGCCATGGGACGGGCGGTCGGGTGGTGGGACCGGTGCGAGCAGGCGACCGGGTGACGGTGGTGGAGGACACCACCACCACCGGTGGCGCTCTCACGGAGGCCATCGAGGTGGCCGGCGGTCACGGGCTGAAAGTGGTGCAGGCGGTGGCGCTTGTCGATAGGAGCGGCGGACGGGTGACCGGTCTGCTGGCAGATCTGGGAATCCCCTATCGTTGCCTGCTCACTCCAGCCGACCTAGGTCTTGCCTGATGGAACCAGTAACCGTCCGCCGGTCCGCCCTAAAGATGTGGATCGTCTCGTTGATCGGCGTCCCGCTAATCGTGGTGGCGGTGGATGTGTTGTTCAGCCGCCGGCTATCTGGTGGTTTGCTCGAGCTCTTCTATAACGGCGAGACGCTCGAAGAGCTCTTCGAAGGCCGCGAACAGGTATGGGGGGCGGTCATAGGCCTCGTCGGTCTGGCCATGACGGGTTTGGGTCTCAAGGAGCTGCTGGTACCCAAACCGGTGCTGGCAACGACGCCGGACGGTCTAGGTGTCAAGGTGCTGGGTCCGGCCCGGTCGCTCTTCGTGATCCCGTGGAACACGGTCCATGATGTACGGGGGGTGGAAGGCAGCGACGAAGGTGACAAGGTCCGGCTGCTGGAGATAGAGGTCAAGGATCCTGCCGCCCTCCCCGGTAATCCCTGGGGTGCTCGACGAGCGGCACCCACTGTTCTACAGATGCTTGCCAACGATTGGGAGCGGCCTCCGGAGACCGTCGCCGACGAGATAACCCAGTACGTGGTTTCTCTCACCAAACGGAGTCCCCTCCCCGAACCTCTCCCCTGATGCTGCCGGCGTTGGGCGCCCACACGGACAACCAAACGCCGCTGGCCGAGGCCGCCGCCCGGGGAGCCGATCATGTTCAGATCTTCCTCTCCAACCCCCAATCGTGGAAAAAGCCCTTGCCCCGGGACGACGCAGATGAGCTGGCGTCGTCGCCGATACCCGTCTACGTGCATAGTCCATATCTGATCAACGTTGTGGCCGAACCAAGCAGGATTCGCATCCCCAGCCGCCGGATTCTGGCCGAGACCTGCGAAGCCGCGTGGGCCATCAAGGCGACCGCAGTGGTCGTGCACGGCGGCCATCTTGTTGGCGACGAACGGATAGAGGAGGCGTTTCCCCGGTGGCGCAAGGCGCTGGCACAACTCGAGACAGATATCCCGGTGTTTATCGAAAACACGGCTTCCGGTGACAAAGCGGCTGCACGCCGGGTCGACGACCTCAGACATCTGTGGGGAGAGATAGGAGATCTGGAGGTTGGTTTCGTGCTCGACACCTGTCACGCCTGGGCGGGAGGTGAACCGCTCGACGAGGTGGTGGAGCGGGTGATGGAAGCCACCGGTCGCATCGACCTTGTGCACCTCAACGACTCGCGAGACCCCTTCGATTCAAGACGTGATCGCCACGCCAACCTTGGTCACGGCCTCATACCCGAGGACCAACTGGTCGAGGTCGTTCGCGAGGCCGGTGCACCGGTGATCATCGAAACACCCGGTGGAGTGGTAGAGCATGTGGCCGACCTCGAATGGCTTCGGCGCCGACTCAGCTGAACCGACTGCGATCAACCGGCCAAGAAATCGAGCATCCACTTAGCCAGCAGCTCCCGATCAGGAGCCAGGTTCAGGCTGGCCAGACCTTCGTCTACGACTTCTTCGGGAATGCGAATGCCCCGGCGAGCCTCCATCAACGCCCGGGAGTACTCAGGGACGAACTCGGGGTGGCCCTGGATGCCGAGGAAATGGTCGCCGACCGTCATCATCGAGACCGGGCAATGTTCATTGGAACCAACCAACGTTGCATGGGCCGGCAGATCGACCACCTGGTCCTGGTGGGAGTTGAGTACTCGAAAGGACTCTCGCACGGGTTCCATCCACGATTGCGGGTTGACGATGTCCACCTCTTTGATACCAACTCTCCAGCCTTGATCCGACTTGATGACCTTGCCCCCCAGGGCATGGGCGATCATTTGGTGGCCAAAGCACACCCCCACCAGCCGGCGCCTCTCCCGGTCGAGCAGCCTCACCAGATCTGCGAAGGCGTGCACCCAGGGTTCGTCGTCGTAGACCGAGAGCTTGGAACCAGTGGTGATCCAGCCGTCATAAGCATCGAGATCGGCAGGGAGTTCCATGGCAGTTAGGTCGAAAGCTGCTAGTTCGACACCGTTCAGCAACCCGCCGAACATGACGTCGTAATCACCGGCGACCTCCACGAACTGTGGCATCACGTGGTCGCAGACCAAAAGACCGAGCCGCATCGTCAATCCTCGGCGATGAAGACGGACTTGTACTCGCTGTAATGCTCGAGGGCGGCCATGCCCTGCTCCCGCCCCAACCCCGACTGTTTGACACCGCCAAAGGGAGCCTCGATATGGACGCTCGAAGAAGAGTTGATCGAGAGCATCCCCGTGTCAACCGCCCGAGCCACCCGTAACGCCCGGCCGATGTCCCTCGTCCAGATCGAACCGCTCAAACCGTAGATCGAGTCGTTGGCGAGGCGAACCGCATCTTCTTCTCCCTTGAAGGGGATCATGGCGACCACCGGACCGAACACCTCTTCCCGCATGATCTTCATGTCGGGTGAGACGTTGACATAGACGGCCGGCGTCAAGAAGTTGCCCTGGACGCCCAACCGGTCGCCACCGCAGACTCGTTTCGCTCCCTCGGTGTCGCCCGAGTTCAGATATCCCTCCACTCGATCGCGGTGCGAAGCGGAGATGAGGGGACCCATCTCTGTCTTCTCGTCCGCGGGATCACCGATCCGGATGCCCTTGGCCAGCTCGGTGAAACGGGAGACGAACTCGTCGAAGATGCTGTCCTCGATGATCATCCGGGAGCGGGCGCAGCAGTCCTGACCGGCGTTGTCGTAGACCGACCAAAGCGAAGAAGTCAGACAAAGGTCGAGGTCGGCGTCTCCGAAGACGACGCTGGCCGACTTCCCTCCCAGTTCCAAGGACACCCGTTTTATATCCCCCGCCGCCAGCGACATGACCTGGGATCCGACCTCGCTTGACCCGGTGAAAGAAACCTTGCGGACCAGGGGATGGCTGACCAAGGCGTTGCCGGCCTCCGAGCCGCGCCCCGGGAGCACCGTGAAGGTGTCATTGGGGAGCCCGGCCTCCAGCGCCAGTTCGGCCAGGGCCAACGCACTCAATGGAGTTACTTCCGCCGGTTTGGCCACCACCGAATTGCCCATCGCCAAGGCAGGCGCCACCTTCCAGCTGAGGATGAGCGCCGGAAAATTCCAGGGGGTGATGGCGGCACAAACTCCCAACGGCTCGCGAAAAGTCAACAAGGTGCCACGGGCATTGCCGGGGATGGTCTGACCGTGGAACTTGTCGACCGCACCGGCGTAGAAGTCGAAGCTGGTGGCGACCGCTCCGATCTCACCACGGGCCGCCGAGATCGGCTTGCCGGTGTTGGTCGACTCTATCTTGGCCAAACGTTCTTGATCGCGCCGCACCAGGTCGGCAATGCTGCGCAACACGTCTCTTTTCCGGCGGACGCCTGCTTTCCGCCAGGAGCCCTCGGTGAAACGGTCGTGGGCGGCCGTAACAGCGCGGTCGACATCCGCCGGCGTGGTCTGTTCGAGTTCTTCGAGGACATCGTCTGTGGCCGGGTTGAGCAATGTGGTGATCATCGGTTCACTCCGGGGTTACGTAGGCGGCCGAGACGCCGCCATCGACCATGAAGGTGGTGCCGGTGACGTAGGAGCTCTCATCGGATCCCAACCAGAGGGCGGCCTGGGCCATCTCGACCGCCTCTCCGAACCGTCCCATCGGAATGTGGACCAACCGTCGCTGCTTCTTCTCGGGGGTATCGAGGAATTCCATCAGCATGGGTGTACGCAACGGACCGGGGCAGAGGGCATTGAATCGGATGTTCTCTTTGGCGTGGACGATGGCAAGCTCCCGGGTCATCGCCAGCACCGCGCCCTTGGATGCGGTGTAGGCGACCTGGGGAGTGGCAGCACCCAAGACCGCGACGAAAGAGGCGGTGTTGATGACCGAGCCTCCCCCGGCTCGTTTGAGGGCCGGGACTCCGAACTTGCACCCGAGGAAGACACCCTTGGCGTTGATGTCCATCGTCAGGTCCCAGAGGGCTTCGGCGGTCTGTTCGGAGTCGGAGTCGTCGCCGTGCATGATCCCGGCGTTGTTGAAGAGGATGTTGAGCTTGCCGTAAGTGGCCTCGGCGGCATCCACCATGGCCCGGCAGTCGGCGGCCTGGGCGACATCCGACCGCACCGCGATCGCCCGACCACCGTTGGCCTCGACATCACGAACGGTGTGTTTGGCGGCCTCCTCGTTGATGTCCACCGCCACCACCGAAGCGCCTTCGGCCGCGAACAAGAGCGACGACTCCCGCCCGATGCCGGAGCCGGCCCCGGTTATCAGTGCAACCTTTCCATCCAACCTCATCTCTAAATCCTCTCGAAATAGCGGGCGCGTTCCCAGTCGGTGACCGAGTTGTCGAAGCTCTCCTGTTCTTTGCTCATGAAGTGGGCATAGTGCTCCTGGATGGCTTCGCCGAAAGCCGCCGCCACGAATTCCGAGTTGGCGAAATCGTCGGCGGCGTCGCGCAGGGTGTAGGCCACCCGGGGAAGTTCCTGAGCCTGATAGACGTCACCGGCGAAAATCGCCGGGGGCTCGGTCTTGCTGGATATCCCGTCGAGACCGGAGGCGAGAGCGGCCGCATAGACCAGGTAGGGGTTGCAATCGGCGCCGGGAATCCGGCACTCGATACGCAGCGACGAACCGTGACCAACAACCCGGAAGCCGGCCGTACGGTTGTCGTGGCTCCAGGCGATGCGGGTCGGCGCCCAGGAACCGTCTTGGTAGCGCTTGTAGGAGTTGATGGTCGGTGCGTACCAGGCCATCACGTCCCTGACATGGCCCATCCAACCGGCCAAGAACCAGCGGAAGGTGTCTGATCCATGCACCCCGCCTCCCACGTCGTCTTTTCCGTCGAAGGCGTTGACGCCGTCCCGCCACAGGCTGAGGTGGACGTGGCAGCTGGAACCAGCCTCGGTGATGTCGGGTTTGGCCATGAAGGTGACCGAGACACCCATTTGCTCGGCAGTGTCCTTCATCAGGAGCTTCATGATCGTGTGCCGATCGGCCATCGTCAGCAGGTCCGAGTATCGGATGTTCATCTCATGCTGGCCCCGGCCCCACTCGCCCTTCGAGTTCTCAGGGGGTATTCCCGACTGACCCAGATGCCGGCGGACCAACCCGTGATAGCGCTCGCCTCGGGTGCCTTGCAAAAGGTGGTAGTCCTCGATGTACCAACCGGCCGGTTTGAGTGCCATGTATTTCGACTCAACGGCCTCCCGGTAGCTGTTCTCGTAGAGGTAGTACTCCAGTTCGGAGGCGGCCGCCGCCGTGAAGCCGAGTCCCTCGGCCCGTTGCAATTGGCGTCGGAGGATGGTGCGGGGTGCCACCTCTACCAGGTCGTGGGTCCGGGGGTCCTCCAGATCGCAGAGCACGATTGCCGAACCGGGCAGCCACGCCGCCACTCGAAGAGTCGCCAGGTCAGGGACCATGTGGAAGTCGCCGTAGCCGAGCTCCCAGTTGGCGTAGCTGTAACCGGGCACCGGTTCCATTTCCATGTCGACGGTGAGCAGGTAGTCGCAACCGTGGGTGCCCTGCTCGGCGACTTCTTCTAGGAAGTACTCGGCGTCGAATCGTTTCCCATGAACGCGTCCGTAATGGTCGGTGAAGCCCGTGATGACGGTGTGAATGTCACCCGTCTTGACCTTGGTTGCCAGTTCCTCCAGCGTCAACATCCCGTTCAAGGACACGATCGACCTCCATAGCCTCGATGCGACTGAATTTAGTGGTTGCCCCCGCAGCGCGCCGTAGACGTCAAGGACCTGCTGAGAGCGTCCATTCGATTTGAGCAGCCAGGTCCGGTGCCCCCGGCAGCCGGCCGTCGAAGATTGCACCACCAATGGTGAAACCCCAAGCCCCGGCGGCGGCGACGGCTTTTATCCGTTCTTCGCTGTCGATGCTTCCGGCCACGATGACCGGTCCCGCCGAGGCAGCCACCACTGCTTTGGTGATCGCAATCGGGTCCACCGTTCGGTGTCGGTAGGCAAGGAGGTCGAGACCATGGACCCCCGGCATCGAGGTGAGCTCTGTCGCTTGTTCGGCGATTAACTCGATCGAACCGGCCAGCTCGCTCGGATGGCCGATGATCACACCGGGAAATGGGTAATACCGGATGGGTGCGCCGTCGAGAAGCTGCAAAGCCTTGGCGACATTGGTGCCACCCATCAGGTAATCGACTCCGATCGTGAGAGCATTCGCCACCGACGCCAACTCGGCTTCAGCCGATGTCGAGACAACTTCGAGGAAAACGGTGCGGCCGTCTGCGTGCATCTTGTCCGTGAGCCGGCGCAATGTCTCGACATCGACGCCGACATCTTTGAATCCGACGTACTCGAGCCCGGTGTCTCGTATTTGCTCGTAGACGGCGAGGGCATCGGGGATGGTCGAGTCGTCTTTGGTCAGCATGAAGATGAAGTTCAACTTCTCACCTTTCGATCAGTAGCTCCCCAATATTGGCCAGAAGGAAGTCGGGTGTGAGACCTTCGACAGGATCGGGTTGCCTGCCAACCAAGGCGGCCGCCATACCGGCCCGGCGGGCCATGGCCACATCGGTTTGCAGACGATCACCGACCAGCAAGACCTGATCAGGTGGATACCTCAGCCGGCGGAGCAACTCGTCGGCCATCTGCTCAGATGGCTTGCCGACGATGGCCTCCGCCTTGGCCCCGGTGCAGGTTTCGATAGCGGCCAGCATGGCCGCGCAATCGGGTAGACCGCCGTCTCTGGTCGGACAGAAGGGGTCGGGGTTGGTAGCCACCAAGCGGGCGCCTGTTCTCACCGCCCGATAGGCAGCGTGAAGCTTGCGGTAGTCGAAGGTTCTGTCGAACGAGACGACCACTACGTCTGCCGAGGTCGCCTGCTCCGGCGACAGGATCTCGAAACCGGCTTCCGCCAAAAGGTCTTCCACCAAGGGTTCGCTGACACAGAGAACCGCGTCCCCGGAATACCTGGTGGTGAGATAGCCGACAAGGGAGTCGAGCGAAGAGACCACCTCGTCGGGCGATGTCGGCAGACCCAGCCTGGTGAGAAGGGCCGCATAGCCGGCGGGTCGTTCAAGCGGTTTGTTGGTCATGTAAAGGACCTGGCAGTCCACCCGGCGTATGGCGGTAATGGTCTCGAGAGCTCCCGGCAGCAATTCTTCGTCCAAGTAAACGGTTCCATCGAGGTCGAAGACGAACCCCCGGTAATTGTCGATCAACCTCACCAGCCGCCACCTACTTCGGTGGCCCGTCTCATCGCCTCGTCCACCAACTGGCCGAGATCCCATCCACCGAAGACCGCCAGGTCGAACACCGAGAAACGATCGCGCATGAGATGGGAGTTGACCACCGCCCACCTCACTCGGGCGGCGGTTACCTCCGGTTGAGATCCTGAGAAGGTGGCGGCGGCGCCACAGGCTTCGAGGGAGGCCACCATCGCCGCCGGTTCACCCATCAGCGACGGTGCCTCGGTGAGAAACGGCCGCAAGCTTGTCCGAGCCGCCGAACGGGCGGTTCGCCAACCGGCCAGCTTGTACAGGTAGGCGGTGCGGCATTCTTCGACGGCGGCAGCGCCGAGCGGGGCGAAGGCGTGCTCGATTCGGTCGCCGGCTTCCTCATCAGTTGGAGTGTGCCGCTCAGTGAGGGAATCGGGATTGAATCCCTCCAGCAGCACCTGCCAGACGCAGGAGGCGATCACCGCCGCCACGCCGACCTGAGCACCGTGAAGTCCCGTGGCACCCTCACTCGACATGTCGATCAGGTGACTTATGGCGTGTTCCGCTCCGCTGAGGGGTGCTGTTTTGCCGACCGCACCCATTGCCATCCCCGACACCGTCAGCAACTCGGTCAGGGTCCGCAGGGCGGATTTCTCGGCCCGGCCAACTCCTGGTGCCAGCTCCCAAAGTCGATCGGGATGGCGGTAGAGGTCGACGATCTCTTGCCGGAAGCCGGTGTCGGCGCCAACCACCGCCGCCAGTTTCCAATCGAGCGGTGCGGTGAACATCGACATCATCTCGCCCACTCCCGCCCGGTTGAGGGCGAGTGGAGCCGCTTCGATCAACCGGTAATCGATGACCAGCGCAGCAGGCCAAACCGCCGGGATGGTGCGTTTGACACCAGTCCGCAGGACGACTGCCAGGTCGTCGGCGTAGCCGTTGACCGAGGCGGCTGATTGGACGGCGACCAGCGGTATACCCGTGGCCGCCGAGGCGACCTTGCCGATATCGGTGATGGTCCCCGAACCGACCGTGACGATGCAGTTGTGACCGGCGGAGGCGGAGGTGGCGATCTCCAACGTCGGCTCGTCGGCCTTGGCCGGCAAACCCGCCAGAACACAACGGACGGGCGAGAACCACTGCAACGACTCGGTGATCACTTGAATGGTGTCGATGCCCTGGTGGCGGATGCCGGCGTCGTCGGAGAGGATAATTATCGGCCCACTGCCAGCCTCCTCGGCGACAACTTCTGCGATGTCATCGAGTGCGTTGTCCCCGGCGACGACGCGGGTGGGTATTGGCTTGGTGTCGAGCCCCACCAGCTTGGCGTTGGTGGACTCAACCAGATCCATAGGTGGGTTCGAGCCCGTCGAAGGTGGCGCGATAGCGCCGGTAGTTCGTATCAAGAATTTCGACGGCATTCGATTCCGGCATCACTGGTTCGCCGATATCGATCAACTTGTCGGTGGCCGTAGCCAGGTCGGGGTACCAACCAGCCGCCATCGCCGCCAAGATGGCTGCCCCTAAAGCGGTCCCTTCTCCCGACACCGGCCGTACCGCTCGATTGGTGGCGTCGGCCTTGATCTGCAACCACAACCTGCTGCGAGCACCGCCGCCGGTGACCCTGACATCGTTGGTGGGGAGTCCCATCTGGTCGATCCGGTCGACAACGTCTCGTAAGGCATAGGCACAACCTTCGAGAACAGCCCGGCAGAAATCGGCCCGTTCGTGCTCCATCGAAACACCCGTGAACGAACCACGGGCCAGATCGTTCCAGCGCGGCGCCATCGAACCGGAGAGCGCCGGTATGAAGATCAAGCCCTTGCTCCCCGCCGGGGCGGCGACTGCCAGTTCGAAGAATGTGGCCTGATCAATGTCGAAAAGCTGGGCGCCCCATAGCGTGCTGCCGCCCGAAACGAAACCGGGATTCTCGATGAACCACTGCCCGGGCACGGCATGAGCGTGGGTCTCCACCAGCTGGTCGATCTCATCGAATAGCGGTCTGAGCGAAGGCGCTCCGATCGGTTCGGCGGTCCCGGTGACGTCTGCCAGCACCCCTTCCGCCACGGCGCCGGCGCCGACCGCGGCGGCATGCTCGTCACCGGTGCCGGCAATGACCCGGCAGCCGGGATCGAGACCCAAGGTCGCCGCCAGTTGTGGCCGTATCGTCCCGATTTCATCCAGGGAGCTCATAACCGGCGGAAGCAGGTCGGAATCGAGGCCGGCTGCTTCCAGCATGACATCTGACCAGGCACGTTTGACCACATCCCACAACATCGAGGATGAGGCGTTGGCATCGTCTTGGGCCACCTCGCCAGTCAGCCAGGAGGTCACATAGCTCGCAGGTGGCAGGATCCAGCGCGGACGGTCGGCGAGACGGGCCAGGAGCCAGGCCATCTTGGGTGCACCGTGCGAACTGTCGCAGTTGAGTCCGGTGATCTTGAATACCTGGTCGGCGCCGGCGATCTCGGCGATCCGGGTGGTGTGATCGACGGCCCGCCGGTCCAACCAGATGATGGCGGCGTGCAGCGGACGCAGGTTCTGATCGGTCGCAACAACACCGTCCACCTGGGCGTCGATGCCGATGTGGCTGATCTCGGAGGCCTGGGGGCCGGCGGCGGCCGCCAACCGGGCGATGATCGAGGCGACGGCATCGGTCCAGTCGTTGGGGTTCTGCTCCGCCCAAGCCGGAGCGGGGAAGGCGACCTCGTGGGTGGCCGTGGCTGTTTCGAGCACCCGGCCGCTCTCATCGAGCAAGACACCCTTGCTGCTCTGGGTGCCGACGTCGCAACCGATTACCAAGGCCATTGGTCCATCTTGGCCATTTCGGACAGTGGCTGCCGCCAATCGGGGCCGCTTCCGGGCATTGTTGGCAACGTATCGCGAAACCAAACCGGGAGTGGCGAGGTCAAACTTTTTGACGTGGTGCGTCGCGCGACCGCAAAATGCGCACCTCTGAAGGGAGGCACGGTCCAGATGACCAGTGAACGCAAAGTCGGTTCCGTCACATATCGTGACGTTTCGGGCGAGTATTTCGAACAGAGAGGCCTTCGTCGGCATGCCGGCGCCTGGATGCTCTGGGCATTGGGGGTGGCCGCAGTCATCTCCGGTGAGTTCTCAGGATGGAACTTCGGGATCGGGGCAGGCGGGTTCGGAGGCCTGCTGATCGCGACGATTTTCATCACGATCATGTATTTCGGCCTCTGCTACAGCATCGCCGAGATGTCACCGGCCATGCCCCACACCGGAGGGGCCTATTCGTTCGCCCGTTCGGCGATGGGGCCTTGGGGTGGTTTCATCACCGGGCTGGCGGAGAACATCGAGTATGTGGTGGCGCCGGCGACCGTGGCCTTCTTTGCCGGTTTCTACGGACAGTCGGTGATTGAGACGCTATTCAAAGTGACGATTCCCCAACCCGTGATATGGGTGTTGCTCTACGTGATCTTCGTGGGGCTCAACATCATGGGGATCGAAGCGACGATGAAGTTCTCAATCGTGATCTGTTTCTTATCGCTGGCGGTTCTGGTGTTCTTCTACGTGCTGGCGATACCCAAGTTCGATGCTTCTCTGTTGACGAATATTCCTCCAGAGGGGAATGGGACGCCGTTTCTACCGTTCGGGGTGGGAGGCATCTTCAAGGCGATTCCCTATGCGATCTGGTTCTACCTGGCCATCGAGGAATTACCGCTGGCGGCGGAAGAGTCGATGGATCCCAAGCGCGATGTGCCACGGGCAACGATCTGGGGTCTCGTCACCCTCGTGGTGGCCGCTCTCGGTGTGTTGTTCCTCAATCCGGCCGTCAACGGCGGGGCCGAGGTGGTCGGTGCCTCCGGTGAACCGTTGCTCGAAGGGTTCCGGGCCGTATTGGGAAGCGAGACCAGCGCTGCCATCCTCGGTCTGTTCGCCCTGACCGGGCTGATCGCCAGCTTCCACACCGTGATCTACGCCTACGGACGGAACATCTACTCGCTGTCGCGGGCGGGTTACTTCCCTTCGTGGATGTCCAAGACCCACGGCACCCGCAAGACTCCCCATGTGGCGCTGCTGCTCGGTGGTCTGGTTGGCCTCGGTCTGGCGTTCTGGTTGGGAAGCCAGTACGACGCCGAGACGAATACCTACACCGGTACAGGTCAGGCCCTGCTGGCGATGGCGGTCTTCGGTGCCGTGATCTCCTACGCGATGCAGATGCAGTCGTTCATAACGTTGCGGAGGAAATTCCCCAATATCGCACGGCCTTACAGGAGCCCCTGGGGTGTTGGTGGGGCGGCGATCGCCGGCATCCTCGCATTGGTTTCGCTGGTATCGCTGTTTCTGGATGCGGCCTACCGCCCGGCGGTGATCGGCATTGCGATCTGGTTCGGTGTAGGAATCCTCTACTTCGCAATCTCGGGTCGCAAGCGGTTGGTCCTTTCACCGGAGGAGGAGTTCGCCATGACCAAGGGCGAACATGGACATCCCGAGACGGAGGGATACGGCACGACCCACGTGGCCGACACCGAATAGGCGTCTTCACTTCGAGCGAGAAGAGCCCGCCCATCGAGGTGGGCTCTTCCTTTTTGAGCTCAAAGGATTCCTTTAGTCATCTGACTTAGACAGGACAGCGGACCAACCCCTGGCTCGTGGAAGAGGGCAGAGCAGTCCCGATAGCGAGCATACGGATTGACTGCGGGACTCCACGATTCGCCGGCTCAGAAAGCGCGCGGAACCCTGCGCGGGTAGTCTCCATTCGACCTTCTGATAGGAGCATTTGTGAGTGCCGACCTCGTGGCAACTCTTCAGCCAGAACCTCGCTTCAATCACTGGTGGCTCAGAGGGTATCAAAGCGACCGTCTACGTGTATAACAACACAAACGTCGGCCGTTGGGTAGACAACGTTGCTCTGGAGGAACGGTGACCCATAGGTCGTACGTAATGCTATCGGCCATAATGTTGACAACACTCGCCTGCGGGTCGGGAGTTCCAATCGGAAGTACGAACTCGGTCCCGGCGGATACGACGAGTCAACCTCCGATTTCGCCGCCTGCTACCGACAGCTTGGACAGCCCGGAAATT
>Ga0247727_10013942_pt1 | contig 13443 bp, 11 predicted proteins | sample WisWelCaveWW1625_FD_202498 | JGI IMG/M metagenome (GOLD analysis project Ga0247727, IMG submission 202498) | Biofilm microbial communities from Wishing Well Cave, Virginia, United States - WW16-25 | ecosystem: Environmental > Aquatic > Deep subsurface > Groundwater > Cave microbial mat | place... | reverse complement strand
TCCCCGGCGCCCGCTCGTCACTCGTTGGTCCACACGAGGCAGGCCGCTCCTTCCCGGAGCCTGCGCGCGTTCGAGAGGAACCGCCGGTTGCCAAGCTCGGCGCGGTCGGGACCGAACACGAGCAATCCGATGTTCTCCCGCTTGACCACCTCGATCGCGGCGCGGATCGGGTCCGGATTGTGGAACACGAGCTGCGATGCTCGGGCGCCGCGAGAGCGAGCCCGACGGACGATCCGGTCGGCTTCCTTGCGCGTCCGCTTCTCCCCGAAGGTCCTCGACACGGCGACGGCCGGGTTGGCCACACGGATCGGCACGGCATCGCAGACGAACAACCGCGCGCTCGTCTCGACTGCGGTGTCGATCGCGAACACGACCGCGCGTTCGTCGAACGGCACGTCGATGGTGAGCAGCAGCACGGCACGAACCTCGCTCGTCGAGCCCTGCCTGACGTCGGTTGGTTGCCTGCGGACCGACGTTGGGACCTTCACGCTCAACACGAGCTCCCTGGGTGCGTTCTGCGGGTGGCCTCGTGGCCCGTTCGCGCGGAACCCGGCGAGCGTAGCAGCCGGTCATCGACGGACGCCGCGGACCCGTTGCGCGTTCCGGAGCGCAGTGCTACGGTCGCCCGGCTCAAGAGGGAGGGGCGTGCTCATGGCGGAAGTTGCGGTAGACGAACGGCGTCTGCTCAAGACGCTTCGTTGGTACGACGGGTTCGTGATCGGACTCGCGAACCCCGGGTTCTTGCTGGTCGGCCTCGCGTTCTCGATCATCGCGCTGGGTGGAACCATCGCCGCGATCCTGTGGGCCATCTCAGGGCTGATCGGGTCGCTTCAGGCGTACGTCTACGCCGAGCCGGCGGCCATGTTCCCCGACAAGCCCGGCGGCCTGTCGGTGTACGCGCGGGAAGGCTGGCGGAAGTATTTCTCGCTCGCCGGTCCCATCGCGGTCTTCGGCTACTGGTTCGCGTGGTCCAGCGTGCTCGCCGTCTACGGCGGGTTCATAGGCTTACTGATCTTCAAGGAGTTCTTCCCGGATGCCGATCCGCTGATCACGAGCCTCGGGTTCCTTCCCGACATCACCTGGCCGAGGATCGTGGGCTTGGCGGCGATCCTGTCCTGTTACTTCTTCAACGTCCGAGGCATGCGTCCCGCCGTGGCGTTCAGCTACGTCGTCGGTGCTCTGATGTTGCTCCCGGTGATCGTGATCGCCGTCGGGCCGTTCCTGACGAGTGACTTCGGGAACTTCCCTCTCTCCACAGAAGGCGATTTCCTGGCCGGCACGACCGCGTTCTACGGCTTCGGTGAAGGCTTCGGCGGCAAGTTCGTCCTGATCATGACCTGGCTCTACGTGATCGGCTGGTCCAGCTATGGGCCCGAGTCGGCCGCGACGTTCGCACCGGAGTTCAAGGACACCAAGAACGACACGCGCAAGGCGCTCGCAGCGAACGGAATCCTAAACGTGGTGCTGGCGTTGCTCCTGCCGATCGCGGTCGTGGGCACGATCGGATACGACGCCATCCTCGGGGACCTGAGTGGGGTCGTCTATCTGGTCGACGTGATGCATGCGATCGCCGGCAACGCGCTCGGCACGGTGCTGACGATCTGCCTGTGTGGGGGCCTGCTGCTCTCGATGAACACGGCCACCATGGACGGGTCGCGCGCGCTCTACGCGCTCGCCGAAGAGGGCATGACCCTGAAACAGCTCGGCGTCTTGAACACCCACAACGTGCCCTCGAGAGCCATGACGGTCGACATGGTGTTGAACGTCGTGCTGCTGTTCGCGTTCCCGAGCATCTTCTTCATCCTGGCAGCAGGGAACCTCGGGTACATGTTGTCCCACGTCCTCGCGCTGAGCGGGGTCTTGCTGCTTCGGAGGGATCGACCCAACTGGCCTCGTCCGCTCAAGCTCGCATCACCGTGGATGGTTGCGGCCGCTGTCTTCGCCGTGGCGAACCTGCTGTTCATCGTGTTCGGCCTCCTCGGCATCGCCATGACGGGCTACGCCTGGGACTTCAACTTCACCGATCCCAGGGCGTTCCTGGGTCAGATCATCATCGTCGGCGTCCTCGCGCTCGCGGCTGGTGTGATCGGCTACCTGATCGCGCTGAAGCAGCACGGGAAGAAGTTCAAGATGAGCGACCCGAGCGAGGAGCAGCCCTCGCAGGAGGCGCTCGAGACGGCAGGGATGGCGGCCGCTCGCTGATCAGCGTCGAGGGGCGGGACCTTCGGTCCCGCCCCTCGACGCGGCGGCACTACACTCCGCCGCGATGGCTCTTCCCATCACCATCACGTGTGAATGCGGCGAGGTGGTGCAAGCCGATCTCGGCGACATCGTCACGTGCGTCTGCGCGCGAACGTACGACACGGGATCGATCGGCGGTGAGAAGCTCGCGCGCCTGCGCGTCGTGAGGGCACGGATCACGCTGTATCTCCGGATCGCCACGATCTTCCTGGTCGGGCTGGTGGTGGTCGCGGGGATCGTGTACCGGGGCCGCGGTGTCGCGATCGCTCTGCCGGCGGCGGCGGCGTTGTGGTTCTGGGTGATCTCGCCGAGGTACAAGCGCCGCTACCTCACCGACCTCTCCGATCTGCCCTCCTGGGAGCTGAGGGCCTCGGACGACGACCCTTCGAGGGGGACCTGAGCCATGGTGCAGACGCAGACGGCCCGAGCCGCGTTCATCGGTGGGGAGTGGATCGAGGGCGGCGGAGACGAGATCAAGGTACGGGATCCAGCGACCGGACAGAGGTTGGGTGCCGTGCGCGCCGCCACGACGGACCAGATCGACACCGCCGTGGCAGCCGCCGCTCACGCCTTCACGATGTGGCGTCGCACGTCCGTGCTCGAGCGTGCGGAGCTGTGCAGGCGAGCGTTCGACATCTGCATGGGGCGCTCGGAGGAGATCGCCAGGACGATCACGATGGAGACCGGCAAGACCATCCGCGAGTCGCGTGAGGAGATGGTCGAGTACACCGCCGATCATTTCCGCAGGGCCGCCGAGGACATCCTTCGTCACGAGGGCCGCGTGCTCCCGTCGACCCAGGGACGGAACGACAAGAAGATCCTGGTCGTGCAGGAGCCGATCGGCGTGGTGGCCGCGATCTCGCCGTGGAACTTCCCCGTCGACATCGCCGGGATCCCGATCGTGTTCGGCCTCGCGTTCGGGTGCACGACCGTGTGGAAGCCGTCCGAGCTGGCGCCGCTCTGCGCGGAGCTGTTCGTGGAGGTCCTTCGTGACGCGGGGTTCCCGCCTGGAACGGTGAACCTCGTGCACGGGCGTGGTGACGTCGGCTCAGCGCTCGTCCGCCACCCTGATGTCGCGTCCGTCGTGTTCACCGGGTCCATCGAGACCGGGAAGAAGGTGGCGGCCGACGCCGGTCTCAAGCAGCGTGTGCTGGAGCTCGGTGGGAACGGACCGCAGATCGTGCTGGCCGACGCCGACCTCGAGGCCGCCGCCGACGCAGCGGTGATGGGTTGCTTCTACATGGCCGGTCAGGTCTGCACGGCGGCCGAGCGGATCCTGGTCCACGCCGACGTGCACGATCGGTTCGTCGAGATGCTGACGGAACGCGCGAAGGCCTTGCGGGTCGGAGACCCTCTGGACGAGGCGACCGACATGGGTCCGATGTGCCACGAGGGCACCATGCAGCGCACGAAGGAACATGTGGCGGATGCGGTGACGAAGGGTGCGTCGATCCGGTTCGGCGGCGGCGCGACGGACCGGTATCACGAGCCCACGGTGCTCACCGGCATCACGCCCGAGATGCGGATCGCCAGGTGGGAGACGTTCGGGCCGGTGGCGCCGATCATCTCTTTCGACACGCTCGAGGAGGCGCTCGAGATCGCCAACGGCACGGAGTTCGGCCTGACCGCGTCGGTGTTCACGCGAGACATCGCGACGGGATGGCGCGCGGCCGAAGATCTACGCCACGGCACGGTCCACATCAACGAGACCACCAACTACTGGGATCAGATGGCACCGTTCGGCGGCGCGAAGAGCTCGGGCTCGGGTCGCGAGCTGGCGGGGTGGATTGCCGACGCTCTGACCGAGACCAAGCAGATCACGTTCGACTTCCCCTCAGCCGGGCGCTGAGCGCCCGCGTCATGGATCCCTCGAGATCCTGACGACGGAGCGGATCACCTCGCCGGCAAGCATCGCGCGGAAGGCTTCCTCCAGGTCGTCCTCGGTGAGGCTGAGCTCCTTGGTGACCATGGCATCGAGGTCGAGCCGGCCGTCGATCGCCCATCCCACCCAGGTGTCGAAGTCCTCCCGCAGAGGGTCGCCGCCGTCGGCGATCAGGAGCGAGACCTTGTTCTGGTACGCGGCCCCTTCGGCGGAGCTGTAGCGGATCGTGAGGTCGGTCGCGAGCGGCGGAACGCCGATCGCGACCGTGGTGCCGGAGCGAGCGCACATCGCGATCGCTTGCGCCACGACGTCGGGAACGCCGGTGGCCTCGAACGCCACGTCGACGCCTCCGCCGGTGAGCTCGAGCACTGCCTCGACGGGATCACCGGCGGAGGCGTCGACGACGTCGGTGGCGCCGAAGCCTCGGGCGAGCGCGAGCTTGGACGGCACCCGATCGACGGCGATCAGCCGCTCGGCCCCGGCGATCCGGGCGCCTTGCAAGGCCGCCAAGCCGATCCCGCCCAGACCGATGACGGCGATCGTCGCGCCGGGCTGGACCCCGGCCGTGTTGACGGCCGCTCCAACGCCGGTCGAGGCCCCGCAACCCAAGAGGCACATGCGGGAGAGGTCCGCTTCGGTAGGGACCCGGATCGCCTGCGCGGCGTTGACCACCGTATGGGTGGCGAGCGTGCCGAGCGAGAGCGTGCCGGCGAGCGTCTCCCCAGTTCCGGTCCGCCTTACGCGCGGCGGCTGCTCCCACGCGTGGGAGCAGCCGCGTGGTCGTCCCCGACGGCAGGGTCGGCACGTCCCGCACGGAACGGCCCACGCGAGCAGGACCGGGTCGCCGGGGGCGAGCTCGGCCACGCCCTCGCCGGCATCGTGAACGATGCCGGCGCCCTCGTGGCCGAGCAGCATCGGGAACGGCGCTCCCCAGTTGCCGTTCGCCATCGCCCAGTGGTCGGAGTGGCACACGCCACTGGCGACAAGCCGGACCCGAACCTCACCGGGCCCAGGGGGGTCGACCTCGATCTGCTCGATCCGGAGGCGCGCGCCGATGTCGGGCACCACGGCACCGAGCCCCTCGATCCGGTCTCCTGCCACTACGATCCCCTCGCGGCTCGTCGTCGGACCCTAGCAGTCCGAAGAACCCCGGTTCGGCGTGCAGCAGGAACCGCACTCGTGCGCTCCTTCCAGGGTGAGGGAAACATGCATGAACTCGAATCTGATCCAGCGTCACAACCGCGCGAAGCTTCCGGTGATTGGCCAAGGGACCCGACGGAGCGGTTCCGACTCCTGTTTCCTGCCCTTCGCCGCCCTGCCCGTCAGGTGGCCACCTCAGACGCGGAGGCCGAAGACCTCGCACAGGAGGCGGTGGTGCGGATGCTGATCTCTCACCCGGATCTGAGTGTTGAGCACCCGCTGGGATATGCGAGGACGGTGCTATTCCGCCTGGCATTCTCTCGGCGGATGCGACCGACGGAGGTCAGCCTCCATCTGCAAGAGCAGCTCGAAGCTCCAGCAACACCGCCTTCCGAGTACGCGCGCCTTGCGGAGGGGCTTTCGTCTCTGGGAACCCGGCAGCGCGCTTGTGTGACTTTGCGCTTCTTGCACGGCTTCGACGATGACAGCATCGCCCGGATCCTCGGGTGCCGTGTCTCTACCGTGCGCAGCCAGACAAGCCGTGCGTTGCAGAACTTACGTCGGCGCATGGAGGTGAATGATGGGCACGGATGAACGCTTCACGATCGACCAGGCCAGGGAGTTGCTCGATGATCTGATCGACAGGGCTGCTCGTCGTCGACGCCGGATGGGCGTGCTCCGCAGGATGGTCCCGGTCGTTTCGGCGATAGGCATCGCGATCGCTGTGGTCGCTCCCTTGCGAGGCCTTCTCGGCTCGCGGGTGGCTGACACGGCCGCGCCGAGTGGAGGGGTTCAGCCCTCGTACGTCATCGACGTCACCCGGCTAGATGTGGGCAAGCCTGGCACGGCGGAGGTCTGGTGGGGTGGTCGTTGGACGTCGGACGAGTATCCCGGCCATCACTCCTGCACGTTCGCCGTCTTCGATGCCAGCGGCGTTGTGATCGGCAGGCTCGATACGAGCTGGGACTCGTTGGACCCCATCGTGAAGGAGTTCCCCGCGCCCGCCATCGTCGAGATCAACGGCTCGCCCGCCAGCGCCGACGTCGTGTGCGGCCCTGAGCGGATCGACGAACCGGTGGCCTATGTGATCTCGGAAGTCAGGGTCCTTCCTCGCGCTACCGAGACAGGAGCGCCTGGATTCTTCGTCCGATTCCGCATCGACTGGCCAGACGACCTGCCGGTCGGTGCGGCCCCGTCGACGAATGCCTGTTCCTTTCGCGTGACTGCCGTGAACCCCGGAGAGCAACCCGTCGTCGTCAGCCAGCACCGAGGAACCTTCTCCGCCCCCCCCGGAACGTACGACAGTGGCAGCGGTGTCATCGAGCTGCTGGCCGGGTTCCCTGACCTCAGTGACTACGCGGCTGAGGTTGTATGCCATCCGTTCACGGGAGCCGATGTCCATCCGTCGGATCTTCCCTAGCGCACGCCGCGGGTCGGCCCAGTTCGGACGAGTGGTCTTCGAGGCTCGGTAGCAGCGGGGGCGTTGCGGAGACGGCAACCAAAGGGTGAGGAGCGCAACAGGCTGTGGGACGATTCTGGTCTCGACACGGCCAGCTACACGAAAGGACGTGAGACCGTGCGTGACCGAGCGCAGACCGTTATCGTCGGTGCCGGCATCGTCGGGACGAGCGCCGCGCATCACCTTGCGGAGCTCGGCGTCACGGACGTTTTGGTCGTCGATCTCGGTCCGCTGTTAGAGACCGGCGGCTCCACCTCACACGCACCGGGTCTGATCTTCCAGACGAACGGCTCGCGCACCATGTGCCGGCTGGCGCAGTACACCGTCGAGTTGTTCGCGGGTCTCGAGGAGGTCGACGGGCAGCCGTCGTGGTTCGGGGTCGGCTCGATCGAGGTCGCCACCACGCCGGAGCGGATGGAGGAGCTGAAGAGGCGGCAAGGGTTCGCGCGTTCGTATGGGCTGGAGGGCACCGAGCTCCTTTCCCCCGAACAGACCGCCGCGAAGATCCCGTTGCTCGATCCCGCGGCCATCCTCGGGTCGTACTTCGTTCGCACCGACGGCATCGCCAAGGCCGTGCGGGCGGCGACCGCTCTGGCGCGTCGCGCCGAAGCCAAGGGCGTCGCCTTCGAAGGCGGCGTCACCGTGACCGGCTTCGACATCCGGGAGCGACGGATCCACGGTGTCCTCACCGACCGGGGCAGGATCGAGTGCGAACGCGTGCTCGTGTGCGCCGGGATCTGGGGACCGACGCTCGGGCGGATGGCCGGCGTGCCGATCCCGCTGGCCGTCGTGCAGCACCAGCTGATGTGGACCCACCCGCTCGCCGAGCTTGCCGCCGATGCCGGGCGGGAGGTCGTCCATCCGGTCCTGCGACACCAGGACCTGTCGATGTATTTCCGGCAGCGAGGCGACACGTATGCCATCGGCACCTACCGGCACGAGCCGATCCTGTTCGAGCCCGAGGACCTGCGCCCATACCGTGATGGGGAGCCGCCCCCGGCGATCGAGCCGTTCACACCGGAACACTTCGGTGTGGCCGAACGGGCGACCGAGGTCCTCCTTCCATCGCTCGCCGGCAAGGGTGACCCCTCCACCGCGATCAATGGCATGTTCTCGTTCACGCCGGACATGGGCTCGATCGTGGGGGAGTCGGCGGCCGTCCGGGGCTTCTGGATCTGCGAGGCCGTGTGGGTGACCCACGGCGGCGGCATGGGTCGGATGGCGGCCGAGTGGATGGCGTCCGGCGAGCCCCCGATGGACATGGCCGAGGCCGACGCGAACCGGTTCTACCCGTTCATGACCACACCGCCGTACGTCCGTGAGCGCGGAGCCCAGCAGTACCGCGAGGTCTACGACATCATCCATCCGCTGCAGCAGATGGTCCGGCCCCGCAGGATCAAGCTGTCGCCGTTCTACGCGCGGCAGGCGGATCTCGGCGCCGAGCTCTTCTCCGCGGCGGGCTGGGAGCGTCCGCAGTGGTACGAGGCGAACCGCGTCCTCACCGGAGCGGCCTGGGAGGAGCGTGCGGGCTGGGCGGCCGAGAACTGGTCGCCGGCCGTCGGGGTCGAACACCTGGCGACCCGTGCGACCGCCGGGTTGTTCGACATCACGGCGTTCGCGAAGTTCGACGTCGTCGGGCCCGACGCCTCGTCGTACCTGGAACGGATCTGCGCGAACCGGATCGACCGGCCGGTCGGCTCGATCGTGTACACCGCGATGCTGACCGAGGCCGGCGGGATCCGTTGCGACCTGACCGTGACGCGCAAGGACGAGGACCGGTTCCGCGTCGTGACGGGCGGCGGCTCCGGACAGCACGATCTCGCGTGGATGCGAGCCCAGATCCGTCAGGGCGAGCGGGTGACGATCACCGTCCGGACCGGATCGTTGTTCGCGCTCGGGCTCTGGGGGCCACGTGCCCGCGACGTGCTCCAGGCGGTCACCGACGCCGACGTCTCCAACGAGGCCTTCCCATACATGACGGCGAGGTACCTGAACATCCGCGAGGTCGAGCCGGTATGGGCGCAGCGGATCTCCTACGCCGGCGAGCTGGGCTGGGAGCTCTACGGGCAGATCGCGATGGGTGACCGGGCTTGGGACGTCCTGTGGGCGGCCGGGCGCGAGCACGGACTCGTGGCGGTCGGCGCAGGCGCGTTCGACTCCCTTCGGCTCGAGAAGGGCTACCGCCTGTGGGGACAGGACCTGAGCACCGAGCACGACCCGTTCGAGGCGGGTCTTGGGTTCGCGGTTCGGATGGACAAGGGCGAGTTCCAGGGGCGGGCGGCGCTGGAACGGGTCCTGGAACGTGGCTCCAACCATAAGCTGGCCTGCATGACGCTGGACGATCCGGCCGCCGTCGCGATGGGCAAGGAGCCGATCTGGTCGGGCGGCGAGGTGGTCGCCTACGTGACGTCCGCGGCTTACGGGTACTCGGTGGGTCGCGGGATCGTCTACGGCTACCTGCCGGTCGAGCTCGCGACCGAGGGCACGGATGTCGAGGTCGAGTACTTCGGTGAGCGGTTGGCTGCGACGGTCGCGGCTGATCCGCTGGTCGATCCCAAGGGCGAACGACTGAGGAGCTGAGCATGACCGACGAGGAAGAGCTGGACCTGTCGAGCCTGGGAGATGCCGAGCTCGTCACCCAGATGCAGGACGACCTCTACGACGGGCTCGCGGACGAGATCGCGGAGGGGACGCAGATCCTGCTCGACCGTGGATGGGCGCCCGACCGGGTGCTCAATCAGGCCCTCGTCGAAGCCATGCGGATCGTCGGCATCGACTTCCGCGACGGCATCCTGTTCGTGCCGGAGGTCCTGCTTGCGGCGAATGCGATGAAGTCCGGGATGGCATTGCTGCGCCCGCTGCTGGCCGAGACTGGGGCGATGCAGATCGGCAAGGTCGTGATCGGCACCGTCAAGGGCGACATCCACGACATCGGGAAGAACCTGGTCGGGATGATGCTCGAGGGCGCCGGCTTCGAGGTGATCGACCTGGGCATCAACAACCCGGTCGAGAGCTACTTCGCGGCGCTCGAGGAGCACCGGCCCGACATCCTCGGCATGTCGGCGCTGCTCACGACCACCATGCCCTACATGAAGGTCGTCATCGACGAGATGATCGACAAGGGCATCCGTGACGACTACATCGTGATGGTCGGCGGCGCGCCACTCAATGAGGACTTCGGCAAAGCGGTGGGCGCCGACGCGTACTGCAGAGATGCCGCGATCGCCTCCGAGACGGCGCAGGCCCTGGTGACGGCGAAGCGCGCGGCGAGGACGGGAGCTTGACGTTGGCTGCCGAGCTCACCGTCATCCGCTGGCGCGACATACCGGCCCAGGTCGTGGCTCGGTCGGGCCGGGAGCGAGCGAGCGTCGCGCTGCCGGACCGATTCCAGGAGGCGATCGACACCGCCGCGACGCGCGTGGGGCTGATCGGCACCGACGAGTACCTCGCGGAGTGGCGGCGCGACACGCGGCCGTGCGGGGACGACCTGGAGGCCGAAGCTCGGTCGGAGGCCGACCGGCTGGAGGCCGCGTTCGGTCCGGAGGAGCTCGGGGTTCTCGCCGGCTCAGGCGGCGTCGGCGCGGCGGGCCCGGCATGACGGTCGGCGGGCGTCATGGGGTGGGCGTCATGGGGTCGGCGTGACTGACACCATCCTCAGCTCGGCCACGCGCGAGGTGGTGATCGGCTCAGGCCGACCGTTCGTGATCATCGGGGAGCGGATCAACCCGACCGGTCGGAAGAAGCTCGCGGCCGAGATGGTGGCCGGCGATCTGTCGACGGTGGTTACCGACACCCTGGCGCAGGTGGAGGCCGGGGCGTCGATGCTCGATGTGAACGCCGGGATACCGCTTGCCGACGAACCCGCGATCCTCGCAGACACGATCCGGCTGGTGCAGTCCTTGACCGACGTGCCACTGTCGATCGACTCGTCGATCGTTGCGGCCCTCGAAGCAGGGCTCGCCGTCTACCAGGGCAAGCCGCTCGTGAACTCGGTCACCGGCGAGGAGGAGCGCCTCGAGGCCGTGTTGCCGCTCGTGGCGAAGCACGGCGCCGCCGTGGTCGCGATCACGAACGACGAGACCGGGATCAGGGAAGACCCCGACGAGCGGTTCGAGATCGCTAGGAACATCGTGCAGCGAGCCGCCGATCATGGGATCGGCCCCGAGGACATCGTGGTCGACCCGTTGGTGATGCCGATCGGTGCGATCGGGAGCGCCGGGCGCCAGGTGTTCCGGCTGGTCGGGCGGCTTTCCGCCGAGCTCGGAGTGAACACCACCTGCGGTGCGTCCAACGTCTCGTTCGGGTTGCCGAACCGTGGGGGCTTGAACGCTGCGTTCCTCACGATGGCGATCGCGAGCGGGATGACCAGCGCCATCACGAGTCCGCTCCATCGGGAGGTCCGCCAGGCCGTCATGGCTGCCGACGTGATGATGGGCAACGACGCGAACTGCGCGGCGTGGATCGCTCGATACGGGGAGCGGCCGGCCGCGGAAGCGGCCGGCCGCCGGCGAGGGGGCCGGAAGGCTCGGGTGCCGGCGGCACCCGAGCCGTGAACGCCGCAACCGAGGCGCTCGTCGTCTTCACCCCGTCTGGCAAGCGGGGGCACTTCCCGCACGGGACCTCGGTGCTCGACGCAGCACGCGAGCTCGCCGTCGACCTGGACTCGGTGTGCGGCGGCCACGGGATCTGTGGCCGCTGCCAGGTGGTGCCGGTGGCCGGGGAGTTCGCGAAGCACCAGATCACGTCGCGGGCCGATCACCTCATCCCGTTCACCGAGCCGGAGGTTCACTATCGGGATCGGAGCGGTCTGGCGCTCGATCGCCGGCTCGGGTGTCACGCGCTCCTGGTCGGCGACTTGGTCGTGGAAGTGCCGCCGGACTCGCAGGTGCACCGCCAGGTCGTGCGCAAGGAGGCCGACGCGCATCCGATCGAGGTGGATCCGGTCGTGAAGCTGCATTACGTCGAGGTGGAGGCGCCGGACCTCGGCGACGCTCGCGGTGACCTCCAGCGCCTGCAGGAGGCGCTCACCAGGGAGTGGAAGCTGGGCGAGCTGGCATGCGACCCGGCGGTCCTGGAGGTCGTGCAGCCCGTGCTCCGCGAGGGGGGCTGGACGGCGACCGTCGCGGTCCACGACGGCCGAGAGATCACGGGGATCCGTGCCGGCTTCCACGAACGAGCGCTCGGGATCGCGTACGACGTGGGCTCGACGACCGTCGCCGGCCACCTGTGCGACCTCGAGACCGGCGAGGTGCTTGCGAGCGCCGGCGCCATGAACCCGCAGATCCGGTATGGCGAGGACCTGATGAGCCGGGTCTCGTACGTGATGATGCACCCCGGCTCGCAGGCGACCCTCACGGATGCCGTGCGGGGGTGCGTGGACGATCTCGCAGGCGAGCTGTGCGCGACGGCCGGGGTCGAACGGCAGGACGTGCTCGAGATCACCGTGGTCGGCAACCCGATCATGCATCACCTGTTCCTCGGCCTGGATCCGACCGAGCTCGGCGGCGCGCCGTTCGCGCTGGCGACCGACGGACCGGTGCATCGGCGCGCCGCCGAGCTCGGCCTCTCGGTGGCGCCCGGCGGGCGTGTGTACGTCCTGCCCTGTATCGCCGGCCACGTCGGCGCCGACTCCGCAGGGATGATCCTGTCCGAGGCTCCGCACGAACAAGACGTCGTCAACCTGCTGGTCGACGTCGGCACGAACGCCGAGATCGTTCTCGGTAACCGCGACCGCCTGCTCGCCGCGTCGAGCCCGACGGGACCCGCCTTCGAGGGCGCCCAGATCTCGTGTGGCATGCGCGCGGCGCCCGGAGCGATCGAACGCGTTCGGATCGACCGCGAGACGCTCGAGCCGCGGTTCCAGGTGATCGGCAACGAGGCGTGGTCCGACTCCGGGCCAACGCTCTCGCCGGCGGGCGTATGCGGCTCGGGCATCATCGAAGCGCTCGCCGAGCTCTATCTGGCGGGTGTGATCACAGCCGACGGCGTGATCGACGGCTCGCTCGCGGGCCGCACGTCTCGGGTCGTTTCCGACGGCCGGACGTTCTCCTACGTGCTGCACGACGGCGAGCCGCGCCTCACGATCACGCAGAACGACGTTCGTCAGATCCAGCTGGCGAAGGCCGCGCTTCACGCCGGGTGCCGCCTGCTCATGGATCACCTCGCGATCGAGACGGTCGACAGGATCCGGCTGGCCGGCGCCTTCGGGGCCCACATGGATCCGGTGCACGCGCTGGTGCTCGGGATGGTGCCCGACTGCGACCCGGCTGGGGTCACGAGCGCTGGCAACGCGGCCGGAACCGGCGCGCGGATAGCCCTGCTGAACAGAGCTTCCCGCGACGAGATCGAGGAGGTCGTGCGGCGCGTGGAGAAGATCGAAACCGCGATCGAGCCCAGGTTCCAGGAGCATTTCGTGGGAGCCATGGGCATCCCGCACACGACCGATCCGTTCCCGCGCCTGGCCGAGCACGTCGACCTACCGGCGCCGCGGCCGGCGCCCGGCGAACGGCCGCGGCGCCGCCGCACCGCCGGGAGGAGCGCCACCACCACCGAGAGGAGTCGGACGCCATGACCGATGAGACCCCAGGCCGCCGGCGTGCCGGCGGCCGAGCCGCCCGTCAGGCGGCGCGGCTGCACGCCGTCGCCGAGAAGATCCCGTTCATCACCCGGACGCTCGCGCCGGTCGAGGTGCTCTCCGAGGAGGGCATCGCCACGATCGAGC
>Ga0247727_10013941_pt1 | contig 13444 bp, 11 predicted proteins | sample WisWelCaveWW1625_FD_202498 | JGI IMG/M metagenome (GOLD analysis project Ga0247727, IMG submission 202498) | Biofilm microbial communities from Wishing Well Cave, Virginia, United States - WW16-25 | ecosystem: Environmental > Aquatic > Deep subsurface > Groundwater > Cave microbial mat | place... | reverse complement strand
GGACTCCACCGGGGCCTCGAAAAACATGGCCAGCCGCTCCCGCCACTGGTCGAGCAACTGGCGCCGGTGGACCAATACCAGAGTGTTCACTTTCCGTTGGCTGATCAGCCAAGCGGCCAGGGCGGTCATTCCGAAGGCGGTGGGCGAGCAGAGGATGCCCTCCTCGTGATCCCGGATCTGGTCGGCCACCGGCGAGTCGCTGCTGGCGGCCACGAGATTGCTCGATCGTTTCCCAACCCTGGGCCTAGACGGCGCCATCGCAGACGCGGAATTGGCCGCGGGGCAAGTGAACACGGACCGTGCTATGATGGGCGCATGAAGCGCCGCCAAGTCCTGCTGGATGATGCCAGCGAGAGAATCCTCGCGTCCCTCGCTGAGGCCCACGCCGGCAACAAGAGTCTTGCGGTTCGGGAAGCACTGAAGGCCCGCGAGGCCGTGGAAGACCTTCTGGACCGCATCGAGAACGCCCAGTACACCAACCTTCGGGTCCAAAAGGAACGCTCCGAGGCCGGTTTCCGCCAGGGCCGATTCATCACCTGGGAACACGTCAAGCGCCGCAACCGGTTGTGACGGTATTCTTCGGCGACGGAGTACCTGAAGTCTTTCAGGCCCTCCCGCTTCCTGTCAGGAAGAAGGCTGCGAGGATCATTGACCTGCTCTCTGAGTTTCCCGAGATGTATCCATTGCGCCGTCGCGGGCTGATGAAGGGGTATCGCTTTTTTGCCGTTTTCGATAATCTGTTCTACTACTCGGTCAGCTCGACAGAGATCCGCATCGCTGCCATCATACCCGGCCGCATGAGAGACGCCTGACTGCTCGCGTCGAGAAGCGGCCGTCTCGGGCAACCCAGCCGGGAATTGACGATGGGGTGATTGACGATGGACGATTTGAGCCCCTGCCGCCTCACGCCGGCGGTTCGGGCGCTCCCGGTTCAGCCCCCCAGTCCACTCTCACCTGGAGCAGCACCTTCTGGAAGCGCAGCCACGGCGGACCTTTTCCCGGCCGCCCCTCGGGCTCCTGCGCGACTTTGTACCCGATGGCCTGGTAGCCCCGCAGCCGCTTCTCATACATGCGGGCCAGCATCGGCGCCTGGGGATCGACGTAATCGTACACCTGCACAACCTTCTTGCCCTCGTGCAGCCGATGCAGCCGGCCAACGTACTGCTGCAGCGTTCCGCGCCAGGAAACCGGCATGGCCAGCAACAGCGTGTCCAGCCGGGCGTCGTCGAACCCTTCTCCGGCGTAGCTCCCGGTCGCCAGGATGGCCCTTTGCTCATTGGCCGGGATGGCGGCGATGGCCCGGCTGACCGCCTCCCTCTGCTTTTTGCCCAGGCCGCCTTTCAGTACAAACACGTTCTGTGCGCGGCCTTCCAGCAGCGAGGTGAGCCGTTGGAGATGTTCGGTCCGCCCGGTCAGCAACAGCGGAGACCGGCCGGCCTCAAGGGCCCGGATCAGATCGGAGACGATCAACTCGTTGCGCGCCGCGTCGTTCACGATCCCGGCGTACAGATCTTGTATCGTTGCCTCCGGCGCCGAGGCCCGGAATTGGGTCCATCTCGGGATCACCTGATGCTCGAAGGGCGTCGATTCCGCCATCTTTCGGGCGCTCAGGCTGAACCGCAGCGGCCCGCACTGCATATACAGGATTGGATGGTGACCGTCCTTGCGGATCGGCGTGGCGGTAAGTCCAAGAACATATCGCGCCCGGACTTGCTTGAGCACCCGCTCGAAGCTAAACGCCGGAACGTGATGACATTCGTCCACGATCACCTGCCCGTACTCCCCGACCAGATCCTTGACTTCGCCCTTTCGCTCGAAGCTCTGGATCACGGCCACGTCCACCCACCCGGTCCTCGACGTCTTGCCGCCGCCCATCTGCCCAATGGACTCCACCGGGGCCTCGAAAAACATGGCCAGCCGCTCCCGCCACTGGTCGAGCAACTGGCGCCGGTGGACCAATACCAGAGTGTTCACTTTCCGTTGGCTGATCAGCCAAGCGGCCAGGGCGGTCTTTCCGAAGGCGGTGGGCGAGCAGAGGATGCCCTCCTCGTGATCCCGGATCTGGTCGGCCGCCGCCTGCTGCGAGGGCCGGAGTCGCCCGTGAAAGACGGCGTCGATCGCCTTCCCCGCAAAACGCTGGTCTTGAATCTCGGGCTCGACCCCGTGAGCCCGGAAAAGCTGGACTGCCTCGTCCAGACAACCGCGGGGCAGCCCGATGTGCCGCGGAAAATCCTCGGCGCAGCCGATGACACGCGGCTTGCCGAACGTGGAAAGCCGCATGGCCTGGGCCTTGTAGAACTCCGGGTTCTGAAATGCGGCCAGACGAATGAGTCGATCCAGGATTGCCGGAGGCAGGTCCTTCTTCTCCACGTAAGCAAGGTTGCCGCGCACGATCAGGACGCGCTTCGGCAGAGGCGCGGCGATTGGTTTTTCCCTGCTCTTGCCGGAGGGGGGCCTTGTCCAGGGGTCCTCGTCGGCTTCCTCATCGACCAGGCTCATGCGGACACCCACGATCCGGCCGTGCCGCGCCGCCGCATCCACGACAGCTTCGGCGTGCTTGGCGGGACAGCGCTGAACCGTGGAGAGAAACCGCCACTGGTCAGCGTAGGGCTGGAAATCCTGGTCCAGGAAGACGGTGTTCCCTTGTCGTCGCGGCCCTTTCTGCAGCGGCAGGGCGATCAGATTGCCGAAGCCGCCTTTCGGCAGCGTGTCCTGATTGGGGAAGAGCCGATCGTAGGACTGCAAACCGATTTGATGGCGGCGCTCCATGGCGCGCGTCAGGAGGGCGGAACCGAGCTGGCGCGCTCTCATAGCCGGGATGGCGCGATCGAAGAAGATCCACACGTGAGCGCCCCGGCCGGATCGGGAACGCTCGAGCGATGCGTGGACGCCGGTCTCCCGGCAGGCGGAAAGAAAAGCATGGGAATCGGTCTGCCAGGCGGGGCCGTCGAAATCCACGGCCAGCAGCCAGCAGGTCTCGTCGGGAAGAAGCGGATAGAGCCCCACCGTATGTCTTCCCAGGAGATGACCACGGACGACTTGGTCGCTCAGCGGGAGAAGACGACGCGTTTCCCGATCCACCCGCCGCCGTTGTTCCGGCTTGCTGGAGAGTATCGCTTTCCAGTTCCTGATGCCGGCCGGGGAGTAGCCTGCCCTTCCGGCTCTGTCCCAGCGCAGCGCGTAGACGTCATCTCGGCCGCGGAACAGGCTGCGGAACAGCGCGAGCTTCAACTCCGGCGCGGACTGTTGATGCACTCCCGCGACGGGGACCACCTGGCCATCATCGGCAGGGCCGTCATCGGGATGGCTGTCATCGGCGTGCGGATCTGCCAGCAGGCCATGGCGGGCCAGCAGCTCGCGGAGTCTGGCGTTCTCCTCTCGCAAACGGGAGCACTCCGCCGAGACAGACTCCATGTGTCGATTCGCAGCCTGGCTACAGCTTGTTCAGCCCCTCGGTCAGCTCGATGTAGACCCCCCAGGGGTCGGTCAGAAACGCGATCGAGATGCCCAGGGCCGGGACCTGGCGGAAGGGCACGTCGAACTTGATCCCGGCTTGTTCCAGCTTCTTGCAGAAGGTCTCCAGGTTCTTCACCTCGAACCCGATGTGGTCGAGGGAGCGGCCCTTGGTGCCTGCCACCTCCCCGCGAGATCCCGAAAAGGTCAGATTCACGCCCGGAACATCGGCCGCCTCGAAGGAGCCGCGCTTGCCGGCGCGGGCCCCGAAAGTCCGAACATACCAGGCCTTCGTTTCCTCAACCGAGCCGGTGTTGAAGTGGATGTGGTGATGGGCGAGGGGGAGTTTCATGGCGGTGTCTTCGGTCAGCTCGATCTTGACCTCGTCGGGGCCCATCACGAACGCCTGGAGGGCTTGCTGGGAAGGATGGAGCCAGTAGTCGCCCGTGACGCGCCCGCCGGAGACCTCGGTCCGGGGCACGAACACCGCCCCCGCGGCCTTCATCTTCTCGATCGCGGCCTTCAGGTCGAGGACCTTGAAGCCCAGATGGTCGACGACGGAGCCCTTCGTGCCGCCCGCCGGTTCACCCTTGCGGAACATGACCAGCACGTCGGGCAGCTTCATGACCTCCATCGGTCCCAGCTTCATCGGGGTGGCGCCCATCACGCCGGTCCAGAACTTCCTTTGAGCCTCTGGATCGCGCGTGTTGAGATGCAGATGCCCCATGGCCACGCCGGCCTCGTTGGTCGAAGCTAACTGAGCCGCGGCCGGCGAGCCAACGAGCAGGAAGGGGCACAGGAGCAAGCGCCAAAACACTGGTTCGGTCATGGAGGTCATCCTATCATGACGCCGGCGGACGGGGGAACTAGAGCTGGTCCACTACCAGATCCTGGAGCGAATCGGCGCGGGCGGAATGGGCGTCGTGTATCGGGCGCGAGATACGCAGCTCGAGCGCGTGGTGGCGCTGAAGGTGCTGGCAGATCGTCGAGCCGGCCGAGGGAACCGCCAAGGCGCGGCTGGCGCGGGAGGCCCGGTTGGCCTCCGCACTGAACCATCCCAACATCTGCACCATCTACGAGGTGGGAGAAGCGGAAGGCCAGACCTACATTGCCATGGAACGCGCACTGAGGGGCCGCTGACCCGGGAAGGCTCGGTGGTCGGAACGCTGGTCTACATGGCCCCGCCAAACACGAGGACGACGACGCCACCGACCAGTATTGGCCGATGGAGGGCAACATGACCGATGATCGTCTCTCCACCCGCGACGCTTGACGCGGCGGCGTGATCGCTCAACTGCCGCCTACCTGGCCACTACAGCCTCACACGCCCGGCGCAGATATTCTTCGTACTCCCAGGCTCCGCTGCCGCCGGTCTGCCGAACCACGACCAACTCCAGGCTGGGTACGAACGCGATCAGTTGGCCGCCGGAGCCCGGCTTGAAGCGCGCGTCTTTCGGAATGCCTGCTCCGCGTGGATCCGAGAGCCGGGCCGGCAGTTCCCATCCGTGCGACCATGATTCCGCGTCGCGACCGAAGCTCTTGATGCCCTTCACCGAGTGCGTGGGTTCGCCCGTCTCCGTAACGAACCAGGCGGGGATCACCTGCCGGCCGTTCCACCGCCCGGCCCGCAACATGCAGTAGGCGATGCGAGCCATCTCCCGCGCGGGCAGGCCAAGTCCGTGTGAGGGGTGACGGCCGTACTTCTCGCCGCCGTCGAGAAACTCGAACCACCACTTTTCAACTCCGATCGGTTTGAACAGCGCCTCGATGGCGAATTGGTCATACCGCATCCCGGTAACCTGTTCGATTACGAAGGCCGCGTGGTAGAAGGCGTGAGTCGAATAGCCGAGGTCCGTGCCGGGGTCAAATGCAAGCTGCGCGGTCCTGGGGTCGCCGGAGTGCCCCAGAACGTATTCCCACGGCCCCTGGTTGCGCGCCCCGGACGACTCGGGCGCGATGCCGGAGGTATGGTTCAAGAGCTGTCTCACGGTGATTTTCCGCTTGCGCGTGTCGCTGAGGGGTTCGGCCCAGGGCAGGAAATCGAACGCCGCGTCGTCGAATGTCATCTTCCGCGGCGTGGCGCCGTGCCTGCTCTGTTCAGCGGCGATGCCGGCAACGGTGGCACAGATCGCTTTCGCGCACGACTTGATGTTGCCGGTCGCCGTCACGCTGCTGCTGTTTCTGTCCACCTCCAAAACGATGTGACCGCGCCGGATCACCACCGCCGCGAAATTGCGCCGGTCCGAAGCCAACAGCCATTCGCGGAGAGAGGCCAGCTTGCCCGGGTCCACGCCGGCGATCGCGCGGATATCGTCGGCCTTGTCCAGCCTCCGCCAGCCGCCCTGCGACTCGGCCGGCGGGAAGTAAGACCACTCGCGGCTACCGGTGAGCTGGCGGATTTTGGCGTAGATTTCGGACGCATCCGCCGCCCCAAGAAACTCGAACGGGAACCGCTGGTTCAGGTCGGGGAGCATCAGGCCCCAGGAGGCGCCGGCGGCCGCACTCAGTTCGGCCGCCAGGAGGTTCTCCGCCAGCGGCCGTTCGTCCTCATTGCACACGACTGGCTTGCCGAATCTCTTCAGCGCCCCGAGGCGCGCGGGGATATCATCGAGCCGCATGTTATTGAAATGAACGAGCAGGAAATCGGCTGCCCGCGCAACGTCTTCGGGCAGCGTTCCACCGCCCGTCCCGCTGGTCGAGACCAGCAACCCCGGCACCGCGGCCTTCGCGAGGCGAATCAACTCGGCTTGGCCGCGGGCGGACCTCAGGATCGGGTGGTCGAACCCTTTGTGCCCAAACTCGTTCGTGATTTCGAGCACCACGTTTTCGTGTGCGAGCCCGGCGAGCCAGCGGGCTACGTTCACCACCCCCGCCCGCACGGCCGCCTCGTCGCGAAGAACCTGATCCTGGCGCTGGTAATAACAGCCGAGAATCACGACGGCGCCGTAGCGGTCGCAGGCCTCGATCACGCGCCGGACGCGGTCGAGATACGGCTGGCGCAGCGAGCCATCGGGGTCGAACGCTGAGTTAACGGCGCCTTCATAGCCCGGAGCTCCGCCCTGGAGGCTCAGCGTGAAGGCGCGGATTCCGTACGCCACGTAATCCGGAATCTGGGCGATAAATTCGGAAGTGTTCGCTTCCGGGTCGAAATCCGGGCGGTTTCGGTCCTCGAAGACGGCATTGACCATCCGCACATTCATCAACAGGCCCTCGGCGCCTGTATCCGGATATGTCGGACCGCCGTTGATCCGCCAACGGTTTCCTTCGATCGACACGCGGGTCCCGGGCGCGGCAATCTGTGAGGCGATAGACCGGAAGAAGACCCTCGCGCCGTCATCCCAGACCGCAGGGAGGCCCCCACCGCCCGCCGGAGCGAGGGAAGGGTTCCAACGCAACCGTCGGGCGACCGACCCAGCGAAGGCGACGGGCTCCCCGAAGCCGTCGCCCGAAATCCGAACGAGCTTCCCTTCGCCTGTCGCGGGGTCGCGGTAGGCGACATAGACGGTGCCTGTTTCCGCTTCGGCCATGGAAGGATACACCAACTCGCTCACGCCACCGGAGAACTGAGGACCGCCGACAAGACCGAGGCCCACCTCGACAGGCGTGCCGTTGTTGTACCACAAGCGGTCGTTCCAAGCGCCCCTTTCATCGTTGCTCCCGCACACAACCGCCGCATGCACTACCCGGCGGCCATCAATGATGGCCGCCGGCGGCGAGTTGTAGGCACCGGGACCCTCGGGCTGCGGGCACCTCTTCGGCAGCGCTGAACTCCCTGCCGGCGTCGGTCCATGCGACTGACCGGGCGCATGGCGCGCGACGGAGAGGAGGGTGCAAAATGCCAGGACCGAGACTGAGGATCGGGTGCCCATGTGCGTTGGTGACTTTGCGGCTGACCGCACCCGTCAGAAACTCAGCCGCAGACCCAACTGCACTTGCCGCGCCGGCGCGGCGCCGGTGATGAGGCCGAAGTTTGCCGCGCTGATGCTGGTCGACGACGGTTCGATGTAGTTCACGTGGTTCAAGGCGTTGTAGGCTTCGGCGCGGAATTGGAGTCGGAGGCGGTCGCTGAAGTCGAAATTACGGAACGCCGAAAGATTGAAGTTGACGAAGCCGGGTTCGCGGCTGGTGTTCCGGCCCAGGTTGCCGAGACCGAGATTGCCGGAAAGCTCGAACGGGAAGTGCGGGTCCGTGGTGGCAATCAGCCACCGGCGTGCCGGACCTTCAAAGCCCGGTTGGGCGGCTTTCCCGCTAAGGTTGGCTGGATTCTTGACGTTCGGGCGTTGCGTTTGCAGGACCAGGTTCGCGTTCTGTTGGGTGATGGTAAGCGGCAGCCCGTCGGCGGCACTGAATATTCCGTTCAGTTGGAAACCACTCAGGATCGCCGCGGCCAACCGGTTGCCGTTCAGGTAGCGGCGGCCCTTGCCGAACGGGAGCTCCCACACCCAGCCGATGGTGACGCTGCGCGGGCGGTCCAGGCTCGACAGCGCATGTTCGACCTCGGGGAATTGCCAGGGGATCTGGAAGGAATCGCTGAAGCCGGAGGCGGTGTCGGTGCTCTTGGAGAAGGTGAAGCTGCCGTCAAGGCTGAAGCCGGCGCTGAAGCGGCGCGTCACGTTGAATTGCAGCGAGTGGTAGTCGCCGCGGGAGTCGTATTGGACGGCGCTGAAGCCGGTGTAGACGGGGAAAGGCCGCACATCCTGCACGCGGACGCGGCGGATGTTGACCGCCTCGGCGGACTCGAAGCGGGGATTGTTGGCCGCGATGGTGCGCGGCTGGTAAGCGCTGCGGCTGGCGACGTAAGCCACCTCGACCACCGTGTTGAGCGGCAGGTTACGCTGGACCCCGATGTTCCATTGCGTGATGCGCGGAAGGTTCGCCGAACCGGCATAGCTCACCGCCGCGACCGTGAGCGGCCGGTTCGGGTTGGCCCTAGCCAGCTCCTCGAACGGATCGGTAAGCGCCTGTAGCCCCTCCGTCGGGCTGCCCTGGCTGAAGCGGAACGTTTGCGCCAGGCCAACACCGGCATCGACAAAGCTGCGTGAGCCGGTAAAGCCGGGATAGGAGACCATCTCGCCGTTGTCCATCCAGAAATTGGAGTGGAACACGGCGAGCCCGCTGCGAATGACGGTCTTGTCCCCGAGCGAATAGGCAAAGCCGGCCCGCGGCGACCAGTTGAACCGGTCGTTTTCAATGTTGAGATTGCGGGTTGCATTCCGGCCGGCCACCAGCAACGCGCCGCTGCGGATATCCACACGCGAGTACACGTTGTTCTTGATGATCTGCCGCGTCTCGGACTCGTACCGCAGGCCAAGGTTGAGGGTCAGGTTGCGCGACACCTTGAACGTATCGTTCACAAAGAGGCCCAGGTTGTAGTTGGTGCGGTTGACCGGAATCTGCGTCACCGGGATGGAAGAGGTCTTGACGGCGCCCAGCAGAAAGTCGCCGAGTGAGTTCAGCGGGTTGGCGCGTCCGGCCGCGCCCAAGCCGGTGATTTCACCATCGAAACTGTAGGAGCCGGCCACCTGTCCGGTGCTGATGTACCAGAACTGGTTCTGGAAAAGCTGGCCTCCGAACCGCATGGTGTGCCTTCCCGTCTGCCAGGTCATGGAGTTGTTCAACCCGGCCGGTTGATTGATCCAGTCCTGGAGCTCCGTGTGACCGTAGGCGCCGTAGCCGGAGATATTGACGGTGGGCATACCGGGCGCGGGCGTGCGTTGGATGCCCAGCGCCTGTTGCGCGTTGAAGTCGCCGAACCAGGGGTACTGCTTTCGGTTGTCGCGCATCGCGTGCGCCAGGGTCTCGTTGGACAGGTTCGGGCTGAAGATCCGGGTGTAATTGATGCTGAGCCGCCGCATGTCGCGCGGAGTGGCGCCGCGGATGTTATTGATTGCAGTGTCGAAGTTCAATCCCTCGTCGCGCGCTTCGTTGATGTGAGCGAACGTGACGAAGAAGCGGTCCCGGTCCGTCGGGTTATAGTCGACGCGGCCGATGCCGAAATTCCGCGTGAAGTCCACCTTGCCGGGGTAAACCCAGTTGTTGGTCGGGATCCGGAACTGTGCGTTGAACGTGCCGGCACTGTTGGGTTGAGGAAACAGTTTCAGGAAACTGACCGCCGCCGGATCCTGCCGGTTTTGGGGAATCGTGTTGTTCGGGAACGGGGCCGCCCCAGGTGCCCCCGAACTCGTGCACGCGGCGGGTCACGCCGGCCCGGTTGTTGGCGTTGTCCTGCCAGTTAGAGGCGTTGAAGGAGTTGTTGCGGTGATACTCGTAAGCGTTGCCGTGGTGCTGGCTGCCGCCGTTCTTGACCTTGAACACGAGCACACCGCCGGCGGTGCGCCCGTACTCGGCCGAATAAGTGTGGGTCAGGATCTTGGCCTCCGAGAAAGCTTCGATCGAGCCGATGCGCTCGCCGATGCCCCCGATGTGGAGCGAGGAGGAGCCATCGATCACGAAAGCATTGCCGCGACTGCGGCTGCCGTTGATGCTGAGCCGGTCGGCATAGTCCAGCGCGCTGGGATCGTTGCCACCGGCCGAGACCCCGGCTGCGAACTGAACGAAGGCATACGGGTTGCGGCCGTTCAACGGGAGGCTCTGGATGTCGGAGGAGGTGAGCGTCTGGCTCATTTCGACGGTCTCCTTCATCAGCGGCTCGACTTCGGCGCTGACTTGGACCGATTCGGCCACGGCGCCCACTTCCAGGGAGGCGTCCAGCCGCAACTGCTGGCCGGTGCGCAGCACAAGGCTGCGGATCTCGCGCTTGCTGAACCCGGCGCTTTCGAAGGTGGCCGTGTAGGGACCGGCAACGAGCGAAGGCAACAGGAACACGCCCGATTCGTTCGTCCGGGTTTTGTTGACGATACCGGTGGCCGTGTTGGTAAGGCCAACTTCGCAATTGGCCACCGCCGCACCGCTCGGATCACTGACGATGCCGGTGATGCTGGCGATGCCGGATTGAGCCGCCGCGGGGCCGACGGCGACCCACAGCGCGAGAACGGCAATGAGGGCCATCCGAACCCGGCCCCAAAGAGCGCAACAGCGATTCATGATCAGCCTCCTGCCCTGACCTCTGATCGACGCCTGCACCGCGGTGTGCCCCCCCAAGCCTTCCGGTCCGGAACACGTTCGCGGAGAATCTACCTGCCGGTCGAGGCCCTTTCTGTACTTTCGAGAATATAACGAACTGGGTCTGGATCCGGAATTTCCATTTTTGGCTCCGGGTCAAGGCAAGTATATACACCCCTTCCCCCCCGCGTCAACCGCCACATGACTTTTAATTGACCGGCTACACCTTGCCGGCTACACCTTGACCGGCATGACGTACGGGGCCCGGTAGTCGCGCGGCAGCATCCGGTTGGCCTCCTCGTCGCCAGGGAAGCGCTCGGCGGCCGGATCAAACCGCAGCAAGCGGCCGGTCCGACAGGCGATGTTGGCCAGGTGAGGAAGCGCCGAGGAGAGATGCAGGTCGCGCGGTCCGGCGGTCAGCTCCGAGGAACTGCCGCTGCGCACGGCCCGGAACATCTGCCGCCTCGAAGGAGCCGCGCTTGCCGGCGCGGGCCCCGAAAGTCCGAACGTACCAGGCCTTGGTCTCGTCCACCGAGCCGGTATTGAAGTGGATGTGGTGATGGGCGAGGGGGAGTTTCATGGCGGTGTCTTCGGTCAGCTCGATCTTGACCTCGTCGGGGCCCATAACAAATGCCTGGAGGGCTTGCTGGGAAAGATGGAGCCAGTAGTCGCCCGTGACGCGCCCGCCGGAGACCTCGGTCCGGGTCACAGGAGCTTTTCAAATGCGGCGAGCGCGATCTGCAGGTCGAAGATCCGCCGGCCTCGGACGCCGAGATCCACCGCCAGTCGCACCAGCCGCTCCCAAGACCCGGCCGGCAGCGTCCAGACTGCGGCTCCGACTTCCACGATCAACGCGTGGATGAAGGCACGCGCATCCTCCCCGCTGACAGGTTGGGGTCGGTCAGTGCGGCTAACCACGGTCCAAAACTCGGCGATCGACGGCAGGGCGATGCCCCAGCCCCGAGGATCGTTCCGGGCCTTGTCGATCGCTCGCCAAGCAGCCCGATGCTCTGGCGCACGCCTACTAAAGGCGTAGATCAGGAAGTTAGTGTCGGTAGCGATCATGGCTCGCTCTGGAACCATTCCCACATCTTCTCGCGGCTGGACAAGTCAACCCCGGGTGGTAGGCCAAGAGGAAGTGAAACCCGCCGCCTCAACTGTTCGATATCGACCCGCGGCTTCGAGCGCCGCGGCTGCTCGAGCTCGCGCCGCAGCCCGCGCTCGACCAGCTCTCGCAGCGTGCTGCGCGTCTCCGCCGCTCGCTTCTTCGCCCGGATCAGCAGCTCGTCGGGTAACTGAATCGTCGTCTTCATACAGGAAACCATCTTACCATAAATATGGGTAGACGGCATGGCCCCGGGGTCCGGCTTCGTCCAACTCACCAGTGCACGGATCGCCGGAGGGGGGGTGAAGATCGTCGATTCACGCAACAAAGGGCTCAGGTGTTGTCCAAATAGGTTACGGTTTCAGTTTCTGAAACGCCTCGGTCTCCCGTAAAGCGGCCCAGGCGGGGTCGCTCGCGGCGTTTTTCCACTGGGTGGGGTTCAGCTCGATGGCGCGGCGAAGGGCGGCCAGGGCGCGGACGGCGTTCTGGGTGCGCGCATACAGGCGCGCCAGGGCGTATTGCGCGCCGTCGTCGGCGTCGTACTTCTTCAGCGCCTCTTCCAGCATGGCGATGGCCGCCGCCGGATCCTTCTGGCCGAGTTGGGCGGCGCGAAAGCTGGTTTGCATCACCTGATAGTGCGCCACCAAGCGGCCCAGCTCGCGGATCGGCTCGGGGTGATCGTCGACGCGGAGATCGATGAAGCGGTCGGAGCCGAACAGGGCGTTCTTGCGGACCACGATCACGGCCGCGGACTGCTTGCCGCGCGCGTCGCCTCCGGCGGCCTGCCCGCCTTCCAAGGAGGCCGCCAGCCGCTCGGCGAAGGTCCCCTTCGACTCCAGGAAGGCGCGCTCCATTCCCTTGACCACCTCTTCGCCGGCCAGGATGTTGCCTTGCACGCTGTAATTCTTGCCCGTGCGGTGCCCGGCCCAGGCGTTGCACTGGGGTCCGGTCCAGGCCGCGACGTTGCCCTTGGCGTCGATGACGGCAAGCTGGCGGCGGTCGCGCTGGGCGTCCGGGCCGGTGAGCTTCTCGACGACTTGCGCGGCGGTCAGGCCCTGCTCGAGCAGCTTCAAGCCTTCCGGCCCGTAGGAGTAGTTGGCAGAGGCCTGCGTGGCAATGGCCCCCACTTCGGCCCGGGCCCAGGGACACACCGCTCCCACGTTGAAGAACTTGGACTGGACGGCGACCCCGAAATCTCCGGTGGCCTCATCGCGGGCGACGATAGAGAACGTCGCCATCTCCTCCGGCGGGGCCGCCGCCGACACGCAACAAAGGAGCAAAAGGATGGATGATCGATGCATAAGCGAGCGCTCGCTCGTATTATAAGGCTGGAGGCCTTGACGGGGAGGGAAAAGTGAGCCTGACAATCGGGTCTAGTCCGGCCCCCGTCGCAGGACGCGGCCGGGACGCGCCGCGGTCGGGCGGCCCTCCTCGACCACCGCTGTCCCATTCACAAATACATAGTCGAACCCGGTCGAGTACTGGTGCGGCTTCTGGAAGGTGGCCTGGTCGGCGACCCGCGCCGGATCGAACAGGGCCAGGTCGGCCCAGTATCCCTGGCGCACCAGGCCCCGGTCGCGGAAGCCGAAGGTCCGGGCGGGCAAGGAGGTCATCTTGCGGACCGCCTCTTCGAGCGAAATCACGCCCCGCTCGCGGACGTAGCGGCCGAGAACCCGGGCGTTGGTCCCGTAGGCCCGAGGGTGGGGAACGCCGCTTCCCAGCTCGGGGATTCCCGCGTCGCTGGCGATGGCGGTGTGCGGGTAGCGCAGGATGCGCTCGACGTCGCGCGGGGACATCGAGTCGTAGACCATCTGCGCCCCGCCG
>Ga0247727_10013940_pt1 | contig 13445 bp, 9 predicted proteins | sample WisWelCaveWW1625_FD_202498 | JGI IMG/M metagenome (GOLD analysis project Ga0247727, IMG submission 202498) | Biofilm microbial communities from Wishing Well Cave, Virginia, United States - WW16-25 | ecosystem: Environmental > Aquatic > Deep subsurface > Groundwater > Cave microbial mat | place... | reverse complement strand
TGGGACGCGGATGCAGCCGCCATGGTCGAGACCGCCGCCGGCGCCGGCGGCTCCTTGCGCGCGTTCGAGAACCTGCTCGCCTGGTGCGCGACCCAGGAACCTCCGCGCGACCTGGACGCGGCCTTCCTGGCGGAGATGCTGGCCCAGGCGCTGCCGAAAGACCCGCGGCACTGGAACAACCTCGGCCTGTTCCTGCGCGACGAGGGCGAGCGGCTGGAGCACGAGGCGTACAAGAACAAGACGCCGGAGCCCGATCCGGCGCTGCTCGACAACCTCTACGAGCGCTCCTTCCAGGCCTACCAGCGCGCGCTCGAGCTCTCCCCCCGCGACCCCCAGCTCATCAACGACACGGCGCTGATGCTCGCCTATCATCTGGACGGCGACCTGGCCGAGGTCGAGGCCATGTACCGGCGCGGGCTCGCGCTCGCCGAAGCCACGCTGGCGAGCCCGGACCTCTCGGCCGACGATCGCGAGCGCTTCGAGCAGACCAGGAAGGACATCGGCGTGAACCTCAAGGCCCTGCTCGAACCCGAGGCGGAGGCCGAGGAGGAGCCGGCGCAGCCGGCCGCGCCCCAGGGCACGGAGGTCAGCGCCGCGAATGGCGACGGTTAGGGCCCGTCCGGGAATGACTGCTCGATTGCGCCGGCCCTCGCCGCCGCTGGGTCTTCCCTGCTCGGCGATCCGCAGGATCGCCTCGCTGCGCCTGCGGCGCACCGGGAATCCATGGTTGCGCCTCCTCCGAGTATTCCTCCGCCAATACGCGTCGTCGGCGCGCCTAGCCAGCGGCGACGATGGCTCGCCGAAATCGAGCACTTGTTCCCGGACGAGCCCTTAGGGAGCCAGGCCCTCAAGCCAGGGGGCATTTTCTGCCGACCCCGGCTGGAGAGCCCCGTCCCCTCGGCCTCCCGTTCCGATCCCCATGCCCGATCTCGCGGCCTGCCCCGCCCGTGCCCTCGTGTCCGCGCTGTGCGCGGCGCTCCTGGGCGGAGGCTGCATCGGATCACGCATCGTCTACCCGGTGCTGCCGACGCTGGAGGAGCTGCGCGAGTTCGAGGCCGCCGGTCCGGCGGACGTGTCGGTCGGCGAGCTGGACTCGAGCTCGATGCATGTGGCGGGTCCGTACCGCGTCGTGCCGGGTGACCTGCTCGCGCTCGAGCTCCCGCCCGAGGTGAAGATCGACACGGCGTCCAGCGAGGCCAGTCCGGGCAGCCTCTCCATCAAGTGTCGCGTCCAGGACACGGGCACGATCCTCCTGCCGATGGTGGGCGACCAGCACGTGGCCGGCAAGACGACCGGCGAGATCGAGGCCGAGCTGGCGAAGGCCTACCACGCTCCCGCGCGCCTCGAGGAACGCCCCAACGTGGTGGTGACGGTCAGCGAGTACCGCACGCTCACCGTGGCCGTGACCGGGGCCGTCAACCAGCCCGGGCTGCACGAGCTGCGCAGCGACCGGATGACCGTGCTCGGCGCGCTGATGGCGGCCGGCGGCATCAAGAAGGAACGGGGCGCGCGCGAGATCCTGGTGCTCTCGCAGGACGAAGCGGGACAGAAGGTCACGCGCTCCGTGGGCGTCGAGCTGGCCGAGATCCCGCTCGAGGACGTGGCCCTGCGCGGCGGCGAGACGATCGTCGTCGAGCCCGCGCCCGAGCGCGCCTTCAGCGTCATCGGGCTCGTCAAACGCTCGGGCGTGTTCCCGTATCCCGCGCCGCGGCGCTACAACCTGATGCAGGCGCTGGCCACGGCCGGCGGCGTGGAGGAGAACGCTGCTCCGCGCTACGCGACCGTGTATCGCGTGCGGGCCGACGGCCAGGTGATCGGCGCGACCTTCAAGATCGACGGGACGTCGCTGGAGGACGGTTCGTCCGTGTGGATCAAGGACGGCGACGTGATCGCCGTCGACCACACCCAGGGGAGCTGGCTGCGCCAGTTCTTCAGCCAGGTCTTCGGCTTCCGGGCTTCCGTGAGCGTGAGCACCGCCGCTTCCCCCGTGCTATGAGCGACGAGCCCATCCGTCTCGCGCCCGTCGAGAGCTCGTCCGGGAGCGGCGAGGCCGACCCGGGGCGCATGCTGCAGATCCTGTGGCGCGGCAAGTGGATCCTCCTCCTCGTGCCGCTCTTCGCCTTCGTGTGCGCCCGCGTGTGGCTGGACGCAGAGACCGAGATCTTCGTGGCCACCGCGCAGGTGCAGGTCGACGCGCGCGCGATCAACGTGCTCAAGTCGGGCGCGGGCGAGGCCATCAACAAGCCCAGGACCGTGCTGAAGCAGCAGCAGGGCCTGCTCAAGTCGACCACGCTGCTCAAGCGCATCGCCGACGCGCCCGCGCTCCAGGGCATGCAGACCTTCGCGCCCGAGCGGCTCGGCGACCAGACCCTGCTCGGCGCGCTGTACGACAACCTGCAGACCGGCCTCGACGTCGAGTCCGACCGGCTGTTCCTGTACTTCTACTCGCCCTTCCGCGAGGAAGCCGTGACGGTGCTGGACGAGGCCCTGCGCGTCTACATCGAGTACCACAAGGAGAAGAAGCGCGAGGAGGCTTCGGGGCTGGCCGCGATCGTGCGCACGGAGTGGGAGGCCGCGAAGCAAGAGCTCGACCAGGCGAGCGGCGCCATCGCCGTGCTGCAGTCGGAGAACACCCTGCTGGCGGGCACGGACAAGACGCCGCTGCAGGCCAAGCTCGACAACGCCAACGCGGCCCTCAACACGGCGCACCTCGACGCCCAGCGCCTGCGGGCCGTGTTCGAGGACATGCGAGCGGCCAGCGCCGACTCCGCGCGATTCCGCGAGCGCGGCGTCTACTGGCGCACCAAGGGGCCGATCGGCGCGCTGGAGGATGAGATCAACACCTTCCAGGGCTCGCGCCAGGCGAAGGAAGCCGAGCTCGAGCGCCTGAAGCAGCGCAAGATCGGTCCCGAGAACGCGCGCTTCGCCGAGCTGCGCGCCGAGATCAAGAGCCTGCAGGACCAGGAGGACGCGGTCGTGCTCCAGTACGCGCGCGACTACCTGCGCAACTCCGAGGTCGACTACCGGCGCGCCGAGCTCTACGAGCAGAGCCTGGCGGCGGACGTGCAGGCCCTGCTCGGACAGGTCGCGCAGCAGAACCAGGTCCTGGACCGCATCAAGGACCTGCAGATCACGCGCGACCAGCTGCGCGAACGCGTGGCCGGCTTCGACCAGCGCATGACCGAGCTCGAGCTCCAGAACCAGACCGGCGCGCTCAACCTGGACGTGATCGAGTACCCGCGCGCGGCCGTGCGCCCGGCCTACCCCGAGAGCGAGAAGACGATCATCTACGTGCTGGGCGCGAGCGGCATCGCGGCCTTCGGACTGGTGCTGCTGGTGGGCCTGGCCGACCGGCGCGTGCGCGCGGTCGAGGACGTGCCGCGCTTGCTGGGCACGAGCGTGCTCGGCGTGCTACCCGAGATGCCGGGCGGATCGGATCGCGTGAAGATCGCGCGCCTGGTCGAGGAGGATCCGGATTCGCTGGTGGCCGAGGCCATCCGCAGCGCGCGCACGGCCACGACCTTCGCCCTGCCGGGCGGACGCGGGGTGGTGCTGGTCACCTCGGCCGGCTCCGGCGAGGGCAAGACGGTTTGCGCCAGCAATCTGGCCTTCGCTCTCGCCCGGGCCGGCAAGAAGACGCTGCTGGTCGACGCCGACATGCGCAAGCCGGCCCAGCACGAGGTGTACTCGGTCGCGAACGGGATCGGCCTGGCGGGACTGCTGTCGAGCGCGGCGGCACTGAAGAAGGCCGTGGTCCAGAACGTCGCCGTGGGGCTCGACCTGTTGCCCGCCGGCCAGCCGCACGGCAAAGCGGCCGAGCTGTGCGAGGGCGTGGCGCTGGGCGGACTGATGCAGACGCTGCGCGAGAGCTACGAGTGCGTCGTGGTCGACTCGCCGCCCGTGCTGGAGACCTCCGAGGCGCGCGTCCTGGCCACGCTCGCCGACGCGGTCGTGTTCGTGCTGCGCCTGGACGTAGCGCGCGCGCCCAACCTGAAGCGCGCGGCCGGCATCCTGCGCGGCGTCGGCGCGCGCATCCTGGGCGCGCTGCCGAACGGCGCCTCCTCGCAGCGCGGCGCGCGCGCCTACGCGGGCGGCATCAGCTACGGCCAGCCGCCGCCGCAGACGACTACCGGAGCGCGCCCGAGCGGCGCGACCGGCGACGAGGGAGAGACGGACGCAAGGAAGGCCCGCGCCCGCGGCACGGATTTCCTCGGCCTGGAAGAGGAGTCCGCGTAGGGCGCGGGCCGCGCGCGGCGGCTGACATGAGCGCCCTTCCGCGACCGCAGCCCGGGCCGCCGCCTCTGCGGCTCGTGCCCGGCGCGCCCGCGCCGCAGGGCAACGCGCGCCGCGTGGCCAGCGCCTCGGCCTGGACGCTCTCCTCGATGGCGGTGATGAGCGCGCTGCGGCTCGTGAGCCAGGTCGCGCTCACGTACCTGTGCCTGCCCGAGCACTTCGGCGTGGTGACGCTCATGCGCACCTTCTTGACCTTCGTCGAGATGGTCTCGGACATGGGCATCCGCAACGCGGTCATCGCGCACCCGCGCGGCGAGGAGCGCTCGTTCCTCGGCACGGCCTTCAGCGTACAGCTCCTGCGCGGCCTGGCGATGTGGCTCGTGACCTGCGCCATCGCCTTGCCGGCGGCGGCTTTCTACGACGCGCCGCTCTTGCTCTTCCTGCTGCCGCTCTCCGGGCTCGAGTCGGTCAACAACGGACTGTTCCCGGTGCGCGCCTTCGTGGCCGAGCGCCGCCTGAAGCTGGCCGTGCCGACGCTGCTCGACGTGCTCGGGCTCACGGTCTCGATCGGCACCGCGGTGGTGTGGGCCTGGCTCCATCCCGGGCCGTGGGCGCTGGCGCTCGGGCCGCTGGTCGGCGGCGGCGTGCGCACGCTCGTCGCCCACGCGATCTACCGCGCCGAGCGCGTCGGGTTCGCCTGGGAGAGGGACACCGCGCGCGAGCTGTTCGCCTACAGCCGCTGGATCATCGGCTCGACCACGGTGAGCTTCGTGGCCCAGCAGTTCCACCTCTTGTACCTGGCCAAGTTCCTCGCCCAGGGGGTGTACGGCGTCTACGGCGTGGCCTGGAACCTGTGCGCGCAGGCCTCCAAGCCGATGACGGCGCTCGCCAACCGCGTCATCATCCCGCACCTGGCCGAGTCGCACCGCCGCTCGCCCGCCGAGCTCGAGCAGGCCCTGCAACGGAGCCTGGCGCGCTTCCTGCCGGCGTGCGTGCTGGTGTGCCTGGGCGCCGGCCTGTTCGCGCCGGCGATGTTCGGCCTGTTCTACGACGACTCCTTCGCCGAGGGCGGAGCGATGGGGCGGCTGTTCGCGATCGTGGTGTGGTTCATGATCCTGCAGCACGTCCCGCGCTGCGCGCTGCTCGCGCTCGGCGCCTCGCGCGGCGTCGCCGCCATGGCGCTGTGGAACGCGGTGCTCACGGTGGTGGGCATCGTCGGCGGGTTCGCGCTCGACGGCGGCTCGCTCGCCGGCGCGATCCTCGGCAACGCGCTCGGGAACGTGGTCGGGTGCGCGGTCGGCTGGTGGGCGATGCGCGCCACGGGGCTGCACGTCGGGCGGGGGATGAGCGGTTACTCGCTGGCGTTCCTGGCGCTCCTCGGAGCCGGCGTATTGGTCTCGGAGGAGCTCGTCGATCTCGGCTGGCTCGGACCGAGCCTGGCCAGCCTGGCGGTGAGCCTCGGCTTCGGCCTGCCGCTCTCCATCTGGGTCTGGCGCAGCACGGTCGCGCGCCGCGCGCACGGAGCGGCCTGATGGGCAACTACGGCTTCGTGGTCGACGTGGTGATGGCTGGCTGGTACCCGCTGTGTTTCACGCTCTTCATGCTGCTGCCGCCGGCGCGCGCCGTGGCGGTGGCCCTCGTGCTCGGCTTCCTGGTGTTGCCCAACGTGGTCTACGACCTGCCGGGCATGCCGAACTACGACAAGGGCCTGGCGATCGTGCTCGGGATCAGCGTGGCGGCCGCGCTGTGCGACTCGGCGCGCTTCCTGGCCTTCCGGCCGCGCGCGATCGACCTGCCGCTCGTGCTCCTGTGCGCCGCGCCGTTCCTGTCGGCGCTCGTGAACGGCTACGGGGCCTACCGCGGTGCCTCGAACGCTTTCGACTTTCTCGTGCGCTGGGCCCTGCCGTGGTTCCTCGGGCGTCTCTACTTCGCGGACTTCGAGGCACAGAAATACCTGGCGCTGGCAGTGATCGTGGGCGCGCTGGTGTACGTGCCCTTCGCGCTGTGGGAAGTGAAGATGAGCCCGCAACTCCACCGCGAGTTCTACGGCGTCATGCTGCGCTCGTTCAAGCACGCGCGGCGCTCGTTCGGACTGTGGCGTCCGAACGTGTTCGTTTCGCATGGCCTCGCCTACGCGCTGTTCAACTCGCTGGCGGCGCTGTGTGCCTTCTGGCTGTGGCAGACGAAGAGCGTCACGCGCGTGTGGGGTTTCCCGATGGGCTTCGTGGTCGGGACGCTTGTGTTCATGACCTTCGCCGCGCAATCCGGCAACGCGATCCTGCTCTTGGCGCTCGGCATCGGCTGCCTGATGCTGGCCACGCGCTGGCGTGTGGCGCTGCCGGTGATCGCGCTCTCCATCGTTCCGCCCACCTACGTGTGCCTGCGCCAGGGCTTGCGCTGGGACGCGGAGGAGCTCGTGGCCGTGGCCGAGAACGTCTTCGGTCAGCGCCGCGCGATCTCGCTCAACGTGCGCATCGAGAGCGAGAGAGTGCTGCGCGACAGGATCCTCCAGCGGCCCTGGTTCGGCTACGACGACTTCAAGGTCTTCACCGGCAACAAGGGGCGCGCGGTGGAGGAGTCCCCGATCCTGGTCGACAGCCGCTGGCTCCTGTACCTCGGCCTGTACGGCGTCTTCGCGCTGGTCGGGTTGTGGAGCATGCAGCTCCTGCCACCGTTCCTCCTGTGGAAGAAGCTGCCGCCCGAACACTGGAGCCATCCAGCACTGGCCGCGGCCACCGTGCTGGGCGTGGCCTCGCTGCTCGTCACGCTGGACGGGCTGCTCAATGCCTTCGAGATCCAGGCCTTCACCGCCGGCGCGGGCGGCGTGGCGCAACTGCTCGGAACGAGGGAAGGACAGCGACTATGGCAAGCCTGAGCCCTGCGCTCGCCAGCGCGCAGCAAGAACCCTTCTTCCTGGTGGGTTCGGAGCGTTCCGGCACCACGCTCCTGCGCCTGATGCTGGCGCACCACGGGCGCATCGAGTGCGCGCCCGAGTTCGAGTTCCTGGTCGAGCAGGTGCCCCGCTCGTCGGGCTGGCCGGCGCTCGAGCCCTACTACGAGTGGCTGGCCACGAATCGCATCTTCGTGCCCCACGCGCTCGCCGTCGATCGCACGCTCGACTACCCCGCGCTGATGAAGAGCTTCGTCGCGCAGTACTGCCGGCGCTCGCAGAAGCCCATCCACGGCGCGACGTGCCACAAGCACTTCGACCGTCTGCTGCGCATCTGGCCGCGGGCGCGCCTGGTGCACCTCCTGCGCGACGGGCGCGACGTGGCGCGCTCGTGCATGGGCATGGGCTGGGCCGTCAACGTCTGGCACGGCGCCGAGCGCTGGATCCAGGCCGAGGAGCTGTGGGCGCGGCTCGTGAAGGTGCTCCCGCCGGCGCAGCGCCTCGAGCTGCGCTACGAGGACCTGATCCAAGAACCCGAGAAGGAGCTCGCGCGCGTGTGCGCCTTCCTGGGCACCGACTACGACCCCGCCATGCTCGACTACTCGCGCGACACGAGCTACGAGCGGCCGGATCCGGCGCTGATCGGACAGTGGAGGAAGAAGCTCGCGCCCTCGGAGCTGGCATTGCTCGAGGCGCGCATCGGGCCGATGCTGCGCGCGCGCGGATACGAGGAGAGTGGCGTCCCGGCGGCGCGCGTCGGCGGCCTGCGGCGCCTCGCCCTCGCGCTACAGGACCGTCTCGGCCGCTTCCGTTTCCGTCGCGCGCGCTACGGGCTCGGCCACGTCCTGTGCGCACGCCTCGCGCGCACCCTCGGGCTGAAGCACTGGACGAAGAAGCTCCTGCTCGAGCAGAACGAGATCGACGACCGGCACCTCCAGTGATGAAGCCCGCTCCATCGCTCTTCCGCGCCAGCGCCGCATGAGCATCCTCGAACTCACCGCCTGCGTCCTCGCCGTGCTCGCGCTCGTGCCCAGCGCGATCCTGGCGCTCGAGTGCCTGGCGGCTTGCCTGCCGCGCCGGCACGTTCCGCCCGCGCTGGTGCGCGTGCCGCGCACGGTCGTGCTCGTCCCGGCGCACGACGAGGAGGAGTGCCTGCCCGCGGCGCTGCGCTCGCTCGAGCCCGAGCTGGGCGAGGGCGACCGGTGCCTGGTCGTGGCGCACAACTGCAGCGATCGCACTGCCATGGTGGCGCGCGCGCTGGGCGCCGAGGTGCTGGAGGCGCGCGACGCGGGCACGGGCGGGAAGCCGGACGCGCTCAAGGCCGGCCTGCGGTACCTCGAGGCCGATCCGCCCGAGGTCGTGGTGATCGTCGATGCCGACTGTAGCGTCGAGCCGGGCGCGATCCGCGCGCTCGCCATGGCCGCGGCCGAGAGCGACGGACCCGTGCAGGGCGACTATCGCTTCAGCGCCGGCGCAGAGGACGACTTCGCCTCGCTCTCGAGGCTCGCGCTCCTGGTGAAGAACGTCGTCCGACCCCTCGGGCTCACGCGCCTCGGCCTGCCTTGCTTGCTCAACGGTTCCGGCTCGGCCTATCCCTATACCTTGCTCGGCGAGGTGCCCCACGGCGAGGGCAGCATCGCCGAGGACTACCAGCTCGCCATCGACCTCGCGAAGCGCGGGCACGCGACGCGCTTCGTGCCCGAGGCAAGAGTGCGCAGCGCGCTGCCCGAGCGGCGCGGCGCGGCCATGCGCCAGCGGCGCCGCTGGGAGCACGGGCACCTGGCCCTGGTCTTCTTCACGGCGCCGGCCCTGCTCCTGCGCGGTCTCGCCAGGCTCGATACGAACGTGTTCTTCCTCGGGGTCGATCTCCTGGTTCCGCCACTCGCCTTCCTGGTGTGCCTCTGGGGAGCGAGCACGGCCCTGGCGGTCGTCGCGCTCCTCGGCGCCGGGCAGCCGGCCGCGCTGTGGATCGCGCTCGCCGCCGGAGCCTTGCTCTTCGGCGGCGTGTCGTGCGCTCTCCTGCGCTTCGCCGGCGCGCGCGCGTTGCTCGGTGCCCTGTGCCGCGCGCCGGGTTACGTGCTCGCCAAGCTGCCGCTCTACCTCGGCTTCTTCGGGCGGCGCGAGACGCGCTGGCGGAAGACGGAGCGGACGTCATCTCCGCGCCCGCCAGCGTCCGAAGAGAGTCGGCATGAGCGCTCCCAGACGGGGACCTGAGACCACCGCGGAAACGGGCTTGAAGGCCCTCTTGCTGGACGACGACCCCTACGCCCTCGAGTTCCTGCGGGCCATTCTTTCCGAGCGCTACCCGGGCCTCAGGATCGACGTGCGCACCGAGCCCGATCCGACGGGGGAATACGACCTCTACCTCCTGGACGACGACTTCGAGGGCGTGCGCCTGGCGGGCAAGCTGGCGCGGCGCATCCGCGCCCAGCGGCCGGAGGCCCTGATCCTGGCGTTCTCGGCCTCGCTCGACGGACGGACGCTCAAGGACCTGCTGGGCGCGGGCTGCAACGGCGTGTGCGACAAGCGCGTGCCCGCGGACCTGCCCGAGATGCTGGCGGCCCTCGACCGCTGCATGGGAGAGCTCGAGGAGCAGCGCTCGGAACCTCCTTCCGATCTCTCGGGCCGTTACCTCGTGAAGACCTTTCACGAGCTCTTCCGGGCCTGGAACCGCCGGCTCGAAGAGCAGGAGTAAGAGAACACCTGGTTTGTCGGGGCGCGCCACTCGCGCGCAAGAAGCTGCCCGCGCCCGGCCGAAAAAAGCCCCGATGTGCCCGCATTTCCCGCGCCCGTGGAGTTCCTGGCTGGCGGTGCTGTTCGCGCTCGTGGCGAGCGTGCCGGCGCTCGCCCAGGATGCGCCGACCGCCGCGGTCGAACCGATCCCGATCGGGATGAACCTGCGTCCGATCACCGCCTTCGAGCGCGCGTGGGTCTTCGCGGACGTGATGAAGACGGCCACGGAATGGCTCTACGAAGAGAGCGGCCCGGTCCCGCCCACGCGCCGCAAGCAGGGCGGAGGCGGCCTGCCGAAGTCGAGCGGCGTGCTCCTGCACGATCGCGAAGGTTGGCCGCTTCCCGCCAGCGGCCGGGCCGTCTACTGCCAGTTCTTCATCGGCATGCGCGGCCGGATCCCGGCCGGCGACTACGTGTGCACCTGGAAGGGCAAGGGCACGCTCGAGCTCAAGGGCCACGTCGGCATCGTCAGCCAGGCACCCGGACGCATCGTGGCCACCTTCGACGGCGTCAACGGCGGCCAGCCGGGGCTCCGGCTCTCGGGCGTCGACCTGTCCGACCCGATCCGCGACATTCGCGTGTGGATGCCAGGGCTGGAAGACAGTTGCCACTACTACCACCCGCTCTTCCTGGAGCGCCTGCGACCGTTCTCGGTGCTGCGCTTCTACCCGTGGATGAAGGTCTACTCGACCTCGGGGCGCTGGTCGCAGCGCTCCACGCTCGCCACAGCGCGCCAGGGGAACCCGGAGGGCGTGGCACTCGAGTACATGGTCGAGCTGTGCAACGAGCTGCACGCCGACCCGTGGTTCTGCATCCCGCACGTGGCCGACGACGACTACGTGCGCCGCTTCGCGACCCTGGTGCGCGATTCCCTGCACCACGAGGCCAAGGTCTACGTGGAGTTCTCGAACGAGACCTGGAACACCGACTTCGTGGCCGGCAAGTTCTACCGCGAGCAGGCGCGCAAGCGCGGCCTCGCGGCCATGGAGCTCGTGGCCGAGCGCGCTGCGCAGGTGTTCGACATCTGGTACGAGGTCTTCGGCGCGCAGAAGACCCGCATCGTGCGCGTGGCCGGCGTGCAGCTCCACAACCTCGGCATCGCCAACGCGCTGTGCCGGGCGCTGGGCGGCAAGTTCGACGCCATGGCCGTCGGAGCGTACTTCGGCGCGCGCGCCGACCGCGACCCGGTCGACTCGAGCTCGAGCGCGGAAGAGCTCCTGGCGGTAGCGCGCACCAGCCTCGACGCGGCCGTGCTGCCGCGCATCGTCGACCACAAGAACCTGGCGGATGCCTTCTCGACGCAGCTCGGCCGGCACATCGCGCTGCTCACCTACGAGGGCGGCCAGTCGATCGTGGCGCGCTCGCCAGGCGGCGGCCTCGGAGTCGAGGCCTCGCTCGCCTGCCAGGAGATGCCGGCCATGTTCGACCTCTATCGCGGGCTCATCGAGGGTGCGCAGGCGCGCGGGGTCGAGCTCTTCGTCGGCTACGACTTCTGCGGGCCGCGCACCAGCTCGGACACCTTCAGCGTGCTCGAGTACATGCAGCAGCCCCTGGCCAGCGCGACGAAGTACCGAGCCCTGATCCAGGGCTGGGAGTCGCGCGGGCAGTGAGCGCGGAGCGCGCCCAGCGTTCGAAGCGCCAGGCCTTGGTGGCGAAGCGCAACGACCTGCCGCTGCACGAGCGTCCGGGCGCGCTGCCCGAGGTCGAGCTGCGTGGGATCGGCGTGCACGCCATCAGTCAGGCGGAGTGCGTCGCGTACGTGCTCGACGAGCTCGACGCGGGGCGCGGCGGCTGGGTGGTGACGCCCAACCTCGACCACCTGCTGCGGACCACGCGCGACCGCGAGTTCCGCGAGCTGTACGAGGAAGCGACCCTGCGCGTGGTCGACGGCCAGGTCCTGGTGTGGGCCCTGGCCCTGCAGCGCACGCCGATCCCGGAGCGCGTGGCGGGCTCCGACCTGATCTCGAAGCTCTCCGAGGGTGCGGCCGCGCGCGGGCGCTCGGTGTTCCTGCTGGGCGGCAATCCGGGCACCGCCAAGAAGGCTGCCGAAGTCCTGCAGGCGCGCCATCCGGGCCTGACGGTGGCCGGCACCGACTGCCCGCCGATGGGCTTCGACAAGGACGCGCTGGCGATGGGGCGGCTCTCGCGCAAGATCCACCACGCCGAGCCCGACATCGTCTTCGTCGCGCTCGGCTCGCCCAAGCAGGAGCTGGTCATCCGCCACCTGCGTCACGACCGGCCCGAGGCCTGGTGGCTGGGCGTCGGCATCAGCTTCAGCTTCCTGTGCGGCGAGGTGATGCGTGCGCCGCTATGGATGCGCAGGGTGGGGCTCGAGTGGCTGCACCGCGTGTGGCAGGAGCCCGTGCGCCTCTTCCGGCGCTACTTCGTGGACGGCCTGCCCTTCGCCGCGCGCCTGCTGCTCGCCAGCGCCGTGCGCGGCGCGCTGCCGATGGGCAAGACGGCCGGACCCTACGGCACGCAACGGCCACGCGCGCTCCTGGTGGACGACGACCCGATGGCGCTCGAGCACCTGGAGCTCCTGCTCTCCAGCCGCTTCCCGGACCTGGAGCTCACGACGCGCCGCACGCCCGACGTGTCCGGCGACTTCGACTTCTACTTCCTCGACAACGAGTTCGGGGGCGAGCTCATGGCCGGCGAGCTGGCACGCGAGATCCGCGCGCGCGCCAAGCCCGCCACCGTGGTGGCCTTCTCGGGCCGGCTCGACATCGGGACGCTGAAGAGCCTGATCAACGCCGGCTGCGACGGCGCGGCCGAGAAGGGCGTGCCCAGCTCGTGGCGCCCGATCCTGGCGCTGGTCGAGCAGCGCCTGGCCGACATGGTCGCGAGCCATCGCCGCGCGGCCGGACCCTTCGGCGGCGTGAGGCACGCGGCCGGTTCGATCCGCGACATCCTGGAGCAGTGGAACGAGGCCGAGGACGGCGGCGACCCGCGCCGGAGGAAGAGCGCGTGAAGATCCCGCCTGGCGCTGCCACGCGCGACGGCTCCGGGCCGCGCGGCGTGCTCTCGCTGGAGGGCGTCGATCCCGCGCGCGTGCACCGCGAGTGGCAGGTGACGAACACGCTGTGGGCCATGGTGCAACGCTTGGTGGCCCTGGTGCTGATCGTGCTCGCGGCTCCGCTCGTGCTCGTGCTCTACGTGCCCGTGCGCCTTTCGGCTCGCGCCCCGTTCTTCTTCAAGCAGAAGCGGCCGGGCTTCATGGGGCGCGAGTTCACGATCTGGAAGATCACGACCATGCGCCAGGGCAGCGACAAGGTCGCCAAGTACGAGAAGGGTGTCACGCTCGATGACCCGAACGTCACGCGCATCGGCCGCGTCCTGCGCGACACGAAGATCGACGAGCTGCCGCAGCTCTGGAACGTCGTGCGCGGCGAGATGGAGCTGGTCGGTCCCCGTCCGATCGCGCCGGGCCTGAACCACATGCTGTGCGCGGAGATCCCGGGCTTCAACCAGCGCTACCTCGTCAAGCCCGGGTTGACCAACGTCAGCCAGGTCTCGGTGCTCGAGAACGCGCTGGGCGACAAGACGGTCGAGGACTGGAAGCTGCGTTTCGAGGGTGAAGAGCACTACA
>Ga0247727_10013939_pt1 | contig 13445 bp, 14 predicted proteins | sample WisWelCaveWW1625_FD_202498 | JGI IMG/M metagenome (GOLD analysis project Ga0247727, IMG submission 202498) | Biofilm microbial communities from Wishing Well Cave, Virginia, United States - WW16-25 | ecosystem: Environmental > Aquatic > Deep subsurface > Groundwater > Cave microbial mat | place... | reverse complement strand
TGAGCGCTCTGGCCACCCGATCATCGATGCGGAAGGGTTCCCGTGCATTCCCGCGTTTGACGGCGTGATCTTGAATGACCTGCCGTTGTGCCTCGGGGAATGCCTGCAGCCCACGAGGCGCCCCATGAAGCTGTTGCAGCAATCCCCTCATAGCTTCCGCCGTCTGGCTCGGTCGGCCAGTCGATTCGATACAGCCGCCTTGAATGATGAGGAGCGCGCCTTCTTTCTTGAGCCGTCCGATTGCACTGCTCACCTCCGCCGGTTCGAGTCCCTCCCGGGATTGAATGTCACGAATAGTCAGCCGCTTGCCGGTTTTGGCCGTATCGCGAGCAGCGGACAGCACCCGTTCAATCGGTGAGTATTTTTCAAAGTAGAGTTCTCCGGTTTTGGTGAGCGAGACAATCGGCGTCACGGTTTCCGTATCGACCGCAAGCAACGACTTGGCGAGCAACCATTCGACCGCCATACTTAACTGTGAGGGCTCTAACCCGGTAGTCTGCGCGAGCTGTTCTGTCTGGAGGATCGCGGAGGGATTTGCCGCAAAGGTCGATAGAACTTTAACTTCGAGAGGGTGGAGGCTATCGATGAGGGAAGAAATGTCCACCCGCGATGCCTATCGGTGAGCGGAGACGCGCTGCGGCGTCGTGGAAGGTGGTTGGCCGGCTGCGCGCATCGCAGCGATCGTTGCGGCATAGTCCCGACTAGAGAAAATGGCCGACCCGGCGACCAATACTTCAGCTCCTGCAGCCAGCACCTGAGCCACATTGTCGATCTTGACGCCGCCGTCCACTTCGAGCAACGCGCGACTTCCGACCCGATCGATCATGGCACGAGCCGAGACAGTCTTCTGCAGGCAGGAGGGGATAAACGTTTGACCGCCGAAGCCAGGATTGACTGACATGATCAGGACCAAATCCACTTCTGGGAGGATTTCCTCGATCGTACTGAGTGAGGTGGCCGGATTCAGGGTCACTCCGGCTTTGACGCCGTGTTCCTTGATCGATTGCACCGTACGATGGAGATGCGGACTGGCTTCCACGTGAACCGTGAGATAGTCCGCTCCAGCCTCGGCGAACTCCGCGATAAACCCGTCGGCGTTTGTGATCATGAGGTGGACGTCGAGCGGCAGCTTGGTGACTTTTCTGAGCGCCGCTATGATCGGCGGACCGATAGTTAAATTCGGCACGAAATGCCCGTCCATGACATCGATATGGAGGAAGTCGGCTCCCGCTCGTTCCACGGCCGCCACTTCGTCGGCCAGCCTGGCAAAGTCAGCAGCTAAGATCGAGGGTGCAATGTAAATGGGGCGTGCCATCACAAAACTTTCCTCAGTCGTGCGGCGTAAAATCCGTCCATCGAGAACCGGTTACCCACTGTCGAGAGGGCGCCTTGTTCGGTGACGAACCCCTCTGCCGCAGTCGGGAGCCAGGGAACGACGGACTCACGCTGAAACTCCGCATGGGCGCGACAGAATCGCTCGATGACGTCTTCATTTTCTTCCGGTTCCGTCGAGCACGTACTATAGACCAGCACCCCGCCGGGCCGCAAGCATGGGGCAACCGCTTCGAGGGTCTGACACTGGAGTGCCTGATGTCGAAGGAGCGCCTGCTCACCTTTCCGCCACTTCGCTTCCGGATGTCGCCGTAACACACCGAGTCCGCTGCAGGGCGCATCCACCAAAATCCGATCAGCAAATGCCTCGCCCACTCTGGCCTTCTTCACGGAGAGAGGCCCTCCTGTTTCGATCATGGGAATCCATTCGAGTGGCTGTCGAATATCGCCGACGATCGGGACGACATTCTGGACACCGAGTCGACGACAATTGCTTCGCAGGAGATCTAAACGGGCGCCTTTCCGATCGACGGCGAAGATAGTCCCCTTGTTATGCATCAGATCGGCTAGGTGAGTCGATTTCCCTCCCGGCGCCGCGCAAGCATCGAGCGTGATGTCATCAGGTTGAGGATCGAGCAGGGGAGGAATTAATTGCGCTGCTTCATCTTCCACATAAAAAGCACCCTCTTGAAACCCTGGTAGCGAGGACACAGAGCCTCCTTCTTCAATCAGAATGCCAAATGGACTCACTCTTGTCGGCTTGGCCGCAATACCCGCCTGTGCAAATGCTTCGAGGAGTGCTTCCCTGGTCGTGATCAACTGGTTCACCCGAAGCGTCAGGGGAGGCGCGTCGCTGACCCCCTCGCAGGCAACTTCCGCGGAGGCCACGCCCAGACGTTCTACCCACCGACGGCTGAGCCAGCCAGGAACTGAGTACCGCACGGCGAGAGCCTGCGCGGCATCAGGATCCATACTGGGCCAGGGCTGAGGCGGATGGCGCAAGAGCGCGCGCAAAACCGCATTGACGAGCCCGCTCCAATCCCTGCCGACTGTGCCGGCAAAGGCCCTGGTCAGGTTGACCGATTCGTTGACAGCAGCAGATTGCGGAATACGATCCAGAAACAAGAGTTGGTAGGCCCCAAGCCTAAGCACCATCTGCACGGCGACGGGAAGGCGAAGAAGCGGCTTTTCCAAGACCGGTTCAAGCCGCCAATCGATAGTCGCAAGACGCCGCAAGACGCCATAGGTGAGTTCTACCGCGAGGGCTCGTTCCCTGCTGTCGAACGAGCATCGCGCGAGCGCGCGATCTAACAAAATATCGACCCCTTCCTCGCTCTTGCCGGACTCCACCAACAACGAGAGGGCCATCGCACGCGCTGACGACGCGGTCTGGGCCGTGAATAACGATCGAGAGCCAGAAGCCATAGGGGACAAGCCCGGTCTGTCTGGTTGATTTAATTCATCTCGTTAGTTTCGCTCAACCAAAAAACCAGACTAATCAAATGAACCAAATGAACAAGACGGCTGGCGGGCTTTTACAGCGTCCTGCTAGGAAAGTGCCGGTCCTCCTAACCGCACTCCAACAGCAATGGGATGGCCTGCCAAGTATTGAGATACGGCCATGCGACGGCTATTAGCCGGCTGCAACTCCATCACGGCCAGAATTCCGTCCCCGGTCGCAACATGAATCGCCTCGTTTGTGACGGCGATGATCACCCCTGGAGGCTTCGTCATGGGTCCTGGGAGAGCCAGAGCGCGCCAGATCGTCCATCGGTCACCTCCCGCCACGGTTGTGTAGGTCCCGGGCCATGGAGAGAGTCCGCGGACCCGGTTGGCCAGAGCAGTGGCTGGCAAGGCCCAATTGATCGCACCATCTTCCTTTGTCAGCAACGGCGCCAAAGTCGCCTGTGAAGCATCCTGCGGTCTCGGCACGAGGGTGCCGGCCGTGAGTCGGGCAATCGTCTCGACGAGTAGTCCGCCTCCGAGCTCAGCTAAACGTGGCGAAAGGGTGTCAGTGGTATCGTCCGGTGTAATAGGGACAGCCTCTTGAAGCAACATGGCGCCGGTATCCATTCCCTCATCCATCAGCATGGTCGTAACTCCTGTTTCCGTTTCGCCGTTGACGATGGCCCACTGAATAGGACCAGCGCCGCGATATTTTGGAAGAAGGGAGCCGTGCACATTGATACAGCCGAGCGGGGGAAGCGAGAGTATCACCGGCGGCAAGATGCGCCCGAACGACGCGACCGCAATCAGGTCCGGTTTCCACCCAGCCAGAGCCTGGAGAAATTCAGGATCCTTCATTTTGAGCGGTTGCAGCAGAGGAATCTGCTCTCGCTGGGCCAGAAGTTTCACCGGTGACAGCGTAAGATCTTGCCCGCGTCCCTTCGGCCGATCCGGTTGAGTGACAACGCCGACAACGGAATCGTCCGACCTCAACAAGGCCTCAAGCGAGGCCGACGCAAAATCTGGCGTGCCCATGAATACGAGTCGCATGTTATCGCTTTAGCATTGCAGGTGAACGAAAGCAACTTGGATGCACGGACATTGGCTTGACTTGCCGTTCAGCGCTTTGTTAGCATCGGCCCGCGGGGTGGAGCAGCCCGGTAGCTCGTTGGGCTCATAACCCAAAGGTCGAAGGTTCAAATCCTTCCCCCGCAACCAACCTTCTCGTGCTAACTGACCCATCCCCAGGAAACCTCAACCATTTTCACGTCAAGTCCTTGCTCGCTTCTTCGCACGAGATCTTGCGAGAAAATAAGGTAACCGTTTGACGGAAGATCATGCGGTGATATGGGATGTCGAGGAGTTGGCGTAGGGCGGGGAGAAGGTACGCACTTCGTTCGTATTGGCAAGAAAGCCTTAAAACTCGATACTGTGAGCTACTGCGAAGCACGGATTTGGCAAGATGATATGTCGCGAAAGGTCTATTTTGCCGGATCCGCTAATAATACCCCGCTGGTATTTTCTGAAGCGGATGCCAAGGAACTGTGGAAGTACTTGGATTACGTCGCTGAAAAACCCGCCTCACGCCTCCACTTCCTCAACTCTCTGATTGTATGTTTCGCTTCGCTGTTTGATCCCTATAGACGCTTGAGGCCCATGTCTTTTCTGAGGGATCCCTAGTCCGAATCAATACTTCTTCGTGACCATACAAGATCTTAGGCGATCGCTTAGTACGATCGGCTTTCGTGTATGGACGGGGCAGCAATCACAACAGGCGTAACCCAGCCGTCCTTCTTGTAGCTACGATAGTATATGATCACCTTTTTGACATAATCCTGTGTTTCTTTATAGGGTGGGATCTGTCCATATCGATCCACCTTGCGTTCACCCGCATTATAGGCAGCCAAGGCCAATCTGATGTTCCCGTGGAACCGGTCCAAGAGGTAACGCAGGTGCTTGGCCCCACCGGTGATGTTGTCGTTCGCATCGTAGAGGTTACGCACGCCATGCCGGATGGCGGTTTCCGGTATCAGCTGCATGAGTCCTACTGCTCCAGCCTTTGAGACCGCGATAGGGTTAAAAGAAGACTCGGCCTTCATCACCGCAAGGAGCAAGGCCGGTTGAACGTGGTGCTGCTGAGCCGCACGGATGACCGCTTGCTCAAGTTCTAGATTCGCCACACCACTGTGATACCGGACCTTGCGGCGAACTGCCGTGAGAGGCTCATCTGTCGGTACATTAGTGGGGTTCACCAGTCCCGTGGGATCGACATCTCCATAGAGGTGTGGATCGGCGAGAACAGAGGGTGCCGACATCGCCATCAGTATCACGACTGCGCAGGCAGTAAATCTGGCGGAGCCCTTGAGGCTGGATGTTCGGCGTCTTGAATCATATCGACATGGTTCGCTGTGAAGCTCGACGGTGTTCATCTTTGTTTCCTCCCTGTGCCGAAACCTGGGTAACCCTGCGGCGAATCCTTCGAGTTGCTCGGGAGTTGACCCTGTCCCGTGACGCTGTAAGCGCAGGTTCTATGCCGTCTGGCAGGGGGAACAAAATGGTTGTTTGTGTCATACTTCCAATAACTTATGGTTCCTCATGGTTCCCAACTTTCGTAGGGAGATTGTTGTGGAGGCTTTCATTTTTTGGCTCTCCTTGCCGCACTTTGCGGTTCGTTGGAGAGGATGATGCGGGGGCTCAATCTCTCTTGTGCCGTATACCGCGAACGAGGGGGCCTCTCGCGTGCTCAAGGAAGACTGTGGTACGATCTGTCCTCCCAATCGTCTGACTGGGAAGGAGCCGACTACCATGGCGAAACTTCGGTACTGCGAACGAGTCCACACACACTTCCCCGTTGTGTTTGCTGGCGAGGCCTATGTAGGGGAGGGAACCGTGCTCAACGTGTCTGTTCCTGGCTGCGCCGTCCACAGCCGAAAACGAGTACAGACCGGCTCCTATCTTGAGTTGAGAATGCTCGTCCCTGACACCACGTCTCCGCTCCGCGTCGGATTGGCCAAAGTACGCTGGTGCGAGGGCCGACGGTTCGGTGTCGAATTCATTAAAATGCCTGGCGAAGACCAAGTCCGCTTAGGTCGTCTCGTCAAAAATGAGTTCCCTCTCGCGCTGCCACCTCGATCCAACGGGTGGAAAGGGGCGCATTCCTGAAATCACACCAGCTTGTGAAGGTGACGGCGCATGACGAGAAGTCTTATGCTCATCATGATATTGCTCCTGGCAGGCTGCGCTGAGTCCTATACCGTATTCCATAGCCAGACAGGCAACCCGATCATATTGGGTCGCCGCGCATATTCTTACGAAGGCTGCCTCTCCACGATTCGCGAGGAGGCGGCTCGACTTGGGATCTTACTGAGCACAGTCCAGGTGAAAGGTTCTTGGGAAGGTCGATCCCTTCTCTGGCCTTTCGAACCAGGGTATGCCTGCGAAGGGGCAATTGGCCCCGAACGCCTCCCACACGGAATCTATCCCAACGTTCCGCCCCGCTCACCTCAAGGATAGTCATCGCCCGCTGACTCTCCCCAGATTTTACAGACACCCCAAAGGGGAAGAATGGAATCGTGAGCCGTATGCAGTCACGCTTGTCCGTGGCGTAGGGCCCCCTTCGAGTTTCACGCCCTTCCCTTACCGTATTGTTGCATTTTCTTTATCCTCCCTCGTCTCTTGGCTATAATCAGTCTCTCATAGTTACCGGCCTCGTAATAGACAGCCGGTCCAGACCTAGAAACTAGGAGATGGACTCAGGGGTTCGCCCGATAGCGAGGGTGTCATATGATCAAAGTGCTTCTCGTCGAAGACAATGACGTCGACGCACAGCTCACTCAGGATCTCCTTTCTGAATGGAGCATGGAGGAGTTCCAGATTTCCCGGGCGAAAACGCTGGGAGAGGGACTCACGCTTCTCAGCCGTGAGCGGTTCGATGCGGTGCTCTTGGACCTGTCTCTCCCGGACGCGTTCGGTCTCCCGACGGTCAGAGAGGTCCATGCCACCAGTCCGATGATCCCCGTCGTCGTTCTGAGCGGCGTGAGCGACCAAAGCCTGGCGCTTCAAGCCGTCCGACAGGGGGCGCAAGATTATCTAGTCAAAGGTCACGGTCATCCCGATCATTTAGCTCGTGCCGTTCGTTATGCCATTGAGCGGAAACGCTCCGAAGAACACCTGACCTACCTCGCACAGTACGATCACTTGACCGGACTGGTGAATCGTACCCTCTTTCGAGATCGGCTGGTTCAAGCCATGGCTCGAGGCAAGCGCATGCAACAACCGATCGGTCTCATGCTCCTCGATCTCGATCGATTCAAAGCGGTGAATGATACCTTCGGCCACGACATGGGTGATGAACTACTCAAGTCCGTATCTGAACGACTCAAGACCTGCGTGCGGGAAGTCGATACCGTGGCTCGGATGGGCGGGGATGAGTTTACGATTATTCTAGAAGGGGTCTCTTCCGAACAGAATATCCTTGTAGTGGCAAAACGCATTACGGAATCCATTGCCACGTCGTTCGAGTTGAAGGGGCACCACATCTCCATCGGCGTCAGCATCGGAATTACGATCTATCCTCACGACGATCATCCTGTCGACGAATTACTGAAGCATGCCGACACAGCCATGTATCGAGCGAAACAGAACGGCGGCAGCGCGTTCCACCTTCACGAAGCCTCTGGGACTCACTCGGCCAACCTCCTTCCATAGCACCAGCACCCACGTTTCGGAATCAAGACCGGGGACACCTTCTGACTCCTCCACGACCTCGCCTTCTCTCTTCTATGCATTGATTCCAAAATTGCCGGACTCGTCGATATATAGCCCGCATTATTCACGGGAGTTCGGCCCCCCTCCCCCTCCCTCCCCCATACATGTATGGGGGAGGGAGGCCGAGACGGGCGCGCGGAGCCCAGGGGACTGGCTCCGCCGTCTGCGGCAGTGCCTGTCCCCTGTAGTATGTTGATCGACCGAGAGGCGGGTCCGCCCGCCGTCAGGCTTGTCGCAGCGGCGTATCGGCGGTTGCAGTAGAAGCCTTCGGGAAAAATGCGGGCTGGGCCCATCACCGGCCGATGTCACCTAGTGGCTGGTCCGTCACGATCAAGGTCCCGCGTGGATTGAGGGCAAGATTGTTTGAGGTGTCGATGGTCTCCCGACCGGGAGTAGGGTGGCAGTCAGGAGTGATCACCATCCCCCAGTGCTGATTCTCGCTGCACGTATTGTCGACAAGGAGCGCCTCCGCGTGATGAAAGAGGAGAATTCCACTCAGCATATTCTCTCGGCACCGGTTTCTGACGAGCTCCGGATGGCTCCCAGGATCCCGCACCGCAATACCGAAATGGTGGTTGCCCCTACAGACATTATCGGCGATCCTCGGCTGTGCCCCAGCAAACACAAAAATTCCCGATTCGCGGTTGCCACAGACTTCGTTCTCGACGAATGTCGGCCGCGATTGTGGGCCATAAATCACGACGCCGGACAGAATGCCCTCAGTGGCACGGCACTGTATCACAGCACAAGAGGAATCGAGCAGGTTCATCGCTGAATTCTGATCGCTTCCGACGTATCGAAACGTGATGCCGGAGATGCGACCACTTGGGACCTGCTGTAGATAGAGGGGCCCCCCACGACGAGAAAATATCTGTACTTCGTCTCGGCCGGCCCCCACCAAATGAATCGGTCGCCCCGTGATAAAGACTTTGTCCTCATAGATCCCGGGACGAACAAAGACCTGGTCATGCTCTCCTGCATCGAGTAGTGCCGCACTGGGTCGCGGGTACGAGTCGCCGTCATTCGCGTCGACAATCAAGGTCTTTCCGCCCAATGGATTCAGCGGAGGATTAGTCATCATGTCCAGCTTCCTTCACCGCTCCTTTCTTGTTCATTTGGTCTGTCTGGTCTGTCTCGTCTGTTTGGTTGAACCAGACCGACGAAATAAACGAAACAAACCAGATAGACCTGATGAACCAGACAGACCGAGTCGCATTATTTCGGCCACAAACATGCAAGTCAAGTTCGCCGCAAGCCGTTTACTGAAGCCACTTCGCTGAGTGGTTAATTCCATTTTGTCAAGCGAGGAGACTCACGCACAAATCGTACAAATCTGTCGCTCAGGTAGCGGTAGTCACTCGGTAATTCCTGGCATCGAATGTCGCCAAGTTCTTGTATTCTTATCGGTTTTAGCCGCACTGGATAGTTGCTAGTTGCATGGTGGCATGGCGATTGCGTTATCGCAGGAGAGACGGGTAGCGATACTGTGCCGAGCAGTACGGAGACATATGAAAAAGATGCTGATGATCGTGTTCCCAGGAGTGATTGCGGTGCTGTTTTCTCTCAATCTTGCCGTCGCCGCCCCCTCCAACAGGCAGGATTCGTCGAGACACCTCTATGATCGAGTGATGGAGGAGTTCAAGCACAGAGATTATGCGGCCGCGCTGGCTGGTTTTCGATTCTTTCTCGAACTCCACGGACAGTCCTCGCTAGCAGCCAACGCGCAATACTGGGTGGGAGAATGTCAGTACCGATTAGGGCGCTACAAGGAAGCCTTAAACTCCTTCTACCACGTTGTGTCCTACTACCCGCTCAGTCCGAAGCTTGCTGCCTCTACCTTGAAGATCGGGCAAACCTATACAAGGCTAAAGGATCACGAGAAAGCTCGTATGATGTATGAGCGAGTAGTCGATCAATATCCTGAAAGCGCTGAAGCAGAGTTGGCACGGAAAGCTCTCGACGCCTCGCCGATGCGGGATGAGGAACCGACCCCTCAACTGACCGGCAACAGCTCGCCCGAATAGTTCTACCTTGACCCACATTATTCATGACCGTTTCTACTGCAATTGCGGATGTTCAGGCGAGAGGCACGGCTCTTCCCTCTAGCCCCTAGCCTCGCGCCCCTCGCCTGGCCCGTTAGCACGAATTCGCGACGAACCGTCATGAATAATGCGGGTTAAGACAGGCAGAGGAGGCGTCGGCAATACGCAGTGGCAGTCACTCGTCATCGCCGACGCCAAGCAGCTGAGCTAATTGAGGCACCGTATAGGACGTGTGTGGCTTTAAGGTGGTCAATGTGATGCCAGCTGCCTGTAGGACAGACTGGACCTCCCGTCTCCGAGTGACCTCGAGTGGCTGAGGAGGGAAACTCTCTTCAAGCAACACAACCTGCTCCGCAGCTTTCGTTCCTGGGTGGACCAACACAAAGTCGAGTTGCTTTAGCGCGATCTGTCTCAACACCTGCGACCGAAACTTTCCTTCCGCTTCGACGCTGACAACAGACCAGAGCGGAACCCTTGCAAAGACGAGATAATGGTCTTCTACGGCCAAACGTATAAGATTGTAGAGCAAGAGGTCAGTGTCAGTCAGTAGAGGCTGGGAACGCAGCGTGACGCCAGGAGGAAGGACAAGGGTATCATTCCTGACAGGCCCGGTGGTTGACGAGACCCTCAGCCGCCAAACCAGGAAAGCCAGGAACGCGATGGCAAGGCCAATGAATACGTTCTCCATCGTGCAGCTATCGCTCGGGAAGGGATTCACGCCAGCGAGGCCCATTCGGGACAATCGTGCCAAGGAGTACAGGGTGGTTCGCGCCCGTCACAGACGGGATGTTGCCCCACTGTCCAGTCACGGTTTGATAGGCCAAGAGGGCAAAGGCGACCGCCTCAAACACCTTACTGTCCCACCCCAGAGCCTCAAATGTGGTGACCGGAACCGGGGCGAAGACCGTCGCGAGATGGCTCATGATCGCACGGTTACGGACGCCACCGCCACCCACCACCACTTCATCGATCTCACCGCTGACCCACCTTCGCGAGGTTCCCACCGCCTTGGCAGTCCACATACTGCAGGTCGCCAACAGATCCTCGATCGAGAGGCTGCGTTGCTGCTGAATCGCGATCAGTTCCTCGATGAGATCAGGACCGAATGCTTCCCGCCCGGTCGACTTGGGCGGCCGCTTGGACAGAAAGGGATGTGCAAGCAGCTTGCCCAATAGGCGTGAATCGACCTGCCCTTTCATGGCAAGTTTTCCATCACGATCCATCAACAGCCGCCCGTCGGTCACGCGCACCATAAGACTATCCAACACCATATTGGCAGGCCCCGTATCGAATGCCTGCACCCCGCTGAGGTGTCCTCCCTTCGGCACATACGTTACGTTGCTGATCCCCCCGAGATTCACCACCAACCGTGCACGACGCGCATGATTCAAGAGCAACGCATGTGCTGCTGGCGTCAGCGGAGCCCCTTGGCCTCCTGCGGCGATGTCCCGCGAACGGAAATTGGCCACGGTGGTAATCCCCGTTCGTTCGGCAATTACAGCCGGCTCGGCGATCTGGAGAGTCGAACGAATGGCGCCGACTCCCGGCGCATGGATACCATGCGGAAGATGGTGCACGGTTTGGCCATGAGAGCCGATCAATGCCACATCGCTCGGCTGAAGTTTCGCCTGCCGAATCAGGTGTAACGCCGCGTTCGCAAACCACTCACCAAGGAGCGCATTGAGGTGACACACCTCCGCGACCGTCCCCGAAACTGACGTGAACAGAATGCGTTGCTGTAACGAGCGTGGATAGGCCAGCGTGTGTGCCGCGAGTGTCCGTGCCTTCAGGAAGCGACCTCGCCCGGTAATGTCCACGAGTGCCGAATCCACACCATCACCGGACGTCCCAGACATGAGTCCCACGACGTACATTCTTTGACCCCACCAGTGATCGTCTCGCAAGAGCTGTAGGATCGCTACGCTAATGGAACTCTCCGGAAGGGTCAAGAAGAGAAAACATCATGACCGAACTCTAGCAGCCTGCGGAAAAGCAATTTTGGCATGCTAGAACTTCGACGGTCCGTATGTGGGCACAACAGAGGAATACTTTGGCAGGATGCTGAAAAAGACCGATCAGCAAGGCCGCAGCGAGCGAAGATGCGAGGCGTACGCTTCGGTACGTTGAGTCTCTGAGCGATACGAGAACGCCGCTGGCGGACTTTTTCAGCATCCTGCCAGAGATCGACACAAGTTGTTGCGTTGACAACGTGGGGACCCAGTGTTACCGTCCTCGCCCATGCTGAATCTCCAATTGGTGCGCCTGTTCTGTGCAGTCCTCATTAGCTACGGTTTACTCGCCGCACCTCTGGCCCGTGCCGCCTCTCCTTCGGAGCCCCTCAATATCGTGGTCACGATTCCTGTCTTGAAGGACCTGACCGAACAAGTCGGCGGACCCCATGTACGGGTAACCTCCCTACTGAACGGCTATGAGAACGAACATACTTATTCCCCCAAACCGAGTGATCTCGTCGCCGTCCGGAAAGCTCGGCTGCTGTTCGAAGTCGGTATTGGCCTTGAAGTCTGGGTTTCCTCGTTGGTGAAGAATGCCGGCAGCGCATCACTCCGGATCGTCACCACCTCGAAAGGCATCGCGCTTCTTCGCGACAAGCCAATCCGTGATGGCGCAGCTCATGCCGCCGAAGAGGAGGAACGAGGGAATCCTCACGTATGGATGGACCCTGAGAATGCGACGACGATGATGCGGCATATCACGGAAGCGCTCATTCAGGTAGACCCGGCTCATGCGACGGAGTACCGAGCCAATCAGGCCTCCTACCTTCGGAGGCTGGACCAACTGCGAGGGGACCTGAGTGACCGGATCAAACGCGTGGCCGATCGGCGGTTCATCGCCCATCACCCGGCCTGGCCGTACTTCGCGAGGCGCTTTGGGTTCCAGATTGTCGGGACGATTCAACCGCAATCCGGGAGCGAGCCATCGGCGCTCCACCTTCACGGCCTCATCGCGACGATCAAAAAGGACCGGATCAAGGTCGTCGTCTCGGAAATTCAGCTGAGCCAAAAGATTCCCGAGCTGTTGGCCAAGGAGACCGGCGCGAAAGTGGTGGTGCTCACCACTCTCCCGGGAGGCCTCCCGCACACGAAGACCTATCTCGACATGCTCCGCTATAATGTGCTCCAATTGGCCAACGCGCTGGAAGCGGCCTAGCGATTGATAGGCATCGGTTTCAGCGGCTTGGACTGAGAGGAGCCCTCACCGACGTGGCAAGTCAGTCGCCCCCTATCATTCACTTCGATCATGCCACCTTTGGATTCCCCGGCGTGGTTGCACTTGAGGATATCTCGCTCGAGATTCAATCCGGCGAGTTCGTGGGCGTCATCGGGCCCAACGGGTCCGGAAAGACGACTCTCTGCCGCGCGGTCCTCGGTCTGTTGGCTCCGCTGAAGGGCCACCTGAGAATTCTCGATTGTGCCTGTGACGAGCTACGCTGTCACCACCGGGCTAAGATCGGCTACCTGCCCCAGAAGGGGGTGGTCGATCGTAACTTTCCCGTTACGGTACTGGAAACCGTCATGATGGGACGGTACGGCGCATTAGGTCTGTTCACGAGGCCATCAGGGAACGATCGCAAGATCGCGCTGGACGCCCTGACTCATGTGGGGATGGAGGGGCATCGAGACAGCGCACTGGGCTACCTCTCTGGAGGACAACAGCAGCGGGTTTTCATCGCCAGAGCGTTGGCCCAGCAACCACAAGTATTGTTGCTCGACGAGCCGACGACTGGACTGGATATCACGACGCAGCACAATGTCGTCGAGTTGGTGCAGCATCTGCACGAAGAGTTAGGCTTGACAGTCCTCTTGATCACCCATGACATCAATATGATCCGTTCGCGGG
>Ga0247727_10013938_pt1 | contig 13447 bp, 24 predicted proteins | sample WisWelCaveWW1625_FD_202498 | JGI IMG/M metagenome (GOLD analysis project Ga0247727, IMG submission 202498) | Biofilm microbial communities from Wishing Well Cave, Virginia, United States - WW16-25 | ecosystem: Environmental > Aquatic > Deep subsurface > Groundwater > Cave microbial mat | place... | reverse complement strand
GACGAGACCGCCAATGGCGACAAGACCGACGGCAATGACGACCGCGATGGCGACCGCGAGCGCGACATACTTGCCGTGCTGTTCCTGAGCGACGTTATCAATGGAGACGTTGCTGATCGAGTTGAAAACGTTCCTGATCTTGTTGAGGCCCGCCTCGGTCTCCGCAAGGGCCTGTTCTTCGGCCGCCACTTGGACGCCCGCCGCCTTCAGGCGCTTGATGTCGTTCTTCGCCTGATAGTGCCGGTTGACCGCCTCATGGTACTTGCTGAGGACGGGTCCGGAATTCTCCACGGCCCAACGGACGTACCCGTCATTGGCGTCCTTAACGCCCTTCCAGAAGTCCGTCAGATAGAGCTCGGTCTTGTCATAGAGCTGACGGGCCACTGAAGGGGCGTTATCCTGCATCTCCCGGGCCTTCCTGAAGACATCTCCCCAAAGCGCGGCCAGTTTCTGCTCGGCCTCAGGGCTTCCGGTATTTCCACGAATCCAGCGCTCAAGGCCCGTCAGTTCGCTCCCGGCCAGCTTGATGGACTGGCTGACACGAAACTCCCAGTCAGCGGGGCGGGCATGCGCCAGATAATCCAGCTCGTTCTGCGCGGCGCGGAAGCTCCTCATGTAATCCTGCAGGGCCAGCGTCTGGACATCCGGTGTCTGGCCGAGCACTGAAACATCCGCAAGAACGCGCATCGACATGGTTATCCCACGAACGACGTCCTAGATCCAGTATCCCGCCCGCCCGGCTGGCCCGGGCTCTCTTACCCGGGCCAGCCTTGCACTCCCCTGATATTACGGCGTCTTCTGGTCGCCGTCGTCGACCTTGGTTCCGGTCACGACGTCCGCGATCTTGTCCATGAATTCCTTGAGACAGGCCACCTGCTCGTTGCGCCACTTCTCGAGCTCTTTGAAGGCAGAGGTATCGGAATAGCGCGCCTCCTGATGCTTCTCCTCGGCCTGCGCCCTTTCGGTTTCAAGCCGCCCGATGGACCGAAGAAGGGCACGATTCTCCATCTCGAGACCCTTGATCCGCTCCTCGGATTCACGGACCCGCAGTTCGGCCCTCTCCATCAGATGCCGGCGGTCCTCCTCATGTCGCATCATCAGTTCCTTCGAGCGTTCCTCATGCTCACGGAAACGCAGCTCCGTCATCATCTGGAGCTGCTTGAGTTCACGGTCGTGAATCTCCTTGAGCTCCATCTCTTTCTGGAGCAGCTTGGCCTCCATGGGTGACATCTTCGGCACCTTGCCGGGCTTGAATCCGGACAGCGCCTCGAATGGGTCCGCCTTCTTCGACCCCTTCTGCGGCTTCTTCGCCTTGGACATGAGTCCCTCCTAGAGATTAGTACCTCTGACTCCTATTTACACGCTACTTGATCGGGCAGCTGCCATTGTTGCAGCCTCTCTCGGCATCGGAGACTTTCCCGATACCGCTCTTCTCGAAGTCCTCCTTGGAGATCCGCTCGAGGGGCGACTGCGGGCGCCCGTGGATTTCCGGCATCATCGTCGTCCCCTTGAGGTGCGGCAGGTGAATCCGGAGCGCCGTCTTGATGTCATCGACCGTGACGACCGTCGGGTCGAAGTTGATCGTGTAGCTGATGCAGTTGTCGGCGAATTCGTCCTGCAGCATCGCCTGCACCGCGAGGTGATCCGACACCGAAACCTCGGCCTGCTCCTCGATGAAGGACGGATCGACGCCCTTCTCCTCGCATCCGGCCATCAGCGGGTCCTTGCACGGGAACGCGACGACGCGGCTGTTCTTGTGGTCGTCGTAGACGTACTCCTCGACCTTGTATCCCTGCGCCTCGTACTTCCCGATCTGGGGGTCGTCCTTGGGAAAGACGACGCGCCGGATGAAGTACTTGGCGAAGACGGGCTGGCAGCCCGATGTCGTCCCCGGCAGGTTCGAGATCGTGCCCGTGGGCGCGACGCAGGTCACCTTGATGGGGGCCGGAATCCGAAGCTGGAAGGCGTAGGTGTTGGCCGTCTCGCGGCAGAGGTCATAGAAGCCCTTCAGCTTCTCGCGAATGTGCTTCTTGTGGTGGCTCTCCGAGAAGCGGACGCCCTGATAAACGAGCCACGGATGGAAGCCGAAGAAGCCCACGCCGATGCGGCGATTCTTGTGGATGACTTCCTTCTGGAGCGGGTTCATGATATCGCCGAACGTCGCCCGAACGAGGAAGCGCGTCATGAGGCGGAAGGCCTCGCGCGCCTCGGTGTCCCTGTTGGCGAAACGCTCAAGGTTGATGTGCCCAAGGCAGCACACGTCCCAAGGACCGAAGGCAATTTCAGCACACGGGTTGGTCGTGAACGGATGATCGACTTCGCCGACAGCCGAAAGCGAACTGTTCCAGAACCCCGGCTCGCCGTCGTGATGCATGCCCTCGGCCACTTCCTGCAGGACCTTCGAGGCGTGCTGTTCACCCTTCCGGAGCGCACGGAAGAAGGCATCATCGACTTCAACCGAGATGTTCGTCGACCAGTGCTTCTTCTCGTCCCCGTTCTTCTCCGTCTTCTTGAGACGGATGAACTCAAAGATGTCGGGATCCGCCCAGTGCTTGATTGACATCCTCGCGCTGCGCCTGATATTCCCACTCACCACGCAGGCCGCGATCTGGTGGTCGATCTCCATGAAGTCGAGGCTGGTCAGCTTCTGGCCGATCTTGGCATTGAGGATCTTGGCGACGTTGTTGAGGAGGGCGACGAGCGGGCCGGGGCCGGATGAACGGCCGCCGAAGCTCTTGAGAAGCGCACCGCGTTCACGGAGCATCGAGACATCGATGATGAGCGGGCCGTCCTTGCCATCCCACGCCGCACGCAGGACTTCCGCGAGCGACCCCCACCAGCCCTCACGCGAGTCGTCGACCACGTAGCGGTTGTGGACCAGATGATCGTACATCGGCGAAAGATAGCGCTTGAACTCGTCGATGTTCGGGTGGGACGGGTTGCAGACGACATGGAGCTCGACCTTGTCGAAGACCGGCGGATAGATACCGATGTAGCGGTTCGAGTAGTTCGAGCCGACGCCGCCGCCCTTCATGAGCTCGTCGAACGTGAACGTGAAGTGTTCGGTCAGATCCTTCCGCAGCCATCCCGCAGAATGGCAGTTCGAAACGTACTGCCGGCCCGGAACGCCCGTGACCCAGAGATGACGACCGGCGGGAATCATGTTCATCTTGAGGATCAGGTCATAGAGCTTCTCGCGCTCGTCCTTCTCATGGAAGCGAGCATCAACAAACGCAAGATTTCCGTCCACGACCCGGCGCACCGTCTCCGGCCACGTCTCCGGCTTGCCGTCGGACTTGAGCCGCGAATAGGTGCGCTGATAGACCTCGATCCCGATCGGCCCGAAGGCATAGGGAAGCTTGATCTTCTTGGTGATCCGTCTGGAAGAGGTTTCGGTCTTGATATCGGCCTTGGTGGCCGTCTTGTTGTCGGTCTTGCCGGACTTCTTGGAACGTCGCGATGCGAGCCCGCTATCAGGCGACATGAATCCTCCTGAGTTCCTAAGATGGTTTAACTCTCTCGAACGCTGACACCAGCACAACACTGCGCAGAGGGTTATGCCTGTCGGGACGATGGTCTACGCCCGTCCACCTCCTTTCCTCTTCCGTCGAATAGCGATGACCGCGCCGATGACGACGCCATAGGCCATCGAGACGATGGGAGCATGAATTGTCAGGAGCGCGTCACACCGCATCGGAACGCTTCACCGAGGCAATGACCGGGCCTGAGGGGCGATACGAGCGAAGTGCCAGCTCGAGCGCGTGCGGATCCAGTCCACGACTCAGCAGTCGAGCGGCGATCTCTTCGAGAGCCATATCGAAGAGCTCAGTATAGACCGCAGCTTCGCCCGTGATCCCTTGGGTGTCCCGCAACCGCCGGATCATCTCCGGTGAGACGTTGATGCGGATCGTGACGGCGTCCAATTAACCCTCCTCGCGACGGAGATTCTACCACCGGCATCCGGCGCGAGGCAACTCGAATTCGATTTCACCGAATAAAAAATCCGGCCGCCCTTGTGAGGACGGCCGGATGCAAGCAGGAACTGTTGTATGTGAGCTCTAGAAGAGACCCTTCATGTCGCTCATGCGCTCCGTGGGCTCGGGACCGAACATCCCGGCATCCACATCGCCGAGACCGAACATCTCGCTCCTGTTCATATTGGCGTAACGCTCGGCCTTCTCCCACGGGGTGCTCTCCGGCGAAACGGCCTCCTCCTCGACCTCCGCGTACTTGGAAGCCGTGGTGACCGGAGCTCCCTCGGGCATGGGGCCGTGATCGCGACGCCCAAGACCAAAGAACGCGCTCTTGTTCATCTCGTAGTAGCGCTCGGCCTTCTCCCACGGGGTGCTGCCGGGTGACACCTCATCCTGACCCATGCCGACGAGGGTCTGGTTCTCATAGACCTGCTGGCCCATGCCGACGATGCCGCCCTCAATGTACTCGCCAACCTTCTTGGCCGTGTAGCCGCCGCCCAGCTTCTTGATCTTGCCGGCGATGAGGGCGACCACCTTGCCGTTCGAGTCGAGAATGACCCAGCGCCCCATCATCTTGGGCTTGGGCTTCACCGTCGCGGGCATCTGACCAAAACCCGAGGCTCCGGGGAAGAACGTCCGGCGAAGGGGAAGAACCGGAACACCGGCGCCGAGACCCGACGCTCCGGGCGGGAACGTCCTGCGAAGCGGCAGTATGGGCATACCGCCGCTCATTTGCTCCTGCGGCGTCTGTTCGAGGCCCGAAGCTCCGGGGAAGAACGTCCGCCGGAGCGGAAGGACCGGAACGCCAGCGCCGAGGTCGTTCATCGACTCATACTCAGGGAAGACGGCCATGATCTTCTCCTCTTCTTCTAGATCAGTTCCTGCTTGAGCTTACCAAACCGATGGCTCACATCGAAATAGAATACATGACAAACACCATCTTTAGCAAGCGCAACAATGCGGTCAACATGCTTGTTGGCGCTGGTGCCAAGGAGCGACTGCATGAGCTTCTTGTAGGATCCAAGGAATTGGGCGATGTAATCCACCTGCCACGAGACCACGTCATCATCATGGGATCCCTGAATGGGTTCGGCTGCTGAACCGTGGATCATCTTGCCTACGTCACTCGTGAAGTCTTTCAGACGCTCGCGATCGGCTTCTGAGATCTCGCTGATGGGCCGAAGGATGGCGGTGTCCTCCTTCGGCAGACAGCACTTCTTGTACTTGACGCCAGAACCGCATGGGCAAGGGTCATTCCTTTCGGCCTTCATCCTTGCCCTTCTCTTTCCCAATGATCTCCCCAGTCACGAGCGTGGCATCATGCGGCAGGCCTGCTTCCCGGATCTTGCGCCAGAGCTCCTCACACCGCTTGGGGTCACGTTCGGACTGAGCCATCCGGACGAGCCGGATGAGCTCGGACTTCTCGATCACTTTCTTGTCCCGAAGAAGAAAAACGCGAGCCCGGTCGCCACCGCCGCGCCCACACCGGCCCAGATGATCCAGTTGCCCGTCATGGGGGCCGCGAACTTTTTCATCCCGAGAACCGTGCGGGTGTTCTTAGCGGCGCGAGCCGTACCATCGAATCCGGTCGTTTTCTCGAATTCGGCATCGCTCGTCCCCGGCAGCTTGACGCTGAAATAGAGCACGTCGTCGGGGACGGTTTTGCCTCCCACCTTGAGCTTGTCGATGGGGACAAGGAATTTGGCGACGCCACTGGAGTCCGTGTTGACAGGACCGGCCACCTTCACGATAGCCAGACCCAGAAAGGCATAGAGTCCGACACGAGCGCCGACAACGGGCCTGCCATTGGAGCCGAGGACGAGCACCTCGCCCTTCCAAGCGTCCGCGATCATCTTCGCAACGGGTGCCACTGGCATCGGTCCGAAGGCGGGCAGAAGCTGCCCGACTCCGTTATACTCGGCAACCAGCATCAGGATGATCTCCGTTTAGCCGGGATACGCCGGAACCTTGAAGCCTCTCGCGCGGGCCATATTGTACGCGATCGCTTTAGCCTGCTGGCCGCCGTATCCCTCGTGCCGAAGCATCCGGATCTTCTTGCTGATCCAACGCTGGCCCGTACGGCTCACTCTACGCCGCCTATGACGGACGCCGAGACCACCAAGACCAGCAACCCCTCCACCCGCGAAAGTTTTGCCGATGTAGGGGATCGACAGAATGGTACCGAAGGCGATCACCAGCCAGATGAGACCCTTGGTCTTCTCGTCCATGTTATCCAGCCCCCAATCGGCCAATTGACCGCTGAAAGGATACCACAAAGCCAAAGCGACTTCGAGAAAACATCACTTGGTGTTCTGGGCGAAGTTCACGTAATGGCGGCTCATTCCCACCGAGGCATGACGCCCGATCTCCTGCACCAGATGGACGTCCTTCGTCCGACGCGCAATCTTCGTCAGCCGCACGTGGCGAAGCGACTGGATCCCACGACCGTGGTATTGGATACCAGCCTTGTCACAGATCTGGTTGAAGAGGTACTGGACGTCGCGCTTCGAGATATGGCCGCCCTTGCACTTGCGCCCAATCACTGGGCAGGTCTTCGTATGGCCCGGGAACAAGAATCCCTTGGCGAGCTTGGTCGCAAGAATGTAGTCGATCGCCACGTCGATCACGATCTGCGGTATCGACGCCGGTACTGAGGGCGGCAGATCGACATCCTCAATGACGACTTTGCCGTCAGCTCCCTTGGATCTCCAAATGCGGCTCTTCTTGGACGGGACCACAAGGAGCTTCCGCTCCTCAGAAACCACGTCGGAGACCTTGAGATGGATGAGCTCTGAAACCTTGAGTGCGGCATGGTAGGTCAGCAGCATCATGAGGTGGATACGGGGTTCGGATCGACGGGCTACGGCGAAGAACTGCATGAACTCGTCGTCGGTAAACGTCTTCCCGGCCTTCAACTTCCAGTCGCTCATCATGCTCTCCGGACAAGCGTCACGATGGTCGCTTCCGCCTCGACGCGCGGAGCCCAACCACCGCTGACATCACGCTTGCCCATGGCATGATAGAACTTGCTGACCCGGGTTGTGAAGCTTTGGGGCACCGCTTCAATGTCGGTCGCTCGGCCATAGACTTCGTCGTTCACATCGACCGCGAGCACCTTGTTGTCACGGTACCCATGGTCGATCATCCGCAGGACACCAATAGGGCGGATACGGAGGGTGTCCATGGTGGCGAGCGGCTGAGATGACAGGACCAGCACGTCCAAGGGATCGCCGTCATCGGCCATCGTCCCGGGAATGAAGCCGTAGGCCGCTGGGTAGCCCTCGTGAGTGAATCGCGAGAGCTGCCAGCGGCCATCCTTCCACTCGAACTTCGCTCGGCTTCCCTTGGGAATTTCGATGATGGCCGGGACGATCATGCTACTTTTTGTCCGTGGGCGTCGGCGTCACAGGCGTCGCCGGAGCCGCAGCGGTCGGATTGGCCGGATCGACCGTCTTGATCTTCTTCGGCGGAGGATTCGGGTTGATACCGGTGCCCTTGCAGACCTCACAGATGTAATACCCCTTCGCGGTACTCGAGGCGAAAGGAGTACGCCCCGTGCCCGCACACTTCGGGCACTGGTTGAGCTCGGTCTCGGGAATGATTCCCAGATGGCGAGGATCAGGTCTGAGCACCATGGCTGGTCCCTCCAGAAGGTCCCTATTTATTGAAATCCAACCCGTAACGCTTCTCAAAGACATCCGTGATCTCGGCCGTTGCGATGGCCGCCGCCGTCTCGCAGGCCACATATTCGGGAGAGGTCTCCTTGTACACCTGTCTGCAATGCTCACGAACGTTGTCGAGGATCTCCTCACGGGTCTCCTCAAGATCCTTCACACTGAGCAGGATCCGCTTGCCCGTCGGCATGCCGTTCTTGAGATAGGCATAGATGCCGACGAGCACGGCCACAGCGGCGAGCATGATCCATCCGGTCATGGGGCTGCTCGCCGTCCCCTCCTGACCAAGATCATTCATTCCCGTTCTTCCTTGCCTTCGGCGACTCCCTCGGAGATCTTACCATGGAGCCCTTGGATCACCCCTTGAATTGTGGGTGCCGTCGACTCCACCACAACTCCTCTCCGGACCGCACGGGCGCCGATGGTCATGGAATCAACCCGGCGGAACGCGATGGCGAATCCGTCGTTCAACAGCAGAGCCAGCTCCCCAAGGAGGAGAGCTGTGTCTCCCTTTTCTCCATGCCCCATCGTGAGTCCTAGAGATTTTGACGAATCAGCTCCGCGACATCCGTCAGCGGGACGGTCCACGTGACACTGTTGTCAATGCCGTTCACTTGACGGATGCCGAGGACCCCGTTCTTGGCGTCCACAAAGATCGTGCATGGCATCGCCTGATGGACGCTGGAATCGCCAAAGCTCAGAATGCTACGCTTGCTGATAACGTGCTGCTCGTTCGGGTCACTCATGAGTATTCCTCCTCATTCCCTAAAAGAGATTGCGCGATTTGGATCTTGGTCCACCGATCAGATCGGGCGGCCATGTCTTTCTTCCTGATCTCGCGCATCGCCTTCTCGAGCTTCGAGATCTTGGGCGGCCTGTAGCCGTCTTCTTGATCGTCAACGCACACATCCCAGAGCGCATTGACGAGCTTATCGAGCTTCTTCTCCTCGTACTGATCCAAGAAACGCCCCGCCTCTCTCACACCCTTGGTGAGGAGAATCCTCTTGTACTCACGCGCGCGGTTGTACCACTTGTCCGCTTGTTTCGAGCCCATGACTGGCTCCTAGAAGACCGATGACATCTCGGTGACCGATTTCTCCACCTTCTCGTCCTTAGCCTCATACGCTTTGGGGAGCTTGACCGCTTCGCGCTTAAGCCCCTTGCCGGCGATAACGATGCAGCCGTCTTCCATCCACCGTCCACGGAAACGCAGACAGCAGGGGACCACGCCCGTCGCCCAGAACAGATTGCGTGTGACCTGCTCTTCCGTGTCGGAAAAAGCGGAGGACGACTGGACCGCTATCACCTCCCCCATGGGGGCCATGTGCCGCTTCACCGCGTTGTACATCTCTGGCGCAAAGAGATCCTGCAATTCCGGCGCCAGCGGATCGGGGAAGTCGAGGAGAGCCAGATCATAAAGCTCGCTCGGTGTCCGCTCGACCCACTTCTTGGCATCTCCGACGGTCACCGTGAGCCTTGGATCATGAAACGAATTCTTGTTGAGCTGGCGCATGATGGGGTTCTTGGCACAGAAGTCCACCATGACGGGGTCGAGCTCCACCATGTGGACTTTCTCGATGTTGGGGAACGCCAAGAGATTCCTTGCCGCCAGACCATCCCCGCCGCCCAAGATGAGCGCCTTGGCCGGACGGCCTCCCAGCATCATGGCCGGACAGGTCGCCAAGGACCAGTGGTACATCACATCATCAAAACCGGAGACGAACTGGACCGCATCATCGAGATAGAGCGCCACATTCCCATACGGATGGATCTGCGTGAGCTCGATCTTCTGATACGGGCTCTGGAGCTTGGCAAGGGTGATTTCTGAATAGGCCATGGCTAAGCGCCGAAGGTCTCCTTCAAGAAGGCCAACATCTTCTCGATGTCTGGGAAGACGTACTCCTCAACGGGCTTACGCAGCGGCTTCTCCTCTTTGGCCTCCATGCTCGACATGAAGACCTTGAGCACGTCGCTGGGCTGCAGGCCCTCGCCGGTACCTTCTTCCGCCTTCTTGGCGACCTTCGAGAAGCCCTCCATCATCTTCTGAATGTGCGGCGGGGGTCCCGAGCGGATCATGTGCGGCGGATAGGCCACCGTGACCACGTATCCGTTCTCCGCCTGACGGATCGACGCCGAGACCGCGTCGACCTTGTTCGACGCATTGCCTGAAAGTCCACTGAGAATTTCTCCCAACGCGCTGAGATCCATGGATGTCTCCTATCTGTATGTGAGGTCTCTCAACAACAGGACCAAACTTGTCCCGATCATGCTGGAGCCGGTGCCCAGAAGCATCTGGCCCCACAGCTGTTTCCGCTCGACGAAACCAATGATGCCCAACGTGGCCCCTATCAACGTCACCATGCCAATCAAGATGATGTGTTCCCGAGGCAGGAATTTTTTTGAGGCGTCTTCTTGGCCCAGACCGACAAGCGGTTGTTCTCCGTCATACACCCGGATGAACTTGACCGTCGATCCCGGGTATTCCCAGCGAATGGCCTCTTCAGCCTCCGGAGAATAAACCTGCACAAGGCCGGCCGGCTTCCCCACATTGGGGAAGCTGCCGATGACCGACGGCTCGCCTTCATAACGGCGGATGAACTTGATCCCTGACTCCGGGTAACTCTCCTCGATCTCGGCTTCGGCCTCCGGCGTCTCCACGACAACGACAGGGCCGGGCTTGCCATAACGGCCGGTCCAAACACCGGGCGGACCCGGGATGTTCGTGGCGAAGGCCGTCCTAGAGAAGGTCGGGCCCCCGGCTGGGATGCTCGTCTGGAAGATGATATTCGCCGGTTGGCCGATCCTCATTCCCGACTCCGGTCGTGAAAACGCGCATGAAAATGCGCTGGGGACGCCAGAACTCTACAACAGACTCCCTGAGAGACATTCTATCCACGTCTTTGCACAAGGCAAAGACACATTCGACCCAACGATCCTCGGGTGCCGTATGGATGACGGCGTGACTCTCGGCCAAGACGAACATGGCCGTGTAGGCATGCGCCCCGGGGACCGGACTCTTGAACTCATGAAAGGCGGACTCACGGATCTCCGCTCCCATCGTCGCGATCGTCTTCTTCAGCCAGTCTGTCGCATCGTCAACAGCTGGAACATGATCGACGACAAGATCGAAGATCGTGTAGTTGTAATGCACCTACTTGATCCCGGCCACCTTCTTGTTGAGATCGTCGATCGTGCCAGTGGGACTGGCCTTGATGACCTCGCCGCAGTCGGCACAGGCGAAAACCGCCCAGTCGTTGGTGCCGTCCTTGGAAGGCCACTCGACCTGCACACGGTTGCCGGAATAGCTCTTGATGTACCGAAGCCGCATGAGCGGGATGAAGAAGTCGCACTTGCATTTCGGGCACACGATGTTGATGAGCCCGATGTCAGGACCGATTTCCGCGGGCTGGTTCGGGCCTGCGGCCGGCTTGATGTCCTCCGGCTTCATCTGGGCCTTGACCTTGGCCTTCTTCTTGTCCGACTTCACGAGCGAGAATTTCGGCATAGTCCCTCCTCTGGACCCTAGCTAAGTGTACGAATCGCCGTCTCGGCCACCAAAAGCGCCTCGGTCTCGGAAAGCTTCGGCAGCTTGTCACGCACGGCCTTGGCGGCCTCCTTGTAGGCCTCATCGTGGACATCGACATCCACGTCGAAAAGCTTCTCGAGCGGATGCGTCTCTTGGAACTTCACCAGCGACGTAGCCATGCATCGGACACAGATGCCAAGGATCGTCTTCGTCGGCATCGCGATGAAGAGCCCGCTCCTCTCCAGACGAGAGCAGCACTGGCACGGCGTGGCCACATCAGCGTCGCCGAACCTGAGATCGATCGGCACCGGCGTCTTGTTGGGCGGGGGCCCCTTTTGCATCGGCGCGAAATCCATTAGTCCTCCTCAAAGAGTTCGATCACAAAATAGTCCCTAGTCCGGAGTTCGTCACTGACCTCGGCCCTCGCATCCTCCATGACCTGCCACTCTTGGCATTCCTCGGCGAGGATGGCGCTGGCCAAGTACACGAGCTTGTTCCGGTGCGGACCCTTGTTGACAATCTTGCCGATGGGAACGGCGGTCACACGGGTGCAGGCTTCGCAGTGTCCCTGTCCCTTCCTGATCTTGGAGATGGAAAGAACCCCCTTGCACTCCGAGCACTTTTCGGGCTTGCGCTTCTTGGGGAGCTTGATGTCGATATCGAGCCTGAGTTCCCGCGGCCGCTTCATTTCACTCTATGTTACACGACGCGGGCGTCTTGTCAATCAAACGCCGACTTCTGGATCGAAGCCGAGACCCGCAGTCTGCTCAACCGCACCCGGAGGCGGCAGAGGACGCTCCACGGCTGGCGGAGGAGGTGCCGCTTGCACCGCCGACTTGATCGCATTCATCCGGGCCATGCCGAGCAAGAAGACAAGGGCGGAAGCCCCTGCGGCCGCAAGCGCGGGCATCGGCCTCTCGAAGCCGTAATAGATGCCTCCGGCTGTGGCAAGCCCAAGCCCGAGGCTGCCCCAGAGGTTTCCGGCGTTCAGACGCGAGGGATCACCGGCGACAGCACCCGGGGCGATGACCGAGCTGATGCCAAGAACGGACAGGGCGGAGAGCGCCGCAAGACCGATCTCTTTCGTATCAGCTGGCTTCAGGACGCCGGGCAGCGGGTCCTTGCCGAAGCCGTACTCATCGGCACCTGAGATGATGATGCCCTCTCCGGACTCATACCCGTCTTCGTTGTAGCGGCGTCTTTTGCTCATGACTCGAGCGCCATCCTCGTCAATTCGGACATCTTAGGATACCCGATCTGACCGAGTGTTCCAACCTTTGCTTCCACCACTGTCTTGGCGGTCGTGGGTGTCTGGACGAGCCCCGTTGGGGGCTTCACGACATAGGACCAGCCAACAGGTTTCCAGAGCTGGTCGAAGAAGTGAATCTCGAAAGGTTCCAAGACCCCGCGGGAATGGAAGTATCCGCCGCCCCGCATGTTGGGGAATACGAAGAGCGTCTCCGGCGGGATGGGACTCACACCAATGAGTCCTTGGGCCTTCTCTTCGGTCGTCTGGAACACGACGATGCGCATAGGCTATCGGAACTTTTCCACGAGCATGGACCGTGTGGGACTCGAGCATTCGATGTCATAGGCACCGGGCGACAACATGATTTTCGTCTTAAAGAACGACAGGATGTCATTGCCCAAGAGCATCGACATGGGCGCTCCAAACTGGGTGACCCGGATGACAACCGGCCCAACGGAGCAAACACGCCGCGGCCTGTCATTGGCCACGAGTTCGACCTTGTCGAGATAGGTCCGGTATTCGGTCAACCGGCCACGAACCTGACGTGCGGAGATCGTCCTTTGCATGGCTGATATCAAACCCAACGCCTCGGCCACGTCCATGCCGATCACACTCGATGTGGCCCCCGTGTCGATGGTGGCGTTGACCGTGACGGTCTTGTTCCCGGCCGTCAGGTTGACGGGACGACGCAGAAGACGCCCAAAGGGCGCGAAGATCTTTTGGCTGCCTTTCTTGAGAACCAGCTTGGAAACGCCCTTGGTGGCGATCCTGATCGCCGTCTTCTTGGCCATATCCGCTACGGCGCGAGCGGCCTCGGAAGTCCTGAGATTGGGCGACTGCTGGTTGAGAGCATCAGCGATCGTCTTGGCGTGAGCAAGCTCGCGAACGGCCAAGACGGGCTTGCCCTTCTGGAGAAGATAGTGAGCCTTCTCCAACGAGCGCATCGCCCGACGGAGTTCGGAGACGGACTTCCGTGGCGAAAAGACCGCCATGTGCTATCGGATCAGGCCGACTCCAATCGCCG
>Ga0247727_10013937_pt1 | contig 13447 bp, 11 predicted proteins | sample WisWelCaveWW1625_FD_202498 | JGI IMG/M metagenome (GOLD analysis project Ga0247727, IMG submission 202498) | Biofilm microbial communities from Wishing Well Cave, Virginia, United States - WW16-25 | ecosystem: Environmental > Aquatic > Deep subsurface > Groundwater > Cave microbial mat | place... | reverse complement strand
TCCTCAATTTGACCATCTGGCAGGCCTCAAGGCGGTCCTGGAGAACTTCCCCGTGGGGGAGGTGTGGGAAAGCGGCTATTCCTCCTACGATCCGACGTACCTGTGGCTTCAGAGCTTTGTCCGGGACAAGCAGATCCGGCTGCGACGGATCACCCGAGGGGAGCACATAGCGCTTGGACCCGGTGTCGCGGTGACGGCGCTCCATCCGCCCCGGCCATTTTTCATCCCCCGGAAGGGACGCCGCACAACCATGGCCAATAACAACTCTCTCGTCCTCCGCATCGATCAGCAGCAGCTTCGCCTGCTCCTCACCGGTGATATCGAGGGGGAGGGAGAGGCGTCGCTCCTTGATGCGGGCCTCACGCTCGAGGCCGATCTGCTCAAGGTCCCTCATCATGGAAGCCGGGGGGCGAGTTCCACCTCGTTTCTCCGCGAGGTGAGACCCCGGTGGGCGGTCATTCAGGCGGGGGACCGGAATCCCTTTGGGCATCCGCACCACGAGACCCTCGCTCGGTACGCGGCCCAGGGAATCCAGGTCTTTCGGACCGACCGGGACGGGGCAGTCACCTTTGCATTGCGGGATGGCGCGGTGACGTCCAGGACGTACCGGCAAGAGCTGGGCGTCTGGGCGGGGGATTGAATCGGACTTCGCCAGCGGGCGAGAGGTTTGACAAGGGAGAGGGGGTATGTTAAGAGGAGGCTGTGGAGTTACGAACGCCGCGTATCTACAGCGTCAGTGAGCTGACCGCCGAACTCAAGGCCCTCCTCGAGAACACCTTCACCGGGGTCTGGGTCGAGGGGGAGATCTCCAACTTCAAGCACCACACCTCGGGCCACATGTACTTCACCCTCAAGGACGATCGGGGGCAGCTCCGGGCGGTCATGTTCCGGGGGAGCAACCGGGGACTCCAGTTTCGGCCCGAGGATGGGTTGGCAGTCATCGTTTTTGGCAACGTGACCATCTACGAGCCTCGGGGGGAGTACCAGATCTACGTAGAATACATGGAACCCAAGGGGCTCGGCGCGCTGCAGCTCGCTTTTGAGCAGCTCAAGACCCGCCTCGAGGCCGAGGGGCTCTTTGACCCCGCGCGGAAACGACCCATCCCCCTCCTCCCCAAGAAGATCGGCCTGGTCACGTCGCCGAGCGGTGCGGCGATCCGGGACATCCTCCAGATCATCCACCGACGGTTTGCCAATGTCCAGGTCCTGATCTTTCCCGTCAGGGTTCAAGGGGAGGGGGCCGCGGCCGAAATCGTGGAGGGAATCGAGTCCCTGAACAAACGGGGGGACCTGGATGTCCTCATCGTGGCGCGGGGCGGAGGATCCATCGAGGACCTCTGGGCCTTTAACGAAGAGGTGGTCGCTCGCGCGATCTATGCCTCCCAGACGCCGGTGATCTCCGCTGTGGGCCATGAGACCGATTTCACCATTGCCGACTTCGTGGCCGATGTCCGTGCCCCGACCCCCTCGGCGGCCGCCGAGCTCGTCATCTCGCGAAAGGCAGAACTCAGCCAGCGGGTAGACGATCTCTTCAGCCGACTGGTGAGTCATATGCGGTACCGGGCCGAAAGGAGTGGAGAGCGACTGCGAAGTCTCGAACGGCACCTCAGGCTGCTCAGCCCCCTCGAGCGGGTGAAGCGGCAGCGGGAGCGGCTCAGAGAGGGGGCGCTGGCGCTTCAATCATCGATGAGCCATCGCCTCGCGCTGTGGCGGGGGGATCTCAGAACCGCGGCGGCGCGGCTCGATTCGCTCAGCCCCTTGGCCATCCTGGCCCGCGGATACAGCGTCTGCCGGCGACTTCCCGATCTCAGCATCCTCACGCGTGCTGCCTCCGTCGCGGAGGGCGGGCGCGTGGAGGTGCTGCTCCACCAGGGGGGACTGATCTGTCGGGTCGAGGAACAGCGGCAGTAGGCGTGCACAGGCCTCTGTCGCTGATCGCCACGCGATGGCACGGGGAACGGGATGGTGGACGAGAAAGAGATACAATTCGAGGAGGCCCTGACGAGACTTGAGGCGGTCGTGAACCGTCTGGAGTCGGGCGAGCTGCCCCTGGAGGAGTCACTCCGTCTCTTCGAGGAAGGAGTGCATCTCACCAAGGTCTGCACACACCGCCTGGAGGCGGCCGAGCGGCGGATCACGATCCTCCTAAAGAATGAGCGAGGCGAGATCGCAGAGACTCCCTTTGAAGAAGGGCAGGAATAGTACTCGCAACCCAACAAACCCAATGAACCCAACGAACCCAAGAAACCCAAGGAACTCCAAGAAACGTCTGGATCAGCACCTGGTGGACGAGGCGCTAGTCGAAAGCCGAGAGCGCGCACAGGGACTGATCCTCGCCGGCCAGGTGCGAGTGAATGGCCGACGGGTCGATAAGCCGGGCACCCTGATCGGATCGGAAGCGGCAGTGATCATCGCCGGCCCGGAGCATCCCTTCGTCGGTCGGGGGGGCGTCAAGCTTCGGGCCGGCCTCGATGTCTTCGGTGTCGATGTCAAGGACAAGGTCTGCCTCGACGTCGGGGCGGGCACCGGCGGGTTTACCGATTGTCTCCTTCAGGCTGGGGCGGTGAACGTTATCGCCGTGGATGTGGGCCACGGCCATCTGCACCCGCGTCTCCGGCACGATCCCCGAGTGATTTTTCTCGAACGGCTCAATGTCCGGCATCTGACCAACCGCCACCTGCCTGTGCGGCCTCATCTGGCGGTGATCGATGTTGCCTTCATCTCCCTCACGCTCGTGATTCCGGTGATCGCGGACCTACTCCTACCCGACGGCGAGATCGTTGCCCTGGTCAAGCCGCAATTTGAAGTGGGAAAGGGAGAGGTGGGGAAGGGGGGGGTCGTCCGCGATCCGCGCCAGCACGGGCGTGCGATTCGCAAGGTGGCCCGTAGCACGCATGGACTCGGTATGGTGGTCAGGGGCCTCTGTCCATCCCCGATCCTCGGGGCCAAGGGGAATCGCGAGTTCTTCCTCTACGTGGCGAAGAGCAGCGCGAGGCCAGGGGGCATCGGCGATGTCGAACGCTTGATCGAAGAGACGGTCGGCCCGGGCGGCAGGGAGGTTCTCGAACAGAAGGCTCGCTGAGGTCTGGGATGAGAACGGGACTCTTTAAGCGGATCGGCATCGTGGCGAAACCACACCGGCCGGAGGCCCGGGAGGTGGTCAACGACCTGATCAGCTGGCTCAGGGCGGAAGACCGGGAGGTCGTCCTGGATGCGGACACGGCGGCGCTCGTCGGGGCAGAGGCGACCGTGGTACCCAAGTCCGATGTCCCGCGGATGGCAGACCTCGTCGTGGTGCTCGGCGGGGATGGGACGTTACTCTCGGTGGCCAGGTTGGTGGAGTCGGAGGAGGTCCCGATCCTTGGGGTTAACCTGGGGGGATTGGGCTTCCTGACGGCGGTGACGCTGGATGAGCTCTACCCGGTCCTGGGGGCGGTCCTCGCGGGGAAGTATCGGGGGAGTCGTCGGATGCTCCTCCAGGTGACGGTAGAGCGTCAGGGAGAGCCGGTTGCTGAGTATGTCGTCTTGAACGACGCGGTGATCACCAAGGGGGCGTTCTCCCGTATCGTCGAGCTCGAGATCTATATCGAACAGGAGTACGTGACCGCGTATCGCGCTGATGGTCTCATCGTGTGTACGCCGACCGGCTCCACGGCCTACGGCCTCTCCGCCGGCGGGCCGATCGTTTTTCCCACCATGCGCGCGCTCATCCTGGTCCCGATTTGTCCTCACGGCCTGACAAACCGTCCGCTGGTGGTTCCGGAAGAGGTCAGGGTGCGGGTGGCCCTTGAGTCCCAGGGTGAAGATGTGTATCTCACCCTGGACGGGCAGGTGGGTTTCCCTCTCCGGTATCGGGATCTGATCGAGATTCGGCGGGCGGACCGGGAGATTACCCTGATCGTTTCCCCGAAGAAGAGTTACTACGAGATCCTTCGGTCGAAGCTCAAGTGGGGCGAACGCTGACAGTTCAGAGTTCATGGTTCAGGGTTCATAGCAAAGACCTTCTTCTCTCAAACCCTGAACTCTGAACCCTGAACTATGAACCCAGGTGAGTGATGTTGCGCGAGATTGCCATCCAGCACTTTACCGTCGTTGATCAGGTGCGGGCGAATTTCGGGCCCGGCCTGAACGTGTTGACGGGAGAGACGGGGGCTGGCAAATCGATCGTCATCAGTGCGCTGAGCCTGACGCTGGGGGCGCGAGGGGATACCGAGCTGATCCGATCTGGAGAGGAAGAGGCGGTGGTCGAGGCCGCCTTTGCGATTCCCGATGCCGGCCCCGTGGGAAGCCTCCTCGCTGCACAGGGAATCCCCATGGCCGCGGAGGACGACCTTGTCGTGCGGCGCCACCTTGCCAGGGAGGGGAGGAGTCGCGCCTACGTGAATGGGACGATGACGGGAGTAGCGACGCTCAAGGCGCTGGGAGAGTATCTGGTCGACATCCATGGACAGCACGAAAGCGTGTTCCTGCAGAATCCCCGGCGCCACCTGGAGCTGCTGGATGCGTTTGGGGGTCTCACGGAAGAGGTCCGGGACTATCAGGCCCTCTATCGCCGATGGCAGGCACTCAACGCAGAGCGGGACGCGCTCCAACAGGGCGAACGGGAAAAGGCCCAGCGTAAGGATCTGCTAGAACACCAGATCCGGGAGATCGCTACAGCGCATCTCACAGAGGGGGAGGAGGAGGCGTTGCAGGCGGAGCGCGCAGTCCTCACCCATCACGAGAAGCTCCTCCTGGCGGTGGAGGAGGCCTATGGGCGTCTCGAGGGGGACGAGGGAGGGATCCTCTCGGCACTCTTTGCTGTCGAGGCCCGCCTCCGGGAGGCAGGACGGATCGACGCACGTCTCTCTGCGGGTGGGGCCATGGCCGACGAGGCGAAAAGTCTGCTGAAGGAGGTGGCCCTCGCCCTTCGGGACTACCGGGACCGGCTCGACTTTGATCCCCGTCGCCTCGAGAGCATTGAGGAGCGCCTCCACGCCCTCAGTCGTCTGAAGAAAAAATATGGGGTCACTGTTGGCGAGATCCTCGCGTACGGAGAACAGGCCGCCCTCGAACTCAAGCGGTTAGAGGGGGCGGAGGAGCGGCTGGTGGGTCTCGACGGGGAGATCCGGGGTGCGGAAGGAGAGCTGTGGGAACGGGGGGAGCGCTTTTCGAGCGGAAGAGGAGGGGCGGCAAAGCGGCTCGCCCACGCGGTGGTGGGTGAACTCAAGCAGCTCGGGATGGCGCGGGCCGATTTCCGCGTGGAGCTCAAGCAGGTTGCGGGAGCGGATCGGCGCGGGTCGCTCCGGCCGACCGGCCTGGAAGAGGCAGAGTTCCTCTTTGCACCGAATCCCGGCGAGGACTTCAGGTCGCTCGCAAAGATCGCGTCGGGGGGTGAGCTCAGCCGGACCATGCTGGCCCTCAAAAACATCCTGGCCTCCGTGGACCACACTCCCACCCTGCTCTTCGATGAGGTCGATGCCGGGATCGGCGGGAGCATGGCGGAGGTGGTCGGCAGGAAGCTCTGGAGGGTCAGTCGAGAGCGCCAGGTCATCTGCATTACCCATCTCCCCCAGATCGCGGCCTTTGCCGATGTGCACCTCTGGGTCGAAAAAAAGGTGGACCGAGGGCGGACCGAGGCCCGGGTACTCCCCCTTGCCGAAGAGGAGAGGGTGGAAGAGCTGGGTCGTATGCTCGGGGGGTCGGAAAAATCCACGACCCCCTTCAAGCACGCCCGCGAGCTGCTGCGCGCTGCAGCGAGCTGGAAGCAACAGCAGCGGAAGGCCGCAGGATGACGGCCCGGACCGGGGGCAGCAGATGACGGCCGAGGAGCGCGTCCTTCTTTACCGATCGCTCGGAGTCTCCCTCACGTTGCACCTGCTCTCCGGGATCTTCCTCTGGAAGGTCCAGATCCCGGCGCCCTACCTCCCGGACCCCTCTCCCTTGGTGGTCCGTCTGCTCCCTCAGAATGAGATCCCCCGGTTCATCGATCAAGAGGATGCGCCAGGCGCAACCGGGCCGGTGAAGAGCAAGGACATTTCCCAGGTTACGAGTGAGGCCCGGGGTCCCGGAAGGGTTCCGGGCCCGGCGACCACCCCTGAAAGCTCAGGGACTCCGAAGCCGGGACGTGCTTCGCCTTCTCCCGAGGCCGGAAAGGTCGCGGAAGCGCCTGCCTCGCCTCCCGTCCCCCGGCAGCCACCCCTGCCGCGGGCTCCCACATCCGAGCCCGCCGGAGAGTCGCAACGCCTGGCGCGGCCGGATTCGTCCCCGAGCCCGCCCACCTCTCCTCGTCCCTCTCTCCGAGAAGAGATCGCAAAGTTGGGGAAACAGGGATCCTCCGTGGGTGGGAAAGGCTTCGACGCCGGGGAGCAGGGGGATACCGGAACGGACGAGCGCATTGTTTCGCTGGAGACCCAGAGCTCAGAGTATGCGCCGTACCTTGCCGACGTCAAGCGTCGGATCGAGCGACATTGGGAGATTCCGCCTTACGCGAGAGAGACTGGTCTGACTGGAAAGCTCGTCCTGGTCTTCAGCATCACGGCGGACGGAAACGTGGCCCATGTCGAGATCACCGAAAGTTCCGGGACGTCTGTCCTGGATGACGCGGCGGTCCAGGCTGTACGGGCCGCGGCGCCCTACGGCCACTTTCCGTCCCAGTTCACCTTTCGGCGTCTCACGATTGTTGGAAATTTTCGATATGCTGACCTGAGCAGACGGGTGAAGCCGTCTCGCTAAAGCAAACGCACAAGGTGCGTTTGCTTTGGAGCAATGGAACATTAGACCGCAATGGAGCACTTTGCCTCCAAAATTGATCTTCTGTTCCATTGCTCCATTGCTCGAAAGTAAACGCACTTCGTGCGTTTACTTTAAACCGGGCCGATGACGATCACGCCGATCGATCGGACTCTTCGTCTCCTGACCCTCCTTGCCGCACGCCTCCTCACGCCCCTCTTCCCACCTCTGCCATCCCACCTGACCTTGAAGCGGAGCGGGCGACAGGCGGTCGTCGGTCTCGACGGGCCTGTCACGATCTCGCGCGACCGCCTCGGGATCCCCACCATCCACGCCCAGGATGCCGCCGACCTTTTCTTCGGCTTCGGCTACGCCATGGCCCAGGATCGGCTGTGGCAGATGGATCTCTATCGACGGCTGACTCGAGGCCAGCTCGCGGAGATCCTAGGGGATCGGCCGCTTGGCGGCAGACCCGGTGCCCGCCTCCAGCCTGCTTCCGTCGTTCAACTGGACTCCCTGCACCGCGCGTTGGGCTTTGTTCGCGTGGCGCATGCGTCTTACGAGATCATTTCCCCTGAGGCACGCTCGGTCCTCGAGCAGTATGCCGCTGGTGTCAACGCGGTCATTGCCTTGATGCAGGAAGCACGATGCCTTCCTCCGGAATTTTACCTGCTCGGGTACGAGCCGGAGCCCTGGAGGCCCCAAGACAGTCTGGCGGTGGGCCGTTTCATTGCGTGGATGCTGTGTTTCGCCGCCAGGGCGGAGCTCGTGCTGGGGGCGTTCGCCACACGACCCGATCTCTTTCCCCTCTTGCCGATGTACCCGGAAGGGGAGCCGGTGATCGTGGCGGGGGGAGGCTTCTTGGGCGGCGGCGTCGGCGGCAGCAACAGTTGGGTGGTCGGGCCCGGCAGGACACAGAGCGGCCATCCCCTGCTCTGTAACGATCCGCATCTGCCGATGGGTCTTCCCTGCCTCTTCTGCCAGGTCACCCTGAGGGGGGCGGGGCACTACGTGGGGGGAGCAACCGTTCCCGGTATTCCAACCATCATCATCGGGGCGAATGCGGACGTAGCCTGGGGCGTCACCTCGGCCATGCCCGACGATGCCGACGTATACCGAGAGACCCTTCACCCGTCAGACCCGCACCTGTACGCTTTCCAGGGGCAGTGGCGCCGCCTCAAGGTAGAGGTGGAGGAGATCCGAGTGCGTAACGGTCCGGCGCGCCGCATCGCCATCCGGTACATCCCGCATGGCGGTGCCGACTGCCCCCTGCTGAGCGATATCCTTCCCCTCGATACGCCCCTCTCCCTCCGCTGGACGGGACTTGAGCCCTCGCGGGAGATGGATGCCGTGCTCAAGATCTCCCGGGCTAAAGACCCGGACGAGTTTCGCGAGGCGCTCCGGGACTTCGCCCTGCCCGCCCAGAATTTTCTCTACGCCGACCAGAGGGGAAACTACGCCTACTTCTGTGCCGGGCGTTTTCCGAAGCGCCGAAGGGGAGACGGCCCCTTTCCCGTCGACGGATCCTCCGGGGTCTCAGAGTGGCAGGGGGACATCGCTTTCGACGAACTTCCCTCCTTGATCAACCCCCCCTCCGGCTTGATCGCGACCGCCAATCACCGGATCGTGGATGAGACGTATCCGCATCAACTGACGTATCTATGGGAGCCCGGATATCGGGCCCAACGGATCATCGAGCTGCTCGAGCGGGAAGGACTCGACGTGGCGGACATGGCGGCGATCCAAGGGGATGTGGTGTCACTCCAGGCCAGGGCGGTGATAAGGCACGTACTCGCCCCGGTGGCTGGGGAGCTCACCGGCAGGGCGAGACGGGGTGCAAATCGACTCCTGCACTGGGACTTTCGGATGGCGGCAGAGAGTGGAGAGGCGGCACTCTACCAAGTCTTTTACGAGCGCCTGCGCTTTTTGATCTTCGCCGATAGGCTCAACCAGGTCGCTCCAGAGCTTTATCGGGGCTACTTCTCGCTGCTGCATCTGCCGGTCAATCCCGTGGCTCGGATCCTGGAGGAAGGTGATCCTGGGTGGATGCCCGGTGGGCGAACGGTTGTCGTGGGGCGGGCGCTCGAGGAGGCGGTGGCGTTTCTCGAGGGGGAGCTCGGAGCGGAAGAGCGATGGGCCTGGGGTTCTCTACATGCCTTGACCCTGCGACACCCGTTGGGCGCCGGTCGAGATTGGAGGAGTCGCCTCCTGAACCGGATCCTTCAATTCAACCGCGGCCCCTTTCCTCATCCGGGGGATGGGATGACGGTCAATGTGGCCGCCTACCTCCTCTCCCACCCCTTTGAGCCCGGGGTGGGACCCGCCTATCGACAGATCGTGGATCTCGGAAGTCTGCGGCAATCCCTCTGGGTCATTCCGGGCGGAAGCTCTGGACATCCCCTCTCTCCCCATTACGCCGATCAGCTACCCGACTGGCGACACGGAAGGTACCACCCGATGATGCCGGAGGCGGCATCCGTCTTCGAAGTCCTGGAGCTTACCCCGAGCGGCCGGGAAAGGCTTTGACTCAGCCGCTCAGGCAGTGGTATAAGGCGGACGGATTATGCACGAGTCGGAATCGGAAGGCATCGGGTATTTTCTCGCCCGGCAACTCTTTGGCGTCTTCGAGGTCGAAGAGTGGCAGGTCCAGGGCGCGGCCGTTCGATTTCGGGGCAATCTGCTGGCCCAGCCTGAAACCGCCCTGGCGATCCTGCGGCAGCGACTCGAGCCGGTGGGATTTCTCCCGCTCCTGTCCAGCACACGCGAGATCCTCATCCTCCCGATCCCTGCAGGTGCGAAGCGCGGAGTGGCCGAGAAGCCTTGGCCCCAGATCCTCCTCTTCGTCACCACCATCTTCACCACCCTTTTCGTCGGCTCTCTGGGGCAGGGGGCCGACCCTTTCACCGATCCGACCAGTCTCCTGGCGGGCCTGCCGTTTTCCGTGAGCCTCCTCTCGATCCTGGGCGTTCACGAGATGGGCCATTATCTGACGGCAAGGCGGTACGGCGTCCAGGTAACCCTTCCGTATTTCATTCCCGCGCCCGTCGGTCTCGGCACGTTCGGGGCCTTCATCAAGATGAGATCTCCGGTCATCGACCGGCGCAGCCTGTTCGATATCGGGATCGCGGGCCCATTGGCCGGCCTGATTCTCGCCATCCCCGTCTTGATGATCGGGCTCCGCCTCTCCGAGATCGTTCCTAGCGGGGGGAGGTTAGGTATCTCCCTGGGATCACCCCTCCTGTTCACGTTGGTGCAGGAGATGGTCTTGGGTCCGATCCCGGAGGGGATGGATGTCCTGTTGCACCCGGTGGCCTTCGCTGGGTGGATCGGCCTCTTTGTCACCGCGCTGAACCTCCTGCCCCTCGGGCAGCTCGACGGTGGGCATATTGCGTACGCCCTGGTGGGCCGGCAGTCGGAAAAGCTGGCATTCGTTACCGCTGTTGTGTTGGCCCTTCTCGGGCTCACCTTCTGGCTCGGCTGGCTCTTTTGGGCTTTTCTGGGGTTCATGCTCGGTTTCAGGCATCCCCAGCCCATGAACGACGTGACCCCCCTCGACTCCACACGACGCGCCCTGGCCTTCGGGGCCTTCGTCCTTCTCCTCTGCCTCATCACGCCTGCCCCTTTTGCCGGTCCTTGAATTTTAACGGAGGCTCGGTGGGAAGCCCCCTCCCGGCTGGAAAGATTTCAAGGGAGCCCTTGGGCTCTTTCCTGACGCGGTGGGGAGGGCCCTCCCCGCCTTTGGGGTGGATGGGAAGTGAGGGCTCTGGGGGAATAGAGTAGTCGACCCGGCGAAAGCGCGAGAAAATCAATTACTCCAGGAGGCTCTCCAGGCTTGGGTCCGTGGGTCGCGTCCGAGGATGATCGCCCGAGTCCAGGGGTACCAGTGGTCGGGGGACATGCCGTACGCAAAAGTGTCAGAGAAGTCGTGGGCCGCGAAGAATCGGGCGACACCCTCCGCCTCTTCTGGCCCCCAAAGGTGCGCGAGTGCTGCAGCATAGCCGAGGGCAAATCCGGGTGCGAAATAAGGGCTTACCCCTGAGGTTTCGCCTGGGAAATCGAGGTCCATCGCCCGCCCTCCTGGTGTTAACACCAAGAGAAATACTGCAGGGTATGTGCCAACAGGGGATCGACCGAGGCCCGGGGCTTGGGGGAAGCGGTGAAAGGCGCTTGATTTCAGGGGAGGGATGGGCTAGTACCGTTCCAACTATTTGTGCGACAAGAACGGTGGTGCCGAAGGGGGGAGTCGAACCCCCACGAGCTTACGCCCACATGACCCTGAATCATGCGCGTCTACCAGTTCCGCCACTTCGGCAACACGTGGTATCTATCCATCTCTAAAGAGGGGGGCGGAAAAAGTCAACCGGAAAGTTGGCGAACCCCGGTCCGAAGGACTCCGGACTCCTTCGGAGACGCAAGTCAAGTTCGGCTTGGCTCCAGGCCCAGCTCCCCTCGCCTCCAGTGAGATTTTGCGGTCGGCGGTGGACGAATTTCAGGCAACTGCCAGTTTTTCAGACGATACGGAGGAAGGTAGGGGGAGGCGATGGAACTTGTGGATGATCAGATGTGTTTTGTCTGCGGCAAGAAGAATCCTGCGGGGCTCCAACTCGACTTCGAGCTTGTCGGGCAGACGGAGGTGCGTACGAGTTTTCTCCCGACACCGGCGTTCCAGGGCTTCCGGGACATGGTCCATGGAGGCATCATCGCTACCATCCTCGACGAGGTGATGGTGAACGGGTGTTGGCTCCGCGGCGTGAGGGTTGTGACCGGCAAATTGGAGGTCCGGCTCAGGCAGCCCGCCAGGGTGGGCGAGCGTCTTCACTTTGCCGGGAGAATTATCCGAGATGGGCGGAGAACGGTCGAGGTGGAGAGTCAGGCAGCCACGGCCGAGGGGGTGGTCGTGGCTGAGGCCCGGGGAGTCCTGGTGAAGGTGGAGCCTTGAGGATTATCACCCTGCTCACCGATTTCGGAGACGCCGATCCCTTCGTCGGGATCATGAAGGGGGTGATTCTGGGCATCAACCCTCGGGCGCAGATCGTCGATCTGTGCCACGGAGTCTCACCCCAGGATGTGCTCGAAGCGGCGTTTCTCCTCGACTGTTCGTACCGGTACTTTCCCAAGGGGACCATTCATCTCGTGGTGGTTGACCCCGGCGTGGGAGGCATGCGCAAGGGTCTCGTGGCCGAGGGCAGGCATGGGTACTATGTTGCGCCCGACAACGGGGTCTTGAGCTATCTGTTCGCCTCGGGTGAGATCCGGCGGGTCGTGGAGATCAGCGCGGAAGCGTATCTTCTCCATCCGGTGAGCCAGACCTTTCACGGGCGGGACGTCTTTGCCCCCGTGGCAGGACATCTGTCGCGTCGGAGCGGCATTGATCGCTTTGGACAGGCCACGACGCGCTCTGTGCGCCTCCGTCTGCCGGTCCCCACGAAAAAAGGTGCCCGGGTCCTTGTGGGCTCTATCCTCCATGTGGATCGGTTTGGGAATCTCATTACGAACATCTCAGGTCGCGAGATCTCGGCCCTGCACCCGGAAAGGGGGATCACGGTCTCGATCAAAGGCCGGACGATGCATGGCCTGCAGCAGAGCTATGATTACCTCAAGCCAGGCGAGACGGGAACCATCCTCGGGAGTGCCGGCTATCTGGAAATCTTCGCGAACCAGCGGAGCGCGGCGCGTCTTCTGAAGGCGGGGCGGGGGGCGGCGGTCCGGGTGGAAGCCCGAAGGCGCCGATGACAGATGACCGATGACCGACGACAGATGACCGGGAGGAACTAAGACTCTTTTGCGGTCGTCGGTGCTCGGTCATCGGCTTTCGGCCTCGTCGGTAGTCGGTCAACGGTGATCGGACTTCGGCGAGCTCAGTCGAGGCGTGATCGAGGTCCACCTAATCCAGAGGCGGAGCATGGGGACCATCAGCAGGAGGAGGGTCCATCCTACCGCTCTGGCCAGAACTCCCTGCTCGCCATACAACCACTCGATTCTGGTCGGTTCCCGCAGCAGGAGGCCGGCGGTCATGACGAGAAAGACCCAGCCGGTGTGCAGCCCGATGGCGAAGGGGAGCGAGTCGGTCCAGAGATAGGCATAGGCAAGGACCACGCCGAGCAGCAAGAGGCCGACGAAGGGGAAGAAGACCTCCGGTCGTCCGAGCGGACGGAGGTGCGCGACGAGCGCCTGAAGGCCCACGCCCAGGTCAAGGCCGGGGGTGACCCGGACGGGCGCGTAAAAAAAGTGAACGGCAGAGTAAAGGGCGCTCCCCCACACCACCGCACCGAGCCTTGACCCATCACGCAGGAATCCCCCCAGCAGGTACCCACGGAAGATCGTCTCTTCCACGACTCCCACGACGAGGGCGCTAGCGAGGGCGCGGCCGGCGCGCCAAGACCAGTCTGCCGGAACGGCCGGTGCGAGCGAACGTTCGCCCATCAGGAGGAAGATTGTGAGGAAGAGTGTGAAGGAAAAGCACCCGAGCACGAAGCCGCTTCCGAGCTGGCGCCCCGGACGGCTCCCGGTCCCGATCCCTCTCAGGGAAATCGGCCCCAGCCACTTCCGTCCGAGGGTGCCCAAGAGCAGGGTGAGCAGCAGAAGGAGACGGCGGTAGATTCGTCCAAAATCGTAGGAGCCGCCCGCGGTGTCAAGGTCGAAGAGTGCTGAGGAGGGAAAGGCCTGCAGGAGCCACTCGACCGCCCCCTTGATGAGGGGAGCAGTGAGCACACTCAGGCCGATGACCCCCATCAAC
>Ga0247727_10013936_pt1 | contig 13447 bp, 8 predicted proteins | sample WisWelCaveWW1625_FD_202498 | JGI IMG/M metagenome (GOLD analysis project Ga0247727, IMG submission 202498) | Biofilm microbial communities from Wishing Well Cave, Virginia, United States - WW16-25 | ecosystem: Environmental > Aquatic > Deep subsurface > Groundwater > Cave microbial mat | place... | reverse complement strand
GTGCCGATGGCGTGCGAACAGACCAAAATGCCGAAAAAATTTCCCCACCAGTTGGGCGCCGTCACAAAGATGAACGACAACGCCACGGCAATCAGCGTATCAATCAGCAGCAGGATGCGGAGATCTTTCCACTCGCAGGCGGCAAGCAGTTGTTGACGAAATTTTTGCAGGGACGGCGACATCATGAAATAAAATACGAATTTTCCGGTAAAATCGCAACTTTCAAAACTTCCATGCCATGCCGATATTGGTCACGCTCCGATACAACAGGCCGCCAAATTCTGATTGGCGTTTTCCGCAAAATCCGCTCCACCGCATATAGGCGGAAATTTCGCGGCCGAGATAAACCGAGAGCGTCGGGATCACCACTGCCGAGGCGTCGTGTAAATTTTCGAGAACGTTAAGCTCGCCGGAAATGCGGGTGGCAGCCAGATCAGCGGAATAAAGCCGGACGAAAAGATAATCCCGCGTGGCGCCGGTGTTGGAAAACACGCCCGTCGCCCATAAGAGATTAGCCGCAGCGAGATGGCCCTGCGGCGTCGTCCAGCGTGGATTGGAAAGTTGGCGATTGGCAAACAGAAGATAATCGAGAAAGCGGCGCCAATCCTTGCCGCCCATGCTTTCATCATTGTGAAAATATTCCATCGCCAGATTGATCTTCCCGCCGAAGGTGTATTGAAAACCGGCGAGATATTGGCCAAACAACCGGCGTTGGCGCGCGTACAACGGCGCGAAAGGCGGAAAGCGAAATAGCGTATCCGGCGCATTAACCGCAACGATGAGATGCTGCGGCGCATCGGTGCCGCGCTGGCCAAGAAATTCGCCATGAATTTCCAACGCCGTGCCGAGCACTTTCGTGAAATTAAACCCGATCTTGCCGCGGCGCAGCTTCTCCCAAAAACCGATCAGCGCGACCTCGAAGCCACGCCATCGCGTTGACATGCGCAGCGCCAGGCGATGATCGTTGGCGAATTGCCAACGGTGGCCAGTCTGCAGCGTGTTCAGATAAACCAACGTGAGCGCGCTGGCGCGAAAATAAAAATCGGCCTGCGCGAGATCGAGGCCGCTAAATCGGCGCAGACGGTCGGAGGTATCGGAAGGATTGCGGCGCGGCTCGATGACGCCGGTCGGATTATAGGCATAGCCGGCGCCCCATTTGAGAATGGCGCGGCCAAAAGTTAAATCCAGCGCACTCGCCGGCGCCAGCTTAACAAAAAGCTCGCGCCACAACAGCTTTGATTCAGAAGTGCGCGCGCTTTCGAGGCGCGTTTGCAGCGTTGACTGCATGCTGAACCAGGCGGTGAATCGAAGGTTGGCATTTACCTCCGCCGCCAATACGTTGCTCCGATTATACAGATGCAGCAGCCGGTTGTGCGGATTGTAGAGCGAAGCTTGGGCAAAGTCAAAATAAGCGGCTTCGTTAAATAAGACACCGCTCAAATCCGCGTGTTGCGCGAAGAGATTCGCCGCGGCGGTGAGCAAAAATAACAGTAAATAGGAAATAATTTTCATCGCGGCAAGTTCGGTAAATAGTTTTGGTTGAAATATTTGTCCGGAACTTTTTCCGGCTGCACCGCGAAATACTCCATCACCGTTTTCCGGCCGGGCCGTAGTTGATCGATCAACACCGTGCGGGTGAGAAACTGTTCGGCGAAGGAAATTTTTTCAAATTTCTCAAATAACGCGGTTTTGTAAAACTTGCCGGAGACCAGATAAAAATCGGCGCGCCGGGGAAAATAAGTTCCCTGCTCAACCCAATATTCGATGCGGCGATAAGTCGCGCCGGATGATCTGGCCTGCAATTCGAGTTTCCAGCATTGGTGGCCATTTAAGGTTTCCTCGCCACGCAGCGTCGCGTCGTAATCGCGGGAGTAATTGGTGCGCGCCACGTCGCCGTTGCTGGCCTCGCCCATCAGCCGCTGAATCGGGGTAATGCGAATCGGCTTGCGGGTGTTGGGAAGATAAATCCACATGTCGTCGCCCACCATCAAGACGTAATTGCCTTTGTCGCGTCCACTGACAAATTTTATCAAAGTCTTGTCGCGTCCGGAAACCAAAACTTCGAACTCGGCGCCGTCCTTTGGTTGGTCGCTTTCAAAATTAGTGAGGCGCATTCCCATTTTAAACGGCTGCGCCAGGTTGCGCGCGTTGTCGGATTTTTCAACGATGGCGAGAGCGGTTTGGGCGGTAAGAATAAACGGCAAAGAGCAAAGGGCAAAAAGCAATGAAATAATTTTCATGAGAATTTTGTGGGTTGGGGTTTAATCAAATGTGTCCAAGCGCATCGATGATTTTCATACGGGCGGCGCGTATCGCCGGCGCTAAAGTTGAAATCACCGCGGTGACCAGCATCAGGCCGAACACGACGGCGACGAGCCACGGCTCGAGGCGAATGCCGAGACGATAACCGCGGTCCCAGCCGGGCGGCGGCGGCATCATGATTTCTGCATGATTGATCCACCAACTCAACACGCCGGCCAACGCGAGGCCGCTGACCGCGCCGAGCCAGCCGAGCACGAGGCCTTCGTATAAAAACATCTGCACCAATTTGCGGCGCGAGGTGCCCATCGCCATCAGGGTGCCGATCTCCTGCACACGCTCCGAAATGCTCATGATGATCGTGTTCGCGGTGCTGCCGAGCACGATGACGAAAATCACGAACACTAGAAATCCGAAGATGGCGTTATATAGCGCGACCACGCTGCGATAATAGGGGGCCATCTCCAGCCACATTTTTACGACCACCGGCAGACCGGCCCGGTCAAATTGCGTTTGCAATTCCTGACGCACGGACTCGGTCTTTTCCGTGTGACCAAGCAGCAACACCAGATTGCGCACGCGTTTGGTGTTGGCCAGCCGTTGCGCCGTCACGGTGCGCACTTTTAAAAAGCGTTTGTCAACCTCGCTGATGCCGGTGGTAAATACTCCTTTCACCAAAACATCGAGCGCATTGAGCGCGCCGTCGGCAGTGGTGCTCATCAGGGTTAAATAATCGCCGGTTTTTGCATTCAGGCTTTGGGCGAGGCCGGCGCCGAGCACAACTTCGTCTTCCGTGACATTGTTTAAAGCCAGAATACTTTCCGGCCTGCCGAAGAGGCCCATCATTTGCGCTTCCGGTTCCGGATCGAGACCTTGCCCGACGAACACCGCGGATTTATCGCCGTTGGAGATCAAGCCGGTGAAGTCGAGGCGCGGTGTGGCGAGATTGACTTCCATATTGACGAGAGCGATTTCACGAATCGTCTGCAAGTTATCGATGCCGAGCTCGAGATTTTTTTCTTCCTCGCGGTTGAAATAATCTCTGTGGTAAATTTGCAGATGTCCGGTCTGGCTGTGAATCGTGCTCTCGCGCAGTCCCCAATAAGTGAAAAGCACGAAGCCGCCCGCGAGGCTTAACGCGCTGGCGCCAAAAATAATCACCAGCAACGAAATGAGCGTGCGGCGTTTGTTGCGAAAAACGTTGCGGCTGGCGAGTTGCATGAATTTAAGCATAAGCCACCTCTCGCCAGGATTGATCGGCTTCGTCGGTAATCCGGCCGTCGCACAAATGAATGCGCCGGCTCGCTGCTTGCATAATCCGCGGATCATGGGTGGAAAAAATGAACGTTACGTTTTCCTCTTGATTCAGCCGGTGCATGAGCGTGATGATTTCTCCGGCCGTTACGGAGTCTAGATTGGCGGTGGGCTCATCGGCAAGCACGATGGCCGGCGCAGTCACCAGCGCGCGTGCAATGGCGACGCGTTGACGCTGGCCGCCGGAGAGCTCGTTGGGTTTGTGTTTGGCGCGATCAACGAGATCGACGCGGGCCAGCGCCTGCATGACGCGTTGCTTCCGTTCCGGCGTTGAGACATTTTGGAGCAGCAATGGATACTCGACATTTTCGTAGGCATTCAACACCGGAATGAGATTGAAAGTCTGAAAGATGAAGCCGAGTTTTTCGCGGCGCGTGGCCGCGAGCGCGGACAACGAAACTTCGGTGATATCCTGTCCGGCAAAAATGATTCGCCCCGCGCTGGGCTTGTCGAGGCACCCGAGCAAATTCAGCGCGGAGGTTTTGCCGGAACCGGAAGGGCCGGCGATCGCCACAAATTCGCCGGCCGCGATCGCCAGCGAAATACCGCGCAACGCCGGCACCTCGGTTTTGCCCAGCCGGTAGGTTTGGTGAATGTTACGAAGTTCTGCAATTGGCAACATGATGATTCCTCAAGGTTTTTTTTAGAGCATTGAAAATTTTAAATTGTAAACTTTCAATTTAAAATTTTCAATGCCTCCGGTTGCGGGGAAAAAGCATGCGACATTTTTACTGCGCCATCTTCTTCATCTCTTCCACGGCGCGCGTGGCGAAAACATGGTCCGGCCATAAAGTCGCCGCCTGTTCAAACATCCGTTTCGCTTCATCGCGCCGGCCTTCTTCCCTCAAGGCGAGGCCGTAGAAATAATAAGTCTGCACCTGTTCGCTTTTTCCCAGGATGGAAGAATCCAGGTGCGCGACAACGAAAGCAAAATCACGCAAAGCAAACGGCCGGCGATTGAGAAAACCCGGAAGGTTGACGCTATTGACGCCGCGCACCATGCGTACGCGCAAATTTGTTGAATCCAGCATCACGGCTTTATCCAGCTTGCCGATGCCTTCGTTGACATATTTCATTTTGTTCCACGGTAAGAAGGTATGCCGGCCTTGCATGGTGACGGCGCTGCCATAGTAGGCCATCGCCACGGTGTTGCGATTGTTGAGTTGCAACAAACGCTCAAGGAAGTCCACTCCTTTCTGCACCGCCTTTTCATCGCCATTGCCGCCGCGATTGTGATAATGAATGCCGAGCTGCAACAGCGCTTCCTGATCGTCCGGATTGGCGGTTAGGCGCGCTTCGTACTCTTTGATCTGCTGTTCGTTAAGTTGGGCAAATGCCGGCAAAGCAAGGAAGAAAAGTGAAAACATCAGGAGTAACTTTTTCATAATGATTCTCCGTTTGGGTTGTTATAATTGCGTTAAAATAAAATCAGCTAATCGCCTCGAACGGCGGGTTAATTTTTTCTGTTATAACCGTTGTGGAGTGAGAACGTTGTGCGAATTTCTTTTGATACGAACGAATCCAAATCGTCAACAGCGGCGCGCCAATCGCTGTGGGCCACAACCAGCGAACCAGCGATGGCAGGAAACTGAAATTCACCACGGAGAACGCGGAAACTGCCGCGATGTAAGAAGCGACCATGCCGCTCATGTGATCGAGAAACCAGGCGTATTTTTCTTTCGGCGGCCGCACGAATTTACGCATGTCACCTCCGGCTGCAAACGCGCCCAAGACGCCGAAAGTAATAAAAATCGGATTGAACCGCAGCGCGCCTGTTTCAGGATTAAAAAGGCCGAGTCCGAGCATGATGGCGCTCGTGAACGCGGTGAACATGGCAACGCTCCAATCTAATGCCGTAGCCTTTTGTCCTATATCCGGTCGCTTGCGCGCGAGTACGCGATAGCCGGTGAACGACAGATAGAAACTGAAAATGGCAATGAGCAGCAAAAAAATATTGGGACGATACGCGGCGACGAGCAATGCGGTGGTGGTGCCAACCGTCATCGACCAGAAATAAACTTTGCCCCCAACGGCGATGTGCCGGGCCGCCCTTTTGGGTGATCAATGCAATCGGCGCGACGAAGAACGCGGTGAAGCCGGCGAGGATGTGCGTCCACCGCAAGGTTTGAATGATGGTTTCGAGCATGACGGGGCTCCTTTCAGTGATAAAAATTAATTACGGAGACAATATACGGCAGCATTTTCAGAAAGATGTGCCGGCGCCGACGAATGGTCGTTTGAACGGGATGAATGGTTGCATGAATGGATGAATGGGGCGGGAGCGAAGTTGCCGCACAAATTTCCAGAAAAAAGCGGTTAATTTTCCGCAAAGGCGGTGCTTGGGCGGTACATCGTCAGTCATAAATCTGCGCAACCTTTTGCAGGGTAAGCAGTGTGAGAGGGGAGAAAAGACGCCGGCGGTGTGGGGGGTGCACTTCCGAATAAAATATTTTGGCAATCCTCGCCACTTCGATCATTCAATAAAAAGCATTCACACGATTTATCAGCATTGGAGAGAAGCAATGAGGAACAAACTTTCGCCCTTTTTGCTGGCATTATTGATGGCGCTGTCAAGCCCGGGATGGACGCAGTTGCAGCAGTTGCCGGTTAAAAACGTCAAAGTTAAGCCGGGACTGGAGACTGTCAATAGTTTTCTGGCCAATCGCCTGTTGAAGGTGCAGAATCCCGGCCCAGGCAGTGGTGAAAAACCGTTTCGACGTTTGGAGTGGTATTTAGAATCACGTTTGCAGAAGGATGGCAGTTATCCCGCTGGCGCGCGGTGGAATGCTTTTCTCGAGGCGCGCGCCAATCGCAGTCTCATGAAGACGAACGCGATGATGGCGGCGAACTGGACGGCAATCGGGCCGAACAACTTTGCCGGGCGCATGTTGGATCTCGCGTTTGATCCAAACAACGCCAATGTAATTTGGGCCGGCGCGGCTTCGGGCGGCATTTGGCGCAGCGCGGACGGCGGCAGCACCTGGACGCCGATGGATGATCAACTGCCGACGCTCGCGATCGGTTGTGTCGTCACGCACCCCGCGAATTCCAACATCATTTATATCGGCACGGGCGAAGGCAGTTTCAATATCGACGCGGTGGAAGGCGTCGGCGTGTTGAAATCGACTGATGGCGGCGCGACGTGGACGCAAACGGGCTTGAGCTTTTTGCTCTCGCAGGGCGAAGCGGTCAACGAGATGGTGATCGATCCGAATAACCCGAATGTGCTGATTGCCGCGACGCGCGACGGGATTTATCGCACGGCGGATGCGGGCGCGACATGGACGCGTACGCTGGGAACAAGCTCCGGCTGGGATGGGAAAGAAGTCGTGATGGGTCCGTCCAATTCCAATAATGTTTATGTTGCGCTCGGTTATCCGTGGGGCAATGCGAACAACGGCATTTACAAATCAACCGACAACGGCGTGACGTGGACGAAGCTCACGACCGGCCTGCCGGCGAGCGCCTCGACGGGTCGTGTCAGTCTGACGATCAGCGCGTCGAGTCCGAACACGCTTTATGCCGGCATTGCGAATACGATTGGCAGCGGCTCATCGCTGCGCGGGATTTATCGCACGACTGACGGCGGCAGCAATTGGACTTTGCAATCAAACTCGCCGAATCATTACAACGGCCAAGGCTGGTACAACAACGTGATTGCGGTCGATCCAGCAAACGCCAGCATGGTGTATTCCGGCGGCACGAATATTTACAAATCCACGAACGCCGGTGTGACATGGTCGACGATTACCAACGGTATTCACGTGGATTTTCACGCGATTGCACTGAATGCAGGCGCGCTGTATGTCGGTTGTGACGGCGGCCTTTACAAATCCACCACCGGCGGCAGCGCATGGACGAGCATCAACAACGGTTTGACGACGTTCCAATTTTATAAGATGGGCAGCGATTTTAATAACGCCAACCGCGCGATGGGCGGCACGCAGGACAACGGCACCAAGGAATACACCGGCGCCACGACGTGGACGACGAGACTCGGCGGTGACGGCGGCGAAGTGGTTTTCGATTACAGCAATTCAAATATCATTTATGGCGAGTATCAAAACGGCAGCCACCAGAAGAGCACGAACGGCGGCGTGAGCTGGTTTTCGATTAACACGGGCGTGCCGAGCGGGCCGTGGGTGACGCCGGTGGAAATGGACCCGGTGAATCCGAGCGTTTTGTATACGATCGGCAGCAGCGATCTTTATAAAACGAGCAACGGCGGCACGAACTGGTCGCTATTGTTTAACGCGACCGAAACGCTGGATAAAGATATTCAGGTGGCGCCGAGCGACAATCAAACGATTTACGTAGCCGGCGCAAGCGCGATTTATATGAGCGCGAACGGCGGCACGAGCTTCGCGAAAATTTCGACGGGCCTCGCGGCGACGAGCATCACGGCGATGGCGGCGCATCCGAGCCAACCGCAGACGCTTTACGTGGCGAACGGCGGCTGGGGCGCGACGAGCCATGTTTACAAAACGATGAACGGCGGCAGCACGTGGCAAAATGTGACGAACAATTTGCCGAATGTGCCGTGCAACACGATCGTGATCGATCCGGCGCATCCGGAGGTTGTGTACGTTGGCACCGATCTCGGCGTTTATGCGTCAATGGATGAGGGCGCAACGTGGAGTGGTTGGGACACCGGCTTGCCGAATGTGGTGGTTGATGAGTTGGATATTCAAGCGACCGCGAGAATCATTCGCGCGGCGACGCACGGCCGCGGCATGTTTCAATCGCCGATGATCGAACCGAATTCGGGTCCGCCGGCGATTTCGATTAATGATGTGACGGTGACGGAAGGCAACATCTCGCAAGGCGGGATGAATGCGACATTCACGGCGACGCTTTCGACGGCGAGCGCGCAAACAGTGACCGTGAATTATGCGACGGCGAACGGCACGGCGACTGTGGGCAGCGATTATATCGCCGGCTCCGGAACGTTGACGTTTGCGGCGGGAGTCACCTCGCAAACATTTTCGGTGACGGTTAATGGCGATGTGCTCGATGAGCCAAATGAAACTTTCTTCGTGAATCTCAGTAATCCGGCGAATGCGACGATTCAGGATAATCAGGGACAGGGCATGATTAATAACGACGATGTGCCGCCGGTCAATCTCGCGCTCAATAAACCGGCAACGGCGTTAAGCACATCTGGAAGCCACGTACCAGGGCGGGCCGTTGACGGCAGCACCAGCACATACTGGCGCAGCGGCAGTGTGAGCAGCACCACGACGATGTGGTGGCGTGTGAATCTGGGCGCGAGCCTGTCGATCAATCGCGTCGTGATCAAATGGCGAAGCTCTTATTACGCCAGAAATTATCAAATTCAAGTTTCGAGCGATGATGTTGCCTATTCCACGGTTTATACGGATAACGCCGGAAATGGCGGCACGGATGAGGTGACGTTTACCACAACCTTGGCGCGCTACGTGCGGATTTATATGACGAGGAACAATGCGGGTAGTGAGCGCCTCAACGAGATTGAAGTTTATGCGGGATCGAGCGCGGCGTTTGTCAAAGCCGCGAATAACGAAACCGCCGCGGCGGTGATTCCCGATGAGATTGCGCTCGCGCCGAATTATCCGAATCCGTTTCCCGCGAACGGGACCTTCGGCAACCCTTCGACGACGCTTTCTTATTCTTTGCCGCAGGGAGCGAACGTGACGTTGAACGTCGTCAACCTCAACGGCCAGATCGTGGCGGCGCTGACGAACGGTTATCACGAGCGCGGCGTGTATCAAGTCACATTCGATGCTTCGAATTTGCCGAGCGGCGTTTACTTCGCGGTGTTGAAAGCCGGGGAAGTGACGCAAGTGCGGCGGATGTTATTTATGAAGTAGCGACGTTTATTTCCTTTTCAGATGTTCATGCGTAACTTGGCGGTAGTAATCATCCCAAGTATAAGGCATATTTATACCCTCGACGTGATAGTGTTTATAAAATTCGTTGACAATTCCGCTAAAAATTTCCGCAATCCGCCCCCATGCGGGTAATCAGTATTTTGATCAGGAGCCAGCGCCAATAGGCGTTATTTGGGCAGTTTGGCCCAAGTTGCTGAGAAAAGTCATGCAAAGTCGCGACGAATATCGCCGTGTCGAATCTCATCTCAACGCATTATTTTTTGCAGGGATATTCATTGCCGGCCTGCTGCGAGGGTTGCAGTTCACGCCGATTCTCCATGCGCATCCCGCCATCACTTCCCCTTTTGCGGCGGCCATCCCCGCCGCTCCCAGCCATTTGACGGCGCTGCCGGTGAGCGCGACACGGATCGATCTCACGTGGAAGGATAATTCCAACAACGAGACCGGTTTCAAACTCGAGCGCAAGCTGGGCACGGCCGGGATTTACACGTTGATTGCGACGGTCGGAGCGAACGTCACGAGTTTTGCCGACACGAGGCTCGTCGAAAACACGAAATATTCCTATCGTCTGCGCGCTTACAATGCCGCCGGCCTTTCTTTCTATTCCTCTGCCGTGAGCGCCACGACCCCGCCCAATCCGCCGGCGATGCCGAGCCGCTTGACGGCGCTGCCGGTGAGCGCGACACGGATCGATCTTACGTGGATGGATAATTCCAACGATGAGACCGGTTTCAAGCTCGAGCGCAAGCTGGGCACGGCCGGGATTTACACGTTGATTGCGACGGTCGGAGCGAACGTCACGAGTTTTGCCGACACGAGGCTGGTCGAAAACACGAAATATTCCTATCGTCTGCGCGCTTACAATGCCGCCGGCCATTCTGTCTATTCCTCTGCCGTGAGCGCCACGACCCCGCTCAATCCGCCGGCGATGCCGAGCCGCTTGACAGCCACGGCGATCAGCCAGACGCAGATCGATCTCGCATGGACGGATCAGTCCAACAGCGAATCCGGTTTCAAGATCGAGCGCAAGATTCGCAACACCGGCACGTTTGTTAAAATTGCCACGGTCGCCGCGAACGTGACGAGTTTTTCAAACACGCGCTTGAAAGCGAACACCAAATATTTTTATCGCGTGCGGGCTTATAATCTCGCCGGCCCTTCCGCCTCTTCCAACACGGCTGCCGCCGTGACGCTGCGCAAGCCGCCGGCCGCGCCAGGTGATTTGACGGCCACCTCGGTGAGCAACTCGCAAATCAATCTGGTGTGGCTCGACAGCGCGACGAACGAAGGCGGCTTCAAGATCGAGCGCAAGATTGGGAGTGCGGGCGCGTACGCGCCAATCGCGAAGCTTGGCGCCAATGCGACAAGTTATGCGGATTCCGGCTTGAAATCGTTAACCAGGTATTGGTATCGTATCCGCGCTTCCAACAACGGCGGCCAGTCAGATTATTCCAACGAAGCGAACGCCACGACCTCTCCCGATCCACCCGCACCCCCGGGGCATTTGACCATCACCGCCGTGAGCAACAGCAAAATTAATCTCGCGTGGGCGGATCATTCCGACAATGAAACCGGTTTCAAAATCGAGCGCAAAACCCCGCAAAGCGGGGGCGCGTATGCGGAAATTGCTATCGTCCCCGCCAACGTCAGCAGTTATTCGGACCTCGGTTTGAATCCGGCCAACGAATATTTCTATCGTGTCTGCGCTTACAATGCCGGCGGCCATTCAAGTTATTCCAATGAGGCCAACGCCATCACCTCGACGGCGCCGGGCAACGCGACCACCGTCCTTATTCCTCAAAATGCCATTTGGAAGTACAATGCCGGCGGCGCGGATTTGGGTGCGGCCTGGAGAGAGACAAGCTATAATGACGACAGTTGGTCGTCCGGACAGGCGGCGCTGGGATTTGGCGAAACTTATCTCAAAACCCTCTTGCCATCCAAACAGATCACCTATTATTTTCGCAAATCTTTTGTGCTGGCCGAGCTGGTGACGGCGATCGAGCAGTTGACGTTGTTGGCGAATTATGACGACGGCTTTGTCGCTTATCTCAACGGGCAGGAAGTGGCGCGGAAAGCGATGCCCGCCGGAGTGATTTTTTATAACACGCTCGCCTCGCTTCACGAAGGCGGAACGGATGAGCGCCTCGAGCTGTCCGCGCACATCGATAAACTCGTTGCCGGCGCCAACGTTCTGGCGGTGGAGGTACACCAAAATGCCGCCACGAGCAACGATCTGGTCATGAATATGAAATTGGAGTATGGCGCGGCGTGCATCACGCGCGGGCCGTATTTGCAATCGGGCGCGGCGGCCCAAATGGTCGTGCGTTGGCGCACGAGCTTCGCCACGAATAGCCGTGTGCAATATGGCGTTGATCCCGGCCATCTTGCGCTCGTTGCCGATGATTCGACGGCCACAACCGAGCACGAAGTAAAATTGACCGGCCTCGCGCCGGGCACGAAATACTACTATGCCGTGGGCACGAAGGACGTGCGTTTGGCGAGCGGAAACGATTTTTATTTCGTGACGGCGCCGGCCGCCGGCAGCAAAAAAACGCGCATTTGGGTTTTGGGCGACGCGGGCACGACGAATGACGATCAAATCGCCGTTCGCGAGGCGTATTACAATTTCACCGGCGCCACGCACACCGATCTGTGGGTGATGTTAGGAGACAACGCCTACGACAGCGGCACGGATAAGGAATATCAGGCGGCGGTGTTTGATATGTATCCGACCATGCTGCGCAAATCCATACTCTGGCTGGCTTTTGGGAATCACGATGGCGGCAGCGCTTCTTCCGCGCCGCCGGCGGGCGTTTTTTATGATATTTTTACTTTGCCGGCGCAAGGCGAAGCCGGCGGCGCGGCGAGCGGCACGGAGGCTTACTATTCTTTCGATTTTGCGAACATTCATTTTATTTGTTTGAACTCGGAAGATATTCCGCGCACCACCGCGGGAGCGATGCTCACCTGGCTGCAGCAGGACTTGGCGGCGAACACCAAACTGTGGACGATGGCGTTTTGGCACCATCCGCCGTACAGCAAAGGCTCACATAACTCGGACATCGAAACGGACATGGTCGAGATGCGCCAAAATGCGTTGCCGATTTTGGAGAATGGCGGCGTGGATTTGGTGCTCACCGGCCACAGCCATTCCTACGAGCGCACGTTTCTGATCGACGGACATTACGGCGCTTCCAGCACGTTGACAGGCAAGATGCTCCTCGACAGCGGCAACGGACGCGCCGACGGCGACGGGGCTTATTTCAAACCCACTCTGGGGCCGGCGAGCCATGAAGGCGCGGTTTATGTGGTGGCGGGAAACTCGGGAAAAATCAGCGGCGGCGCCCTCAATCACCCGGCGATGAACGTTTCGCTCAACGCGCTCGGCTCGATCGTGTTGGAGGTTGAGAGCAATCGTGTGGAGGTGACGTTCCTGGATCAGTTGGGAAATAAACGGGATTACTTTGCGATCATCAAAGGCGGTTCATCATTGCCGGCGCCGGGCAACCTGACGGCGATGGCGAGCAATCGCGGCCACATCAATCTGGCCTGGACGGACAGCTCGAATAACGAAGACGGTTTCAGACTTGAGCGCCGGGGCCCGCAAAACGGGGGAAAGTATGCCGTGATCGTCCCGCAAGGCGGGATTGGCGCCAATGTCACGAGCTACGCCGACACCGGCCTCGTGGGCGGAACCAATCATTTTTATCGCGTGCGTGCATACAATGCGCGCGGTAATTCGGCCTATTCTAATGAAGCGAATGCCAATCTCGCGCTGAACAAAACGGCGGCCGCGTTGAGCACATTTGGGGGCAACGCGCCAAACCAGGCCGTTGACGGCGCCACGGGCTCGTTCTGGCGCAGCGACAATGTAGGCAGCAACACAACGGTCTGGTGGCGGGTGGATATCGGAGCAAGTTACTCCCTCAACCGCGTTGTGATCAAATGGCACAACAGCTTTTACGCGAAAAATTACCGGATTCAAGTTTCGAATGACGATA
>Ga0247727_10013935_pt1 | contig 13448 bp, 10 predicted proteins | sample WisWelCaveWW1625_FD_202498 | JGI IMG/M metagenome (GOLD analysis project Ga0247727, IMG submission 202498) | Biofilm microbial communities from Wishing Well Cave, Virginia, United States - WW16-25 | ecosystem: Environmental > Aquatic > Deep subsurface > Groundwater > Cave microbial mat | place... | reverse complement strand
CAGAGGATTCCCGGAAGGTCCAGCGCCCGGTATCAGGGTCGCCGAAAAGGGACCGGAGAAGGTCACTTCCACCCCGGCCACCGGGTTGCCTTGGGCATCGGTGGCGCGAACGGCCAGCGGCTCGAGCGTCGTGCCGCCGGCGGTGATCCGCTGGTTGTTTCCAGACAAGGCCGCCAGATTGGTCGCCACCGCCGTGGCTCGAAGGTTGAAGACCGCCCGGCCGTTGCCGCTGGCCGCGGTCACGGTGAAGGGGCCGGAGCGATTCCCGAGCACGATCAGCACCGAGGCTTCTCCGTCGGCCTGGGAGAAATTGTTGGTGACGGTGGCGGCGTCCGCCGGGGAGACCGTCCAGGTCAGGGGGAACTGCGGGTGCTGGGTGGGGAACGGCACCCCGTTGCCGAACAAGTCGGTGACTCGGACGCGCAGCGCCAGGTTCAAAGTGGCGCCCGGCCGGCCCTCCTGATTGTCCCCTTGCAGGATCGTGACCCGCTCGGGCGGGCCGCCGGTGGCGCGCAGCGTGAAGCGGGCGTCGCCGGGAATTCCTGGCACGCTGGCGCTGACCACAATCGGCTCCGCGCCCGACCGGGGGCCGATGGTGACGATCGTTGAGGCCACGCCGCCGCCGCCGGTCACCGAAATGGGCGGGTTCAGGCTGGCCGAGGAAGTTCCCGCCGGTCCCGCCACCACGGTCCAATAGACGCCAATCAGGGACACGGGTCCGAAGGCGTTCGTGATCTGCACCTGTAAGGGGAACGGAACGGTCATCCCGACGTCGGCCGACTGCTCGTCGCCGCTCAGCACCGCTGGCGGATTGGGAAGGCTGATTGCCGTCTGCGCGGTGAAGGTCACTGCGCCGGTGATCGTCGTGGTGCTAAAGTTGGCCGTGACAAAGGTCTGAAACTGGAGAAAGCCGGACGGCAACTGTCCGCCGTTGAACGTGGCGCGGGCCACGCCGTCGATATCGGTGGTCAACACCTGGGATGGCGGGAAGACCGCCTGATTGCCGGCAAAGAAAGTGACTTGGGTGCCGGCCGGCACGGGAAACCCGGAGGTATCGGTCACCCGGACCACGAACGGCAAGGGGAACGGCTGGCCAGGCCGGGTTATCTGCCAGTCGCCCGAGATAGCGATGATGCCGGTCCCCGTCCCGATGGTCATGGTGAAGGTGATTGAGCCCGCGCCGGCGGCGCTAGCGGTGATCACGATGGTCTGCACGCCCTGATCCACCGGACCTGAGCCCGATTCGTCCCGCAGGCTGGAGACGGCCGCGATGGTAACGAAGGCCTGAGCGATTCCCCGGCTGTTGGTTCGGGAGGGCTGAGTCGGGGTGATGGTCACCCCGGGCGCGGTGGTGGAAAAAGTTACTGGGAGGTTGAAGACGGGAGAGTTCTCCACCGTCGACACCCGGACCGACAGGGGAAATGGGGCCGGCTGGCCGGCGACGACGTTCTGCCGGTCGCCCCCGTTGAGCGTTACGTTGGCCGCGTTCGCCGCCGGCGGAGGGAACACCCCCGAAATCCCGGTCGGCGCTACCCCCAACGTCGCCGATCCCTGCGGCAAATTGTTCTGCGCATCCACCCGGGTGACGTTGCTGGAGGAGAAAGAGGTCAGGTACAGCGTCCTGCCGTTGGCGGCGATCTCCATGGCCCTGGTGTTGGCGCCGTAGGTCTGGACGGCAACGGCGCCGCTCGACAGCTCGATCCGGCCGACTTGGTTCGTGCCGTTGATGAGCCCGAAGGCGTTCGCGTCGTCGGCGATGACGATCTGATCAAAAGCCTGGCCGGCGCCGATCGATGTCACCGCCTGCGAAGTCAGATCCACGATCAGCGACGTGTTCAGAGGAGGCGATCCGCGGTTCACCACCACGGCCTTGGAGCTGTCCGGCGTGATCAGGACCCTGCCAGTCGTCACCAGCAGGTTGATCGTTCCCAGCACGTTGGCGCTGGCCGGGTTCACGAAGGTGAGGCCGTTGGGTACCAGCACCGCCAGCCGGGAGTTGGATGGCGACAAGGCCATCGAGAGCGGCGAGTTGATCGGGATCTGGTTGGCCAGCGTATTCGTCGCCAGATTCACGACGGAGATGAGGCCGGAACCAGTGGACATGACGTAGGCGCGGGCCGAGTCGTTGCTTACCTCGATCTCGGTCGGCCCGGACCCCACTTCGACGGCGGTCACAAGCGCGTCGCTGGCCGTGTCGTAGATCCGCAGGCTTCCCGCGGTGATCAACAAGCGGCGGCCGTCGGGCGTCACCGCGGCGGCGCTGGCGTTTGCGCCCAGGTCCAACTGGCGGACCACGGTCAGGTTGGCAGCGTTCACCACCGTCAGGGTGCGGACGGCGTTATTGGCGATGACATAGTATTTCGAGCCGTCCGGGACACCCAGCACCTGGAAGGCATTGGGCGAAGCGTTGATGGCCCCCAGGTTCGCCAAGCTCGCCGCGTCCAGCACGGTGACCAGCGAACTGCCGCCGGAGGGGAACAGGAAAAGGCGGTTGCCGGTTTGGGCTTGCAAACCAGCCGCCAGCAAAAGAGCCAGGAAGCCACAAGAAGGCGTCTGACGCGTGGACATGCGTGCACCTCTGCCCTAGTTGGGACGCGGATCTAAGCGTCCGTCACTGAATAAGTGTCTCAACAGCCGACGTGGCGCGGGCACTCGTGCCTGCCGCCTCGACACTCGTGTCGAGGCTTTCCTCGCCCGTAGACAAGGGTCGAGACGAGTCTCGACCCGGCACGCTAAAGCGTGCGCCACAAACCCTGCCTGAACGCATTCCGTCACTGTACGAAGATACCAGAAAAAAAGAAGACAAACCGGGCGGGAGATCGGTTCTATCGGTCAACAGCGACAAAAAAGTGGAGGGGAGATTTCTCTCCCCTCCCCAAAACTGCCAGTCTGGTCTAGTTCGCGAGGCCTTCACCCGATCCAGCCGGAGCGCCGCCGTTCGGATTGGCGAAACGGCCGCCGGTGGCGGACGGGTTCGGGATGATCAGCGCCAGGTAGCCCTCGGCGATCGTGGGCACGCCACCGAAACCATCGGTGATGAACGCGAAGCCGTGAGCAAACTGGAACTGGCACACCGCGATGATATAACCCTGGAAGCCGGGGGTGCCGGTGATGCTGACTGCGGCATTGCCGCCCGACAGGGTCCAGACCATAGTGGCGCCGGAAGCGACCACAGCGGAGGTTTGCGGCGAAGGCGCCGCGCCGCCGCCGGTAGTGCCGCCGTAGTAGTTCAGCGTGCAGGTCCCGGATTGCGCCGGCGTTCCGAACGGATCGCGCGAGGTATTGGCGATCGAGAAGCCGGTGTCAAAGCCAGCCTGGTTGGTTACGAACGGATACAGCAGCGTAGTGACGCACCGCGCGATGGAGAAGGCGTTGCGCAGCACGCCCGTGTCCACAAATCTGGGCTCGGGCGCGTCCCGATTCGCGGTGGTCACTGTGCTGGTCGGCCCAAACGAGGCGCTGACCTGCAAGGTGCCTACCGCCGGCAGGTCGTTGGCTGTATTGGCCGCCCAACCTACCGTGATCGGCACCACCACCGCTTCCTGCGCGAACGGGTTGCTGTCGATGACTTCATAGACGACAAATCCCGTCCCACCGGTGATGATGACCTCCAGAGGCACCGTGGTGGCCAGCGACGCGCTGAGGGGCCCGGCGCCGTTGGCGTCCGTGTTGGCGACCTTCAAAATGCGCAGAACGTGGCCAGCACTGATCGTACCGTCGATCTGCGCCGGTGTTCCGATCCTGAGGCCCGTCGGCACATTGCGGAAGCGGATGACGAACCGCGTGCCTTGCGTGGCGCCGCCCGCGTTAATCCCTGACGGCGGCGTAAGGAACCCGTCCTCGACTTGGGTCGTGCCCGGGAAGTTGGTGGGCGTGCCCAAGGTCTTGAAGGCCGTGGCGAAGCCCTCCGATAGTCGAATACTGAAGCCTCCAGGAGGCGAGAGTGGGGGCCCGCCCACTCCGAGCGAGTGGGTCATCACGTTGATGAGGTTCCCACTGCCGTCGACATTCTGGCTCACGCACTGCAGCCGGACGATCGGGAGCGCCACATCTAACTGGTCTATGCCCTGCGTGCCGAGAAAGCCCGGCCCGCGGAGTCGCTGAACCAGTCCGAGCAGCGGAATACCCACGTTCAGCACGTTGTTGGTGACCGGAACCGTGGTCGGCCCGGTGAAGGAGAGGAACGCCGTCACCTGGGTGGACGGAAACGTCGATTCCGTCGGGATCCCGAGCTGGGAAACGTTGGAGCGGATGTTGCTGATCCGCACCGTGGAGAACGTGCCAAGCGTGGTGGGAACCGGAATCAGTACGCTCAGCCACTGAAGGGTGTTGTTCGAAATCTGCGTGCCGTAGTGAGGCAGCGGACGGTTGGCGCCGGAGGGCGAGAGACTGCCGCTCGGGCTGGAAGCCGCGCAAGGGGAAGCACCCGAGCCGTCACTGCAGGTCCCCGTCGTGGTTACCTCGTCAACGACGACGACCGCGTCGGTGACCGCTCCGCCCCTGCCGAAATTGATATTGTTGGTGACGTTGGTGTTCAGCGTGACCGTGACGTTGGTCAGCACCGACTGGGGCAGACCAATGGTGGACGACACCTGGCACTGGGCGATGATGTCGCCGACCAGCTCCGCGATGCCTTCCGCCCGCACCAGCGGCGGAACCGCCGAAGCGGCGCAGGTCAGCAACCCCGACCCGGGGTGGGGGAGCTGCGCGTAGGCCGCGCCGCCGGCGACGACCAAGGCCAGCCATACCGCGGTCAGCGCCAGTAAACTTTTTCTAAGAGCCGCCATTTCTTTCTCCTTTGTGTCTCGCAGCAGATTTTGGATCGGTGAAGTTCCTCTTCAACCTGAGCTTTTCTAACCGAGAGCTTCTAAACTTGTTCATACCCACAATCGGATCTTGGTTCCCCCGTGTCGGGCGGGGGCGAGGCCTTTTTGTGGCCGACTTTTAGCACGCGCACACACACTGGCCGGCTCGCTCCAACTTTCAAGAAGTCGGGCCACCTCCTGCCTCTGTGTGCTCGCGGGAGCGGATAAAGAGTGCCGCGTCGCGGAAAGCGACGCTAACATCCTTCATACCACTCGCGTGGCTCAGTGTCAAGAAAAAAATGCAAAACCTTTCGCGGCGCCGATTTCACGAGCTCACAAATACAGCTTTGTGCGAATCTACCACGGCAGCCGCACCGACCTGCGGGTAAGTGCGATATTTAACACTAATCCCGAGCCCAGGTCAAGGGTTTTTTTTTGAACGGCGTCGGGCGCCCGCCTGGCGCGGGCCGGCAGCCCGGCGGGGGCCTCTGCAACTCCTTGAAACAAAACGATACTAAGATGTTTGTAGCGACCCGTCGGGCGGCGGGCCAACCGGGCCTCAGATGGGTCGAACGGCGCTTTTAGAGGACCGAACGGAAACTAGCCCCTCACTGCATCCGGATGTTCTTCTGAAGCGTTCTCAGCCGGCTCTTGAGCTCCTCGCTGGTGTCCCGCATGTCGTTCTCGTCCCAGATCACGCGCGGCGTCAGCAGGATGATCAGCTCGGTTTTGGTCTTGGTGATGGAGGTCGAGCCGAAGAACCCGCCCAGGATCGGGATCTTGCCGAGCAGCGGCAGCCGGGAGGTCGAGTAGAGGTCGTTCTCCTGCATGATGCCGCCGATGGCGACGGTGGCGCCGTCCTCGACGGTGACCTGGGTCTGCACGTTGCGCTTCTGAATGCTGGGCGACTGGATGCCCCCGCCGCTCGCCGCCAGCGGCGAGGAGACTTCCTGGTTGATGACCATGGTCACGATGCCGCTGGCGTTGACCCGGGCGGTGATGTTCAGGATCACGCCGGTGTTGCGGTTGGCGACGGTATTGGTGAACAGCGAGGTGCCGGCGGCCTGCGCCCCTCCCGCGACGCCCTGCGAGGTCAGGACGGGAATCTCGAGGCCTACGTTGATGCTGGCCGGCAGATTGTCGGTGGCGATGAGGGAGGGCGCCGACACGACTTTGGTCCGCCCGTAGCTCTTCTGGGCATCGAGAAAGGCGGCCAGCTCGCGGGTCTGGTCGATGAGAAAGCCGATGCTCAACCCGAAGGCGCCGCCGCTCGAGAAGCCGGTCAGCTTGTGCGTGCCGAGCTGGCCGCCAGCGGTCGAGCCCTGCTGGCGAAGGTAGGCGCTGACGCCGCTCGAGAAGGCGTCGGTGAGGGTCACTTCGTAGATCTGGGCGTCGATGAGGACCTGCCGCGGTGCTATGTCTATCTGAGCGAGTGTTTTGCGGATGATCTCCCATTCCTGCTGGGTGGCCTGGACGATGATGACGTTGTTGATCAGGTCGGGGACGATGCGGACCATCGAGCCGCTGATGCCGGTGGCGGCGGTCGGTTGCGCCCCCAGGTAGGTCCCGGTGCGGTCGGCCGGCGCCGAGCCGGCGGCCGGGGGAGAGCCGGCCGGGGGCGCCGTCGTGCCGCCTGGCGCCGGCGGTGGAGGCGCTTGCAGAGGCACCTGCAAGTATCCTCCCATTCCCATTCCGCCGTAGCCGCCCCCGCCACGGGCCCCGCCGAGGCCGCCGCCGCCGCCCAAGCCGAAACGGCCCGCGCCTCCGTAGCCCCCCGGCGAACCTCCCGGAAAGCCCCCGTAGCCGCCGCCGTAACCCCCGCCGTAGCCGCCGCCGTAGCCGTAGGGATCCATTCCAGGATAGCCGCCGCCGTAACCCCCGCCGTAGCCGTAAAGCATCATCAGCGTGCCCGCCAGGGCGTCGGCTTGCCCGTACTGCACTTTGTAGACGAAATTCTGGACTCCGCCGGCGGTCACCGGCTGGTCCAGCTTCTCCACCCACTTCTTGATTTCCGGGAACAGGTTGGGGTTGGGGCTCACCACCAGCAGCGCGCTGATGCGCTCGATCGGCAGGAACCGGATCGCCGAAGTCTTCTCGCTCATGGCGTAAGCGGCGAAGATGGACTCCAGGTCCTTGGCCAGTTGGGCGGCCTGGCTGTTCTTCACCTCGTAGAGCTGGATCCGCTGCTGGGCCAGCGTCTCGTTGTCGAACAGGGCCAGCATCTCCAGAAGGCGGCGCACGCTGCGGCTGCCGTCCTGGATGAGCAGCAGATTGCCGGCTTCGAGCACGGTCATGGTGGCGCTGCTCCCCAGAAACGGCTGCAGGACCTTGGCCATATCGCTCGCCGTCACGTAGCGCAGGGGGATCAGATTCAGCACCAGCCGCTCGTCATCGGGCAGATCTTTTTGGCCGGCCGCCTGGGGCCGGATCGGCAGCCGGACCGCGTCCTTGGCCGGAACGATGTGATAGAGATTGCCCACCTGGACCGCGGCGGCGCCGTTCATCCGCAGGATGGTCTCGAGCAGCGGCATCAAGTCCGGCAGCCGGACCTCCCCATAGGTATTGATTGTGACTGTCCCGCGCACCAGCGGGTCCAAGATGTAGTTGATTTTCAATTGCCGCGCCAGAATATCGACGATCTCCTGCAAGGTGGCGCCGGTGACGTTGAAGCTCTGCGCCGGCGGGGGCGCCGCCGGAGGCTGCTGAGCGGGCGTGGAGGGGGCCGCCGGCTGCTGCCCGGCCAGACCGGTTATGGCCAGGGCGGCCAAAACAACAACTAAAGCAACAACCAGATTCCTGGTAAGAAGCATGTCGGTTACCTGGGGCTTCCGCGCCCGGCTACAAGTTCCTTTTCCATCGCGGTCAACTCCCCGCGGCGGCGCCGCCAGACCTGGTCGCCGAAGGGCGTCCGCCGCCGGAACGTGATCCAGTCGCCATCTTCCTCGACCGCGACCGCCGGGTCATCCGCCAGCCGGCGGGGCTGGGCCGCCGGCCGGGGTTGTTCGACCGCCGCCTGCACGGACCAGCCGAAGGGGGTTCTCCGGGCCACTTTCGGGGCCCCGTCCCGGTCCCGGAATGCGTACAGGCCCGGACTCAAGGCTACGCTGCCCGCCGGCGGGGGCTGGTCGGCGGCCGCTGTCATGCCTATCAGTAGTCCTATTAAACCCGCTGTTCTCATGGGCCTTTCTCCGCCTCAGTTCTTGATGTCCTCCCACCAGGACTGGGTCCCGAAGGGGGTGGTGCGAACCACCTTGCGCTTGCCCTGGAAGATGGTTCCGTGGGGCGCGTTGTCGCCGGGCTGGGACTGGTAGATGACCCCGCTCGAGCCCTGCACCGCCGGGCCGATCAGCGACACCGTCGGACGGCCGGTCTCGCCGCTCGGATTGACCACCGTGGGCCCGACTCCGGCCGGGGCCGCGGAGGCCGGCGCCCCCAGGGCCGACGTCTGGGCCGCGTCCGCGGCCGCCCGCACGAGCACCTCCGAAATCTGCGCCTCTATGGTCTGCCCTTCCCATTCCAGCGAGATCTTGTCCCCGCCGGCCGCCAGCAGTTTGAACTCTCCCACCGTCTCTCCGATCCGGACGCTCTTGTGCGGCGTATTGGGCGCCGGCGCCATGATGGCGATGGGCCCTGCGCCCAGGTTCATCACTCCGAACAGTTGCGGCAGCGCCGGCCGCGGTTTGACCTTGGGCGGCTCGACGACCACGGTGGGGTTCCGATCGGCGCTGAAAAGGAATTTCTCGGCCGCCTCCAGATACGCCGCCGGATGAACCGGCCCCGGCCCGGAGGGCTCGGCCGGCGGCGCTTGCCTTCCGCCGGGGGCCGGACTCAAGATCCGATAGCGCTCGAAGGCCCGCCGCCGCTCGACGCGCAGCCGCCACAGCCCCAGCGCCCCCAGCGCCACCAGGGCGAGATTCAGCGCCAGCAGCCGGCGTCTCACAGCGCGGCCTCCGACTTGGCGGCCGGCAGCAGCGACGCGCGAATGTAACCGGCTACCACCATCCGCACGTGCATGGATTTGTTCTTGGGATCGCCCGGCGCGATCCGCAGGTCCTGGCTGGCAAGCACCTGCGGCGCGTTGCGCAAGGCCGACATCAGGTTGATCCACTGCTCGATGCCGCAACTGAACCCGATGGTCAGAGGGACCTGGGCGTAGTCCTCGCCGACCGGCTTGACCGGGCCGAACTCGGAGGTCTGCAGGCTGATTCCGTGCGAGCGCAGCAGCTCCTTCAGGATCTCGAGCATCTGGGCCGAGGCCACCGCCGGGGTGGCTGCGGCCAGCAGTCCCTTTTCCGCCTCGGCCAGGGCCTGGGCAGCCGCCGCCGCTTCCGCCGCGACCCGGGGTTTCTGCCGCGCCGATTCCTGCAACCGGCGCAGCCGCTTCTCCGCGCCCTCGATCGAGGTGGAAGAAGCCGCCACCGGCCTGCGCGCCGGAAGCAGATCAAACTGGAAGACGAGGAAAACGACCACGGCCGCCGTCAAGGCGACCAGTGCCCGTCGATCCCGCTGGCTCAAGGAGGGCATGGTTAGGGGGCCGTCGAACCGGCGCGCCGGGCGCGAATCCGGAACACCTCGCGGCTCTCGTTGCGGCTGATGGACCCCAGGAACGAGGCGCCGGTCAGGGCGCCGGAGCTGTCCAGCAGCCCTAGCAGCGGCGCCGCGGATTCGGCCTGCCCGGCGAGTTGCACGGTTTCCGGGCCCACTTCGATCTGGTTCAACCAGACGGTCACGGGCAAGCGGCGCGAGATTTCCGTCACCAGGGCCGCATCGATCTCGGTGCGGCGCCGAAAGGACTCGATTTGAGCGCGCCGATCGCGGGCCCGCCGGGCCTGGCGCTCGATGGTTCGCACTTCGCGCTCGACCGCTTCCAGGCGCGCCGCCTCGCGCTCCAGCGCGCGGACATAGCGGCGATCCTGAATCGGCCCGCGCAGCCACAGCCCCAGGGCCACCACCGCGGCCGCCGTCGCCGAGGCCGCCGTTACCGCCATCGGCCAGCGGGATCGGGTGCTGCGGCGAGCCGCCGGGAGCAGGTTCAGCCGCCAGGCCCTCCGCGGGAAGGCCGCCGCCACGGCCACGGCATACACCGTTGCGTCACGGTCCAGGTCGAAATCCTCGCCCGCCTCGACTGGCCCGAGCACGGCTCGCGGGGTCGCCGGCGAGGACTCCTCCTCCGCCAGGCGCATTTCGGCCGCCGCCCCAGCCACGGCTTTTTCGAGCGAGCCCGGGCCAGCAGCGCAGACCGCGCTGAAGAACGCCCGCGCCGGACTTTCGCCATACAGCTCGCAGGTGGAGTCCTGCCGGTCAACCAGCAGGAAAGCCCCCGGGGGTCGCCCCGCTACGCGCATCGCGGCGTGGTAGCCGGCCGCCGCCACCGTGCAGCCGCGCAGCTCGAGTCCCGCTTCCGCGAACAGATCGGCGTAGCGATCCACCACCAGGCGCGGGGCAATCACGACCGCCGCATTCACCGCTCCGCGAGCGGGCAGCGACGCAAAGCCGTAGTAGACGTTCTCCTCCCCATAGGGATGCAGGGAATCGACCTGGTAGCGAACCGCCGAGGCCAACTCTGCCCGCGCCGCGGCCGGCAGGCTCAGGAGCCGAACGATCACTTCCCCTCGCGGCAGGGCCAGCGTCGCCGCCTGGTCCTGGAACCCGTGTGTTCTAACGAAGGCCTGATACTGCTGGCCCCACTCGGCCGGCGGCCGGCGCCGAAAGTCCTGCAGGGTTGTCTTGGCCACCACGCGGACGCCGCTCCAGCGCGCCTTCACGAGCGCGACCCGGAGGTCCGCGCCGCGGACCTCGATCCCCACCGCCGCGCCGGGGATCGGCCAGCGGTTGAACCAGTGTGTCATTGGGCTAGTGGATACCAACGCACAACTCCCACCGGCGCCTCGGCCGGATTCGAGCGAATCAGAGCGGCCACCGTCCGCCGGGCCGGCCGCCCTCGAAGCTGCGCCGTGGCCCGCACGGTATAGGCGGCGGACCCGCCGGCGCTGAGAAACGCTCCGCCAGGCAGCGCGACGCCCAGGCCCAGGGGCGCCAACTGCCCGGCGTCCTGCAGGATACGGCCTTCGCGCGCCCCGATCAGCATGGCCAGGACGTCTTCGGGCACGCCGACCGCCCGGAGAACCTGCTGCGAAGCGTAATTCGCGTTGATCCCGGCGTCCTCGAGCAGGGTGAGATGGCGAGCCACTCCGCCGCGCTCGACCAACCGGCCCTCCTCTGTCCGGTCCCACCAGCCGTAGTAGAGCTCCGGGGTCATGCCGCGAACACTCAAGAGATCCTCCAACTGTAGAAAAGACGGCATCCGGCTGGAAAAAGACGGACCCAGGACCGCCGGAGTCGGGCTGCCTTGCCGCCGGGCGAGGATGTCGGCGGCGACCGCCTCGGCCCGTCCCGGCTCGGCGCCCAACTGCAAGAGCAGCCGGATCAGCGCTTCGCGAGAAGCCCTATAGACGCCCAGTTTGCCTCCCTCGCCGGTGATCTCCAGGTCCACGACACCGGAGGGGAACTCCCAGCGAAGCCGCCGCTGGCCCGGGGTGAACTGTCCCCAGGAGGGATAGGCCAGGTGGATGACGAACCGTTCGATGGCGCCCGCGGCCAGGTGGTAAGCGCGGGCGGCGTCCAGCGAGTCGCCGGCGCGTTGCACCTCGGTCCTCACCGTGGCCGCGACGGTGAACGCGATCGCCGAAAGAGCCGCGCTCAGCCACAGGACTGCCACCAGCGCGCTGCCCCGCCGCGCCGGGCCCCGTCCCCGCCGGCTCAAGGACCCTCCCGCGACCGGAAGGGGACCGTGACCGTCACCGGCCGAAGACGAGCCGAATCGCCTCTGGGAGCAAGCTGGATCGAGATGGCCGCCGGCCACTGGTCGGAACGGGACCAGGCGGGCAGCCAGCGAGCAGGCTCGTTGGGCGCAGCGGTGCTCAGATAGGAGAAGGCGCATCCTGCCAACTCGTCGGCGACGATGAACGAGGACGGCTGGGCCACGATCGGCGCGAAGAACAAGCGCAGGCTGCGGGTGAGAGGATCGTCGACGGCGCCCACGATCAAGCGACCGGCCTCAGCCGGACCGGGGTGCGGCTGGTCGTTCAACAGCAGCCGGAGACCCTGTTCCGCCCGGACGACCTGCAACTCGAGCAGGCGCAGGCCGCCCCGCGGGCCGCTATCGAGCGAGTAGGCGCTGACGAAGCGCATCGATTCGGGCTGCCCTTGGAAGAACAGGGCCAGGGTCGGGGAGGCCATCGTCGGGCGGCGGAATTCTACCCAGGCCGGCACGACGCCCTCCAGCGCGGCATGCAGGATCGCGTTGGCCGCCGCGATCCGGCGATCCAGCATCAGGTCGGTGTTGGTTCGCTCCCAGGCCCCGGCCGCGACTCGCAGGGCCATCAGCATGCCCGCCGAGAGCAGGCTGAGCAGGGTAATCGCTACCAGCACTTCCATCAACGTGAGGCCCTGACGGCGCCTGCGGGCAAGTCTGGCGATGCTCCTCATGGCAGCAACCCGGCCTGAATAATCTCTCGGCGATACCCTTCGAGCTGAAACGAGCTGGTCTGGCCCCGGCTGGACCACCAGACCTCCAGTTGGACCCGGACCAGTTGGAAGGCGCCCGGCTGAGCGCCGGCTGGCCGCTCGAACACGTCGGCCCGGGCTCTCCAGCCCACCCCGGCCTCCCATTCACCGCTCAGCGGTTGGTCCAGGGGCAGGGGCGAGATCGACAGGAGCTCGTTCATCTTGGTCCGCGCCAGCATCGCCGCGCGATCGTACTGCCTGGCTCGGGCGCCGTTGGACAAAGCGGCCGACAGCAGCGACAGCAGCCCGGCGACGGCGATCCCCATCAGGGCAGTGGCCACGATCATCTCCAGCACCGTGAATCCGCGCCGGCCGCTCTTCATCGCGCCTCCTCCTCGACACGAGGCGTCCCGGTGATGGGATCGAGACTCACCGCCACGGAGCGTCCCCTGGCGGTCGCCAGCCGGATCCGCACGCGCGGCGCCGGCACGCCTGGGATCACCATGAATCGGCGCGGTCGGTCGTCTTCCTGGGCGACCAGACGAACGGCCTCGTCGAGAGCCAGGCTTTCCTCCCAGCGCCCGTTGACCGCTACGGCGCTCAGGCGATTCCGCTCGGCGTCGACGGTGATCTGGATCGGCGCCTGCTCGCGGTTGGCGCGCAGGCTCGCGGCGTTCAGATAGGCCGCCACGCGCCGGGCCGCCGCTTGCAGGCGAATCCCCTCCAGTCCGCCGCTGGCCGATGGGAAGGCGATAGCCAGCAGCATTCCGGCAATGGCCAGCGCTACCAGCAACTCGATCAGGGTCACGCCCTTCCGGCTGCCGGCGCCCGGCTGCGGGCTTGTTGGTCGATTCACTTCCAGCTCACCACGTCGCCGTTCACCCCTTCGCCGCCCGGACGGCCATCGGCGCCATAGCAGATGAGGTCCGGCTCCGGCCCGTGGTCGCCCGGGTACTTGTAGACGTAAGGATTTCCCCATGGATCATTGGGGATATCCTTGGTTAGAAAGGGCCGGATTGTTGGCAAGCCCTCTTCGGTGGTGGGAAAGCGCCCCTTCTCGATGTGATAGGTCTGCAGCGCGCCGGCGAAGGCCTCGATCTGGGCCTTGGCGGCGGTGACCCGGCCCTTGTCGACCGC
>Ga0247727_10013934_pt1 | contig 13450 bp, 12 predicted proteins | sample WisWelCaveWW1625_FD_202498 | JGI IMG/M metagenome (GOLD analysis project Ga0247727, IMG submission 202498) | Biofilm microbial communities from Wishing Well Cave, Virginia, United States - WW16-25 | ecosystem: Environmental > Aquatic > Deep subsurface > Groundwater > Cave microbial mat | place... | reverse complement strand
CGTTTGCTCGAGATAGCTCAGGGGAAAATAAACGCGCGGCCCAATAAAAGCGTTCGCCGCGGATTCGCCGGGCATTTTTTTGAGCCGGCCAACGATGCGAAACTGCACGGCGCCGATTTTGATCGAGTCGCCGGCTTCCGCGCCGTATTGCAGCATGAGAGCCTCTTCGACCAACGCGTTTTGCCCGCTCCGAAACAATCGGGCCGCTTCTTCCGGCGCCGTTTCGAAATCGCCATAAAATGGAAAATCACCGGCCAGCGCGCGGATTCGGGCCAGTCTCGTGCCGTTGCTTTTGGGAAAATAAACCATTGAAGCAAAGCCCACCTCCCGCGATTGTTCGCCGCTGAGTGAATCAATCAGCGTTTCAGTTGCCGCGGCAAAGGGCTGGCGACTGCGAATGAATAAGTCGGCGCCTAAAAGTGATTTGGCCTGTTCGTTGATCGCATCTTCGAGGTTTTTACCGAGCGAGCTGATGGCGACCAACGCGGCAATTCCCAAAGCGATGGACGACATGAACAACAACAACCGCCGGCGATGATTCCGGCTGTCGCGCGCCGCCATCCGCCAAATCCAGGGATCGAAAAAGGAAAGTTTGAGTGTCATAAAAAAACTGCAGTAGAGAAATAGAATCCTATGAGCAACTATAGACTCAAAAAAAATTGCCCCACGGATAAAAAGCGGCCCACGGATGAGGAGCGTTTGAATCCGTGGGCCGCTTTTCCGTTGGACCTTCTTTTACATAGTTGAGCTGTTATAAATTTTTGATTGCTTTAGCGAGCACATTCTGTGTATATTTGTGATCGGTGTTTTCATCGGCGATAACACTGCCGCCTTTCAAGCGAATGATGCGCTGCGTGCGCTGCGCCAATTCCAAATTATGCGTCACCAGCACGAGCGTCGTGCGAGCTTCGCGATTCAAATCGAAGAGCAGGTGCACGATTTTCTCGCTGGTTTCGGCGTCGAGGTTGCCGGTCGGCTCATCGGCGAAAAGAATTTTTGGGCGATTGATAAAAGCGCGCGCCAGAGCGACGCGCTGCTGTTCGCCGCCGGAAAGTTGCGCGGGATAGTGCTGCAGGCGTTTTTCCAGACCGACGCGTTGCAACAAATCGGAAGCGCGAGCTTTGATGTTGCTCTCACGCCGTAACTCGAGCGGCACCATGACATTCTCCAACGCGGTTAAGGTCGGCAGGAGTTGAAAGTTTTGGAAGACAAATCCGACTTGCGCGTTGCGAACTTTGGCCCGTTCATCTTCGTTTAATTGGTCAAGTTCGATGCCGTTGACGGCCACGGAACCGGTGCTCGGCCGATCCAAACCGGCGCACAAACCAAGTAAAGTCGTTTTGCCGCTGCCCGAAGGCCCGACGATGGCGCAGGTGGCGGCTTCTTGCAATGAAAAAGTGACCGCGCTTAACACCATTAAAGTATGGTCGCCGCTATTGTAGCTTTTGCTCAAATTTTTGACGCATAAAACTGGGGAAGAAACCATAATGAGTTGAGATGGGGTAATTGTTTTAAGTTACAAGTTCAGAAGCCGGATTCAAAAAATTGCCCAACGGATTGAAAAACGACCAACGGATGAAGCCCATGGCATTTGATAAAACTTTAAGTAAAACTGGGTTCTTAAATCCGTTGGTCGCTTTTCATCCGTTGGCCTTGATGTATCTGATGACGCTAAAAAAGTCAGAATTTTTTCTAACTTTTGCTCCGTAATGACTAAAAGACAATACGTCAATGACACGGTCCAAGTTTCAATGTACAAAAATTGGAGATAAAATGCGACGATTGATTTTCATTTCTGCTTTGCTTGCAGTGATCTGGAATGGCGATGTTATGAGTGGAACTCGACACATGACGATTGACAATACGAAGACTGCCAAAACGATTCTTTTTTTCGGGAATAGCCTGTCCGCCGGTTATGGCCTTGATCCGGAGCTGGCGTTTCCGGCGCGCATTCAGGAAAAGATCGATTCCTTAAAATGGAATTTTCGCGTGGTGAATGCCGGCTCGAGCGGCGAAACCTCGTCGGGAGGATTGCGCCGGGTGGATTGGCTGCTAAAAAATCGCGTCGATATTTTCGTTCTCGAATTGGGAGGAAATGACGGTTTGCGCGGCATCACGTTGGATTTGACGAAGAAGAATTTGCAAGCGATTATCGAGCGCGTTAAAGCGAAGTATCCTTCCGTGAAGATCGTGATTGCGGGCATGCAAGTGCCGCCCAATCTGGGGCAGGAATATGCCGCGCAATTTCGCGCGCTTTATGTGGAACTAGCCAAAAAGAATGATGCGCTCTTGATCCCGTTTTTGCTGGAGGGGGTTGGCGGAGATCCCAAACTGAATTTGCCCGATGGCATTCATCCGACCGCCGAGGGGCATCGCATCGTTGCAAAAAATGTTTGGAAGGTTTTGCTGCCGCTGGTCAAAACCATGCGGGGATAAATCGCGGCCTGAAGCTGGCATTTAATAAAAGCGGCGTGAAGCGCCTGGCAGAGCCATGTCCCGTTTGCGGCCAATTGTACGCCGCGGCCGGCGTGCCGGTGTCATACTTCACCTAAAAATAAAAAGGGCAAAGTTCGGCCTCATTCGAACACGTACCGCGTCGTCTGCGGATGAAAGGTTCGCCACGAATGCCAGAATTCCTGGTAGGATTGCACAACCGGCAACCGGCTTCCCTGCAAAGTTCCTTCGATACATTCTCCCCGCCAGTTCCATGCAGATTGCGTTTGTTCATCTTTGAACAAGCCCGTGGAAGAATCAAAGGCAAAGCTCAGCGAATCGCGCCGCCAGACGTGGAAAGAGGCGCTGTCACTTTCAATAGCAACCACCAAAGCCGTTCCGGCCAGCGTGTCATTGAGCACGCGTTGCGCGAGCAAATCATTCCAATCGTAGGCGCGGGCGTGGCTGCCAAGCTGCACCCCGACGATCCAGGATTTATCTTTCCACGAAAGTGAATCGGCGCGCGTTAAAGCGCCTTTGCTCTTGCCTTCATCGTAATTCTGCAAACCTTCATATTGTTCTTTAAAAGTGCTATCAGCTTGCATGATGCGCGTATGCGGATGCCGGTTGATCCACGCCGTGAGACTCATTTGCTCGGCGGGAATTTCTGCCAACGTTTTTCCTTGCAACGGGCCGGCAATGGCGACGCCATTCACCTGCCGCCACCAACTCTTTGTGGCAGCATCTTCGAACATGGCATTGAAATGATCCATTCCGACTAAGCGAAAATTTTCGGGCCTGTCATCAACGAGAGGGCTGAAAACGCGACCCGAGCGGCAAACAGTGCAGTAAGTGATCATCGCCGGCGCGCCGCCGATGGTATCTCGAACCTGGTGGTGATAGCCGATGATTTCGAGCGGATAGGCTTTCGACTCGCCGTTGAGGCTCACGCCCAACACCAGATTCTTTGCAGGAATTTTGTTGGAAGAGGGATCGGCAAAAATTTTGTGCTCCGGTTGATAGAACATCTTGTCCGCCAGAAAGCGGAAATTGAACAGGTAAAAGACCACCGCAAAAACCGCCAGCGAAACAGCGATGCTCCATTTCGCTTTTTTGCCGCCAAACCGGAAGTAATGCAAAATCGGAAAAACGATCAGGAGCAAGCCCATGATCCGAAAGTAGATGATGTTATTATGGATGAAATAAGCCAGGCCAATCGTTGCGGAGCGCTGGCTTCCCGGGAAAGGCATGATGAAGTACACCCGAAGAATCTCGATGCCGATGAGGAGAATAATTCCGGTGATAAACTGAATCGTTCTTGTCATGGAGTATCCATAATTATTGTTCGCGCGCCTTGGCTTAACGCCGTTCAATTGCTGTGGAGTCCCTTCTTTGCTTTGGAAACTCTGGCGGCTTTGATTCGAATTTTGCTGGGCATAATGCCGTCGTGAATTTTACTTCAAAAAGATAACACCAAAATTTCTAATCGGCAAGTCCAAAAAAATTCCGAAAAAAGTGAAGTCGGACTTGCGCGTAAAAGTTTTCCAAAACGAAGATATTTTCTTCATCAAATCCGCAAACGACGACGGCATGCGAGAGGTCGGCTTCATCCCAATAAGGTAGAGCAGTTGTTATCACTGTAACAATGCAAGGCTGCTGCTCGTCCTCCAAGTAATTTATCAAATCCTTCAGCAACCAGATGTGCAGTTCGGCTTTTGTATCGGGAAGCGAGGCATTGAGCATCAGTATGTTGAGCGCTGGCGTGCCATAATCATCAGTTATAAGCAAGTTGCGCAATGTGCTCTCTTCGATTTCGTTGCCGTAAAAATTCAGCACCATCTTGGCGCATGCCGGTAGGCAGCTTGCGTCAAGCTCTTGCTTGTGATGCGGCTTGCTGATAAAGACGCTTGGCATTGGCTCGCAATTCTTCTTTTGAAGTGGAGGCTTTAAATTTTAAATCGCCGTTCTGGGCATCAACGCAAATGTGCCCTACCGTACCCAAGGTTCCACGACCAGGCAATGAGTAAATGACGGGAACATTCCATCGTGTCGAGCCTTCGTCGCCAACCACAAGATCGGGATTACCAGCATGCAGCAAGTTGCCAACATGTACGATGAGGTAATAATTCACTTGTTGGCGAGCGCTGAACGCTGTGATATTGAGTTCCCCTTTAATTTTCAGCTCAAAAATAACTTTCTTTTTGGACTTGGGAACTTTGCCGGACTTAACTCGAACTGTGGCCATAATGCCTCCGTAACTTTTGCTTACTAATATAATGACGAAATTTTTCAGCAGCAGGCAATAAAATCGCCCACTGGCTAGTAAACCAAGTGGGCGATTTTTCCACATCTATTCTAAATTGAAAATTTCAAATTTTCAATTTAAAGTTTTTGTTAATCTTTCTCGGCTTCTTCCAACACCGCTTGCGCCGCGGCCAATCGTGCAATCGGAACGCGGAAGGGCGAGCAGCTCACATAATTCAGGCCGATCTTGTGGCAGAACTTGACGGTGGCCGGATCGCCGCCGTGTTCGCCGCAGATGCCGATTTTGAGTTTCGGGCGCGTGGCGCGGCCGCGTTCGACGCCCCATTGCATGAGAACGCCGACGCCCTCCTGATCGAGCGTCTCGAACGGATCGTTGTCGAGAATTTCCTTCTCCACATAAAACGGCAGAAAGCGGCCGGCGTCATCGCGCGAAAGGCCGAACACGGTTTGCGTTAAATCGTTGGTGCCAAAGCTGAAGAACTCGGCTTCCTTCGCGATTTGATCGGCAACCACCGCGGCGCGCGGCAGCTCGATCATCGTGCCGACAATATAATCGACCTTCATGCCTTTTTCCGCGAAAACTTTGGCCGCGGTTTCGCGCACGACTTGCGCTTGCAGCTTCAGCTCGTTGACGTGGCCGACGAGCGGAATCATGATTTCCGGCAACACTTTCTTTCCGGACTTCGCCACATCGCAAGCAGCTTCGAGAATGGCGCGCGCTTGCATTTCGGTAATTTCCGGATAGACGATGCCGAGACGGCAGCCGCGATGGCCGAGCATCGGATTGAACTCGTGCAGCGCTTCGACTTTCGTTTTGATTCTCTCCGCAGACGCACCGATTTTATTCGCAAGATCAGCCTGCTCATGCGCGGTGTGCGGCAGGAACTCATGCAACGGCGGATCGAGCGTGCGAATCGTGACGGGATAACCATCCATCGCCTCGAAGATGCCGGCAAAATCCTGCCGCTGAATCGGCAGCAGTTTAGCGAGTGCGCGGCGGCGGCCCGCTTCATCATCGGCGAGGATCATTTCGCGGACCGCATCAATGCGGTCGCCGCCGAAGAACATGTGCTCGGTGCGGCAGAGGCCGATGCCTTCCGCGCCGAATGCAATCGCGTTCGCGGCTTGATCGGGCTGATCGGCATTGGTGCGCACGTTCATTTTGCGAATGCTGTCCGCCCAGCTCATGATCGTGGAATAAATCCGATACGTCTCCGAATCTTCGGCGTGCATGGTTTTGTCAATCACCACTTGCAGAATTTCCGAGGGTTTCGTTTTAATTTGACCGGCGATGACTTCACCAGTGATGCCGTCGATGGAAATCCAATCGCCTTCGCGCAGCGTTTGGCCTTTTGCCGTCATCGTGCGGGCGCGATAATCAATTTCCAACGTGCTGCAACCGGCGACGCAAACTTTGCCCATTTGCCGCGCCACAAGCGCCGCATGCGAAGTCATGCCGCCGCGCGCGGTGAGAATGCCTTCCGACGCGTCCATGCCTTTGATATCTTCCGGCGAAGTTTCGATGCGCACGAGAATCACTTTCTCGCCGTTCTTCTTCCAATCAACCGCATCGGGCGCGTTGAAAACGATACGGCCACTCGCCGCGCCGGGGCCGGCGTTCAAACCTTTCGCCAACACCTGTCCCGCCTCAACCGCGGCTTCTTTTTCTTTCACGTCAAAAATAGGACGGAGCAGTTGATTGAGAGCGCTCGGATCGAGACGACGCAGGCCTTCTTCTTTTTTAATGAGTTTGTCTTTCACCATATCGTGCGCGATCTTGAACGCCGCGAAGCCGGTGCGTTTGCCGTTGCGCGTCTGCAGCATCCACAGCTTGCCGTTTTGCACGGTGAACTCGACGTCCTGCATGTCGTGATAATGACGCTCGAGCTTCTGGCGAATGCCGAGCAGTTGTTTATAAACCGCGGGCATGTCCTGCTCCAAACGCGAGAGGCGCTCCGGCGTGCGCGTGCCGGCCACGACGTCTTCACCCTGCGCGTTGATGAGATATTCGCCGTAGAAAATATTTTCGCCGGTAGAAGGATCGCGCGTGAAAGCGACGCCGGTGCCGCAATCGTCGCCCATATTGCCGAACACCATCGACTGCACGTTGACCGCGGTGCCCCAGCTTTCGGGAATGTCGTAGAGTTTGCGATAAGCAATCGCGCGATCATTCATCCACGAGCTAAACACCGCGCCGACCGCGCCCCAGAGTTGCTCCATCGGATCATCCGGAAAGTCGTGACCGGTTCGTGTTTTGATCGCCGCTTTAAACGCGGCGACCAATTCTTTCAAAGCCTCGGCGGAAAGCTCATTGTCAAAGTTCACGCCGGCGGCATGTTTCTTCGCTTCGAGAATTTCTTCGAATGGATCGATCTCGTCTTTGTGCACCGGCTTGAGGCCGAGCACAACATCGCCGTACATTTGCACGAACCGGCGATAGCAATCATAAGCAAATCGTTCGTTGCCGGTCCGCGCCGTGACGCCTTGCACGGTGGTGTCATTCAAGCCGAGATTGAGCACGGTGTCCATCATGCCGGGCATCGAGACGCGCGCACCGGAACGCACGGAAAGCAGCAGCGGATTTTTCGAATCGCCGAATTCCGCGCCCATAATTTTTTCGATATATTGCAAAGCTTTCGCCACCTCATCGCGCAGCGATTTCGGATAGTTGCGCTTGTTGGCGTAAAAATAGGCGCAAACTTCCGTGGTGATCGTAAAACCGGCGGGCACCGGCAAGCCGAGACTCGCCATCTCGCTCAAATTCGCGCCCTTGCCGCCGAGCAGATTTTTCATGCCGGCGCTGCCCTCGGATTTGCCGCCGCCGAATGTGTAAACGTATTTCGTCGCGAGCTTGCCGTTACGCGACACGCTCACTTTTTTCACCGCGATTTTTTTTCCTGACTTCGCTTTGGTTTTGACAACTGCCATCTTGCTGTTACTCCTTCATTATAAATGATGAGGCCCGTTCGCAGCCTAATTTTAAATGAAAACTGACCGGTCGCGCCAAGCGACCGGTCAGCATTTCACTTTTGCCAAAGCTCTTTCTACAAACAACACTTATTGACCGGTCGCTTAAATCGTACAATCACCGAAAAGTGGTGAATTTAAAGCGACCGGTCAATGAGTTGCTTAGAAGTTAAATACAAATTTAGGCGGCGGCGAACCGCGTTATTTTATTTTCGTTCCAACCAGAATCGTGTTGTAGGCTTCAGCATTCGACAAAACTTCCACCGCTTTTTTGATCACCGGATCGTCGTCAAACGTGACTTCGACTTGCGCGCGCGCGCCGAACAATTTCGCGGCGATTTCCTGCTCCAACTCCTGGCGAATGAAATTTTGGCTTTTCGTGAAATCATCCTCTTTCTCGCGCTGCAGGGCTTGCTCCAACGCCGTGAGGCTGCCTTGAATGTCCTGCAGGTAGCCTTCTTTCTCGGCGATCTTTTTCAATTCTGCCAATTGCATTTCGCTTTGCGAGGTGTACGAGAATTTTTTGTCGCGGGTGAATTGGCGAAAATCCGTGAGAATGCCATCATTGATTTGGAAATCGCGCGGCTTCACGTTCGGATATTTGCTGGCGTACGCGACCGCATAATTAAACGCCACGGCTTTGTAACGCAGCGCCGCTTCGAAGCGTGAAATTTTTTCGATCGCCACTTCAATATCCGGCTTGATGCCGCCGCCGCCATAAACAAGACGGCCATTCTTGGTGCGAAAGGCCTGTTGGTTCGCCTTTTCGGCGCCATTCGCGTTTTGTGGTTTGGCATGCGGCTCCTTCGTATCCGTGACTGGCCCGAAGTCCGGATCGCCACGCGCGGTTTCCTCGTCACCAGGGCGCGGGCGATCTTTTTGAATACAACGCCCGCTCGGCACATAATATTTGGCGGTTGTAATTTTCAACGCGGCATCGCGGTTCAGCGAAACCACGGTTTGCACCAAGCCTTTGCCGTAGGTCGTGTCGCCGATCACCACGCCGCGATCCAAATCTTGAATCGCGCCGGTCACAATTTCCGAGGCTGAGGCGCTATTCTCATTCACCAACACCACCAACGGCAACGCGCCCGCCAACGGCTCTTTTTCCGAGCGATATTCTTTATCGCTCCCATCGCTGCGGCCTTTGGTGGAAACGATCAACTCGCCTTTTTTTACGAAACTTTCGGAGACTTCGACGGCGGCTTCGAGCAAACCGCCGGGGTTGTTGCGCAAATCCAAAATCACGGCTTTTAAATCTTGCGACTTTAAATCGCGCACCGCTTGATTGACTTCGTAACCGGCGTTTTTGGAAAAACGCGACAAGCGAATATAGCCGATGCCGTCGCGAATCATGCCGGAGTACGTGACGTCATGCACGGTGATTTCGGCGCGCACCATGTGAAACTCGAGCGGCAGCGACTCGCCTTCGCGTGAGATTTTGAGCGCCACGGGCGTGCCGATTTCGCCGCGCAAACGATTCGCGACTTCGTCAACCTTCATGCCTTTGGTCGTCGTGCCGTCCACTTCGACGATGCGATCACCTTCACGGATGCCGGATTTCAATGCGGGCGTGCCGTCCGACGGCTGCTCAACGACGGTCGGCCAGCCGTCGCGCGTGCTGATGACCATGCCGAGGCCGCCGTATTTGCCGTGCGTCATGATTTGCAGTTGGGCATTGTCTTCTTTTTCAATCAGGACGGTATATGGATCGAGCGTTTCCAACATGCCGTTGATGCCGGCTTTCATGAATTTGTCGGGATCGACCGGATCGACGTACTTGCGCGAAATTTCCTGATAGATCAGACCGAACACTTCGATGTTCTTGCGAATCTCGTGCACGTAATCGGCGCTGACACTCACGCCCCAATTAAATGCCCAGCCGACCACGGTCAACGTAGCGGCGCATAAGACGATGAAAGTGGCGGTGCGTTTTTTCAACATGAGGAATTCTCCGAAAAATTTTTCTATTTCTGTTTTTTAATCAGCGAGACTGTATTTTCAAAATGAGCCAATCTTCATCTTTTGCATTATCAGCAAAATGCTCGCTATGTCTTTCCACATGAACACCGGCGTCCTTGAGTATGTCGGGAAATTGTTTTCCCAAGTCTCGATCTGTAAAGAAAACATATTCACGCGGCGCGTTCATATAAAACAGCCATTTCAATTTTAGTCATGTCAAGATCATAATCGTCGGCAACCGCTTTGAGCGATTCCCCAATGTCAATTCGATCGACAATGCTTGAGGTTGATATTCCTTTTCGCAATATTACCGGCCGTCCAAATTTAATCAAGGGGTCGATAGCGATCAACCTCTGAAAATCGAAATCAATAAAAGGATACACCCGAACAGGTATATTGCTGTCCCAATCAATGCGCTGCAGATGAGCTTCGAGCATCTTCCGCATGGCGAGTTGTCCCGATCTTGATAAATTGATGAGCTCGCCATATCTTTGCAGAAACAAATCGCCAGCGGCTGTAAGCAAATCACGGCTCAACAACAACCTTGGAACGTTGAATTCGGATTGAGCGTAATTTAAAGCCGTTCTAACTGCCTTAATCGAGACGCCATGTTCTTGTCGGAGCGAACGTAAAACATACGCTTCAATCAAGTTGTTAAATGATAACAAATGCCGCTCCCGTTCCGATGATTTTATCAGCGGCTTAAAATATCCCAAACCCTTGCCTTTGGGATAGCTTCTGCCAACGACCCAAGAGCGAAGCGTTGCTGGCGCTATTTTCAAGTAGCGTGCCGCTTCCAAGAATTTATAAATAGGCCTATCCATGATTAATTATCTCCGTTACTAAAACGCCGACCGGAAAATTTTATGGATACTGGATAAAGGAACATAGCAGGAATCATATGCCAACCAGCAAGCGTGCGCCTATATCTTCAAACCCAACTTTTGGCGCAAGGTTTCATTAATTTGTTGCGCAACCGTCGCCATCGGCTGCGCGCCCTCCACCACCACAAAACGTTCCGGCTCGGCGGCGGCCATTTGCAAATAGCCTTGCAGCACGCGTTCGTGAAACGCGTGATCTTCGCTTTCCAGGCGATCCTTCTTTTTGCCGCTTTGCTGCTGGCGCGCTTCGGCGACAGCGCGCGGGATGTGCAAGAAAAACGTGAGCTGCGGCAGCAGGTCCCACGTGGCAAAACGATTAACGGCGCGCACAAAATCCAAGTCAATTTGCCGGCCAAAACCTTGAAACGCCGTGGTCGAATCGACGAAGCGGTCAGCGATCACAATTTTGCCGGCGGCCAACAGCGGCTGAATTTTTTCTTTGGTAATTTGCGCGCGCGCCGCCGAATAAAGCAAAAGCTCCGCGCGGTCGGTCATGCCGCCGTGTTTGGCGTCGAGCAAAATAGCGCGAATGGCTTCGGCAATTTCCACGCCGCCAGGCTCGCGCAGAAGCTCGACGTCATATCCGGCTTTGCGCAAAGTTTCATACAACCGCTGCGTTTGCTCGGTTTTGCCGGAAAAATCGATGCCTTCGAATGAGATGAAAATGCCGGACATGCTATTGGGATTGTTGCCGGGGCAAAAGTTTTCTTTCACGCTCTTTTTTTCTTAAAGATGCCCCACTGATAAAGGCGATGACAATCGTTACAAGTGATGCCCCAAAAATTGAAGCCCCAGCTATATCATGTCCATAATAAATTAAAAACGTCGATGCGGAAAGCGCCAAAACTGTGACTGAAAATCCGGCAGCCAAGCCCCAATAAGAACGCTTAATATCTCCATCGATGACTTTTGCTTCCAAACTTTGCCGGTGAGCGGCTTGCTTTTCAGCGATTGTTAAAATACGTTCTGCGCCATTCGATACCGCTTCGTTATATTTCAAAAGTTGCTCGGGAGGAGGTAATGGGCCGAAGTGAAATTGACTCACCTCGAATTGGCGCATTTGCGTTTGAATTTCTTTGCGCTCGGGCTTGTCAACGTTTCGTTTTTCAGTCATCGACCGTTTCCTGAAATTCGTACATGGCTGCTCGAATATCTCTTCCGACAAAATCCCAATCGTTCCTTATCGCAATTGCATCCGCTGTTTCAGCTTCCGGAGACTCGTTATAAACATTGAGCACGCCGGCCCAATCCAGAATGCTGATAAATCCGGTTAGAAAAGACGGTCTGGCGTATAAAATGCCAAAGTCATAATCCAATTGAGGATTCATATTGTCACCTAAACCATAAAGTGAAACTCGGGATAACTGACGAGCTGATATAAAATACTTTAAAACCTGATAAAAAGCAATCACTTTGGTCGATGCCAAAACCGAAAAATCCGGCGCAAGTTATCCCATCCCGCCGTCATCTGCCGAGGGGTCGTAAATGGCGGGAACGGGAAGATCATTGAGCCGCAGATAAACGCCAAGCTGGGCGCGGTGATGAATGGCGTGGTTCATCACCCACGTGCGGATCGTGGCGATTTTTGAGCCGGTGTAAAGCATTTGGCCGCCCATCAGCAGCGACCACAATTTGAGAAAAAGTTCGTCGCTCGCATTGACAATAGCGGCTCGTGCGGCGGCAGCGTTGCGGTCAAATTTTTCGAGCAGTTCCTGCCGCGAGTCGGCAATAGGGCTTGGCTTCGGCGCATCCGGCGCGGCAAAATCTAAAGAATCATGATCGAGTGTTTCATTAACCCACGTCGGGATGTCCGCCAGGTGCACGGCCAATTTTCCCATCGGCATGGATTTGACGTGCGGCGACCACGCCGATTTATCCACCGGAACGCGTTCGAGCGTCTTGCGGGTGTTTGCCATTTCATGATCGAACTCGAGGAGCAGCATTTCACTGAGTTTTATTTTTAAAAACAAAATTTAAATATGCAAAAATTTCCACTTGCCGCCTTTGAAGCGCCAGTAATTGAGCGTCAGGCGCAGCGTCTCGTCAAACAATTGCACGCCCCAAATCACCGGCAGCAAAACCAACGGCGGTTGCGTGCGATGGAGAAAGCCGAAGATCACTACCCAATTCAAGCCGATTTCAAAGAGAAAGGCGCTGGCAATCGTCATCCACATGAGCCAGCGCAAATCGCCGGCGCCGCGCAAACTGCCGACGACGGCGTTATTCACGGCTTTGGGAATTTGCGCGAGCGCGAATACGATCATGACGAAACTGCCGGCGCGAATCACTTCGGCGTTGTGGGTGAAAACCATCATGATCGGCCGCGCCAAACCGCCGAGCACGATCACGATGACCATGACGCTGCCGAACATGACCCAGCTCGAAACTTCCGCGGTGTGCTGCGCCAAAGGGCGATTGGCGGCGCCGAGATTTTTGCCCATCAACGTCATCGCACCCATGCCGAAGCCCATGTAGAACATCGAGAGGATCGCTTGAATGCGCAGCAACACTTGATGCGCCGCCAACATTTCGACGCCGAGCTGCGCGACAAAGCCGGTGACAACGAGTTGGCTAAACGCCCACACGAGCTGCTCGACCGTCGCCGGCACGCCGGTGTTGAACAGCCGTTTGAACGTCGGCAAGCTTGGCCGCGCCATTTCGCGAAAGGAGAGAAAGAGCACGCTTTTGCCGCTGCGCAATAAGTAGAGCGTCGCAAAAAAACCCAGGGTGTGACAAATGCCGGCCGCCAGGGCCGCGCCGCGCACTTCCAATGGCGGCAAACCGAACCAGCCGAAAATCAACGTCGGCGCGAGCAGCAAATTCAAGCCGTTGATGCCGAGATTGATCAGCATGGAGTAGTGCGTGTCGCCGGCGCCGCGAATAATCCCGACGGCAATGAAATTCGTAATGATCAGCGGGGCGAAGAGCGCGAGCGTTTTCAG
>Ga0247727_10013933_pt1 | contig 13450 bp, 13 predicted proteins | sample WisWelCaveWW1625_FD_202498 | JGI IMG/M metagenome (GOLD analysis project Ga0247727, IMG submission 202498) | Biofilm microbial communities from Wishing Well Cave, Virginia, United States - WW16-25 | ecosystem: Environmental > Aquatic > Deep subsurface > Groundwater > Cave microbial mat | place... | reverse complement strand
CGAAGGCCGATCATCGACTGTCGAGGCGCGCGCGCGAGATTGAAGGCCTCGGCCGGGCGATTGCAAAAGAATTGGGCGTGAGTGTTGAGAGTAACCAAGCCGACAAATGGATTTCAGCGGTTGCGCGTGATTTGCAAAATCACCGTGGAACAAGTCTCGTTATTGCCGGCGAACATCAACCGCCGTTCATGCATGCATTGGCGCACGCGATGAATCACGCGCTCGGAAATATTGGCCGCACGGTGATTTACACCGATCCGGTTGAAGCCAATCCGGTGAATCAAACCGAGTCGCTGCGCGAGTTGGCGGCGGATATGGAAGCGGGCAAAGTTGAAATGCTGCTCGTCATCGGCGGCAATCCGATTTTCAACACGCCTGCCGATCTCAAGTTCGCCGAAAACTTTTCTAAAGTCAAAACGCGTCTTCATCTCAACCTCTACGAAGATGAAACTTCGGAACTATGTCATTGGCACATTCCCGAAACCCACAGTTTGGAAACTTGGAGCGATGCGCGCGCGTACGATGGCACGGTTTCGATTATCCAACCGTTAATTGCGCCACTTTACGGCGGCAAATCAGCGCACGAAGTTCTCGCGGTGTTTACTGGACAAGCCGGACGCTCCAGCCATGATCTCGTGCGCGATTATTGGAAAGCGCAAAATAATTCTCCTGATTTTGAAAAGTTTTGGCAAACTTCTTTGCACGACGGTTTGATTGCCGGCACAGCGTTTTCATCCAAACCGGTGGAACTGAAACTCCAGCAACTGGCGACTGGCAACTGGCAACAAGCAACTGGCATCGAAATAATTTTCAAAGCCGATCCTCACATTGGTGATGGCCGCTTCGCCAACAACGGCTGGCTGCAAGAATTGCCGAAGCCGTTGACCAAACTCACATGGGACAACGCCGCGTTGATTAGCCCGAGAATGGCCGAGCGAATGAATCTCGCCACTGAAGATGTTGTCGAGTTGAAATACAACGGGCGTTCGGTGAATGCGCCAATTTGGATTACGCCGGGCCATCCCGACAATGCCGTGACGGTGCATTTCGGTTATGGCCGCAAGCGCGCGGGAAAATTGGGAACCGGCGTTGGATTCAATGCCTACGCGCTGCGAACTTCGGAAGCGGCGTGGTTTGGCAGTGGCCTTGAGATAAATAAAACTGGGAAAAAATATCCGCTCGCCGTGACGCAGACGCATCACAGCATGGAGAATCGCCATCTCGTTCGCAGCGGCACGCTGGAAGAATTTTCGCAGCATCCGAATTTCGTGCACGAAATGGAAGAAGAATTTCCGCGCGAATTGACGCTTTATCCCGAGCACAAATACGAAGGCTATTTGTGGGGCATGACGATTGATTTGAATTCGTGCATTGGCTGCGATGCCTGCACGATTGCGTGTCAAGCCGAAAATAATATCCCCGTCGTCGGCAAAGATCAAGTCAAGTTGAGCCGCGAGATGCATTGGATTCGCGTCGATCGTTATTACGAAGGCGATCTCGATAATCCCGACACCTATCATCAACCGGTGACGTGCATGCATTGCGAGAATGCGCCGTGCGAGCCGGTGTGTCCGGTCGGCGCGACGGTGCATGGCAACGAAGGCCTCAACGAGATGGTTTACAACCGCTGCGTCGGCACGCGTTATTGCTCGAACAACTGCCCCTACAAAGTGCGGCGCTTCAATTTCCTTTTATATTCGGATTATGAAACGCCGAGCTTAAAATTGCTGCGCAATCCCGACGTCACCGTGCGCTCGCGCGGCGTGATGGAGAAATGCACCTATTGCGTGCAGCGCATCAACGAAGCGCGCATCACGGCGAAGAAAGAAGATCGCAGCATTCGCGATGGCGAAGTGGTGACGGCCTGCCAGCAAGTTTGCCCGACGCAAGCGATTACGTTTGGCAATATGAATGATCCGAACAGTCAGGTGTCGCGAATGAAAGCCGGCAAACTCAATTACGGTTTATTGACGCATTTGAACACGCGCCCGCACACAACGTATTTGGCGCAATTGCGAAATCCGAATCCGGAGTTGGAGAAAGAGGCGTAGCGCAGACTTCCAGTCTGCGTAAAAACTAAAGAGATAAAGCAAATAAAATTTTTCAACGAATTAAGAAACGACCAACGGATGCTGAATTGAATGGCAAAAAGGTATTTTAAAGAAAAAATTTCTGCGGAAGAGTTGGAGCGCGATGAGAAAACTTGGGAACAAACATATCTGGCTAATGCGATCACTTTCGCGAGTTGGCACGGCAGGCGCTCAATGATTTGGATGCCGGTGAGACACTCGAGATGACCATAGAAAACGGATGGAATGCAATATCCAAATAAAAAAAGCACCACGCAAAGACGCAGAGCCGCAAAGAATACGCAAAGAAAATAAAGGCAAAAAATTTAATGGCAAATGATTAAAAGATTTTAATGGTTTTGCCCCAAATCATTTTACCTATGATTTTTATTTTAAGACACAATGCAAACCCAAACCCCGATCCATTTTAAAAACGTCATCGACGAAGTGCCGGTGCTGGAGCCGGGCCATACGTATGGCACGATCACCGACAAAATCAGCACGATGGTGCTCACGAAAAAGACACCGCGTGGATGGTATATTGGTCTCGGAATTTCGATGGCGATTGTCACGGTGTTGCTCGGCGCCGTTGGTTATTTGTTGCTGCGCGGCGTTGGAATTTGGGGCATCAACATTCCCGTCGGCTGGGGCTTCGCGATTATCAATCTCGTTTGGTGGATCGGCATCGGCCACGCCGGAACATTGATCTCCGCCATCTTGCTGCTCTTTCGCCAAAGTTGGCGCACTTCGATCAATCGTTTCGCCGAAGCGATGACTCTCTTCGCCGTAGCTTGCGCCGGCATCTTTCCGCTCATTCACGTCGGACGGCCGTGGCTGGCTTATTGGCTCGTGCCGTATCCCAACACGATGTCGCTGTGGCCGCAAACCCGCAGCCCGCTGGATTGGGATGTGTTTGCGATTACCACTTACGGCTTGGTTTCTTTGCTGTTTTGGTACGTCGGTTTGATTCCCGATGTGGCCACGTTGCGCGACCGCACGAAAAATCGCTCGCTGCAATTGATCTACGGTTTTCTCGCGATGGGCTGGCGCGGCTCGGCGGTGCATTGGTCGCGTTACGAAACGACGTATTTGCTGCTTGCCGGTTTAGCAACGCCGCTCGTGCTCTCCGTTCATACCGTCATCAGTTTTGATTTCGCCATGTCGATCATTCCGGGTTGGCACGCGACGATCTTCCCGCCATACTTCGTTGCGGGCGCGATTTACGCGGGTTTCGCGATGGTCTTGATTCTCGCGATTCCGCTGCGCAAAATTTATGGACTCGAAGATTTCATCACGATGCGCCACTTGCGCAACATGGCGAAGATCATGCTCGCCACCGGCTTGATTGTCGTCTACGGTTATGCGATGGAAGCGTTCGGCGCGTGGTACAGCGCCAACCAATACGAGCAGTATATGATTTTGAATCGCATGACCGGCCCGTACGGGCCGTATTATTGGGCGCTCATTCTCTGCAATCTCGTCGTGCCGCAGTTGCTATGGTTCGAACGCTTCCAGAACAGCGTGCCGTGGCTCTTCTTTATTGCAATCGTCGTTAGCATCGGCATGTGGCTCGAGCGTTTCGTCATCGTCGTCACCAGCTTGCACCGCGACTTTCTGCCGTCATCGTGGGACATGTATCATCCGACAGTTTGGGATTGGGCGACGTTCATCGGCACCCTCGGCCTCTTCTTCGCGCTGATTCTCATCTTTGTGCGCGTCCTGCCGGCGATTTCGATTTTTGAAATGCGCACGCTGGTGCCGGCGGAGGAAGGGAAGAGCAATGGACATCAATAAATAAGTCATGTGGTCATTATGTCATTGAGTCATTAGGAGCGATAATGAGCCATCCAACTATGCTTGAACACATTAAAGCCGATCTCGACCGTGTCGACGCCGAGTCTTTGTTGTCGATTCGGGAAATCATCGACCAATCTTTGCGCAAAGTTTCGGCTCTCGCCGGTTCTGTGCCGACACGCGCTGGCCGAGTGATCGCCTCATCAAACCGACAGTTGAAATTTATTGGTGAGAATTTAACTCTGGAAGAGTATAGGCGGCTCTCTCTGGAAGAACGCGAGGTCCTGCAATGGCGATTAAAAATGCAGAATCAGGGTTGGTTGCAAGAAACATTTTCAGCGTTTAGTGCCGCGTGGTTAATCGTGGTCGATGGCAAAGTTTTCGCATCGGGAAAAAGTTTAAGGGATCGACCTATGCCGCCGCAAGTTCTGGAAGTTTGCAAACGGACAGGAAAATTTCCGTTTGTGTTTATCAATGACAAATTCGTGGTCATCGAGGAAACCGCTTCGCCATGGCACACGACAAATCAAATTGATGACCATTACCCAACACTTCCAATGACGCTGAGTTCGATTGATGGCGCGATTGAGTTTGTCGGAGATTTGGACACGGGCGCAACGCATACATTTGTTGATTATGATTTTCTCGCGAACCGGAGTATTATTCAATATGTGGATGGAGATTATTCCGAAGCCTCTTTTCATCTTAACCAACGTTATTCTTATGTTGCCAAATTCTTGCGTATTACTTTATCTGCAATCTCCGGCCAGACTTACACGGTAGATACTTGGGTTCATTGCGTGCCGAGATGGTATTCAACTCCGTTTGTCGCGATCAACCCCGACCGCGTTGCCCTTATTGGCCGTGACATTCTGCTGGCACTAAAGCCCAAAGTATTGTTGGATTTTGAGCAGCATCAAACTGAAATCTTGCCTTTGGTTACAACAGCTCAAATTCGCAAAAGTAAAACCGGACGAAAAAAACGTGCATCGCGACGACGTCGCTGAGAACGACGTTTATTTATGACAACTAATTGAGAACAAAATGGAAATTCACGAATTGGTCATCGAGATGAAATTGCTGGAACGCCGCCTAACGCTGTTTGAAGAAAAGTATGGGGTTTTGAGCGAAGATTTTTACGCTGCGCTGATGGCCGGCAAGCTGGCGCGCTATGATGAATACGACGAGAGCCGCGCAGATTTTAGCCGGTGGAAAGGAATTTATGAAACGTGGTTGCGACGCAAGGAAGCATACACCAAGCAAATTCAACAACACGATTTGCTTGAAACATTGCGTTTTCAACCGGCTTATTGATGGCGACGACAGAGTATGTCCGATAATCCATTGAAATCGCTTTCGACTTACAGTCAGTTCATTGCCGAATCGCTCAACCGTCCCGACGTGTTGCGTTCCACGATAGTGGTTTGGTCTGACAGTCCATACACGGGCATAGCTGAAGGAGAGGTTTCCTTCGCGAATGGTTTGCGACTACGCATGCGAGAAGAACTTGATTTTGATGCAGTATTGATTACCGCGTATGGTTATGAGGTTTATCGTGGCGACACAAAATTGTATTGGTATGACGATTTCCCGCATCCGAATGACACGACGTTAGCATCGACATTTCCGCATCACAAGCATGTGCCACCGGACATCAAGCACAATCGCATTTCCGCGCCGAAAATGAGCTTTACTCGACCCAATCTATCTGTGCTCATTTTAGAGATAGAAGAGATGAAAGAGGAATGACTATATGATGATCAAAAAAGCGGGATCTTCCATCTACGGCCTCATGGCCGAATTCGAAAGTGCGAATGACCTGCTCGCAGCCGCCAAACGCGTGCATGCTGAAGGCTATCGGAAATTAGATGCATACACGCCGTTTCCGGTGGAAGGTTTGGCCGAAGCGATTCATGTGCATCGCAATCGCCTGCCTCGTTTTGTTTTGATCGGCGGCATCGTCGGTGCTTTAGTGGGATTTGGCTTCCAATATTACGCCTCGGTAATCGACTATCCGTTGAACATCGGCGGGCGCCCATTCAACAGTTGGCCGTCCTTTATTCCAATCACGTTTGAAGTGACTATTTTATTTGCGGCATTCACCGCCGTGCTGGCGATGTTTGCGTTGAATGGTTTGCCGCAGCCGTATCATCCGGTTTTCAATGTCCCGCGTTTTGCGCTGGCAACGCATGATCGTTTCTTTTTATGTATCGAAGCGCGTGATCCGAAGTTTGATTTGGATGGAACAAAACAATTTTTGGAAAGCTTGCAGCCGCATGGGGTGTGTGAAGTAGAACCATAAACCGGACGAGTCGGAACCAAAAGGTTTAAAAAATTTGCCCAACGGATAAACAACGACCAACGGATGACATCTTCAATTTTATGTTTTCTTCAATCCGTGGGAAATTAAACATAAAAAGCTTTTGGAAAGAACAATTTGAAAAGCAAAAAGAAGCACATTGACCCAATTCCAGACGAGTTCGCCAGCTATGAAGAAGCCGCTGAGTTTTGGGATACACACGATACCACAGATTATCCAGAAGCATTCAAGACGGTTAAAGTAAAAACCGAATTGCGCAAACGGCATTTCGAGATTGAAGTGGAAGCAGTAATAATGAAAGAATTGCGAAAACGCGCGCAAGCAAAGGGGATACCGACGAAGCGGCTCGTCAATGATATGCTGCGCCGCCAAATTTCACTTGCGGCATAAATATATATGAGAAATTATTTAAAATTTGTTGCGATCTTCTGCTGGCTCATCATCACCGCCTGTCGGCAAGACATGCACGATCAGCCGCGTTACGAGCCGTTGGAGCGCAGCGCGTTTTTTGAAGACGGTCGCGCCTCACGGCCATTGGTCGAAGGCACGGTGGCGCGCGGGCAGCTTCGTCTCGATGATCATTTTTATACCGGCAAAGTTAATGGCGAGTTGGTCACGACATTGCCATTTGCCGCAAGCAAAGAAGTTTTGGAACGCGGCCAACAACGCTATAATATTTTTTGCTCACCGTGCCATGATCGTGTCGGCAGCGGCACGGGCATGATCGTGCAGCGCGGATTTCGCCAGCCGCCGTCGTTTCATATTGATCGTCTGCGGCAAGCGCCGGTCGGGCATTTCTTCGATGTGATGACCAACGGTTTCGGCACCATGTACAGTTACGCCGACCGCGTTTCGCCGAAGGATCGCTGGGCGATTGCCGCCTACATTCGCGCGCTGCAATTGAGCCAAAACGCCACGCTCGATGATGTTCCAACGGCAGAACGCAGCAAGCTGCTCGAGAGATAATAATGAATCAAACCGAACAACTGCAATCGCAACTGAATCGCATTCAAAAGCTCGCGCTCATTGTCGGCCTCGTCGCGCTGGCATTGTGCGGAATCGGCGTCGCGCTCAACAAAGCGCAGTTCTTTCAATCTTATTTATTCGGCTATCTTTTTTGGTTCGGTATCGCCGTCGGCTGCTTCTCCGTCGTCGCGTTGCATCATCTCGTTGGCGGCGGCTGGGGATTTGTGATTCAAAGAATTTTAGAGTCAGGAAGTCGAACGCTGCCATTGATGCTCATTTTATTTTTGCCGCTGTTCTTCGGCATGCGCGATCTTTATTTGTGGGCGCGTCCCGAAGTTGTTGCCGGCGACGAAATTCTCCATCAAAAAGCGCCGTATTTGAATGTGCCTTTTTTCTGGATTCGCGCTTTCTTCTATTTCGCGGTGTGGAGCATTTTCATTTATTTGCTCAACAAATGGTCGCACGAGCAAGATCGCACCGGCTATCCGTTGTTGACGCGCAAGATCGAAAAAATCGCCGGACCGGCGCTGGCGTTTTACGTGTTGACCATGACCTTCGCCGCTTTTGATTGGGTCATGTCGCTGGAGCCGCATTGGTTCTCCACCATCTTCGGCGCGATTTTCGTCGTCGGGCAGGGATTGACGACATTGGCTTTTGCCATCATCGGCGTCAAGCTGCTGGAGGAACACGAACCGATTTCCGGCGTGATTCAGACCAAACATTTCCACGATCTCGGCAATCTCATGTTTGCGTTCGTGCTGTTGTGGGCGTATGTTTCGTTCTCACAATTTTTCATTATTTGGTCCGGCAACTTGCCCGAAGAAATTACTTGGTACGTGCACCGCTTGCACGGCGGTTGGGGCGTTATGGCGATGATTTTAGTGATATTTCATTTTTTCATTCCATTCACGTTGTTGCTTTTGCGCAAAAGCAAACAGCGCTCGGCGGTGCTGGTTAAAATCGCCATCGCCATGATGTTTGCGCGTTTGCTCGATTTGTTTTGGACGATCGCGCCGAATTTCCATCCGGAAAAATTCAGCCTGCATTGGATGGATATTCTCGCGCCGGTCGGCATCGGCGGCTTGTGGATTGCCGTTTTTATTCGGCAGCTCAAAAGCCGCGCATTTATGCCGGTAAATGATCCGCGCATGGCTGAGGCCTTTGCTGTTTCGCATCATCATTAAGTGTTCAGAATAAACTGTCACTCAAAAAAATTCCCAACGGATAAACAGCGGCCAACGGATGAATTATATTTTTATAAAAAAAGATTCTTTAAAATCCGTTGGTCGCTTTTAATCCGTTGGGCTTCGATTCTTTAATCATGACTGATACACACAAAATCCCAACCCACACCGACAATGGCCGCGGCTACGAAGCGAGCGACGCCAACGTTTCGGCGTTAACGAAATTCGGCGTCGGCTTGGCGATCATCTCCGCCATCGTTCTCGTATTGATGGTGTGGCTGCTAAAATTTTTTATTTCGCAGAACAAGGATGCAACACCGCCGGCCTCTCCGTTGGCCGTCGAACGCCAAGCGCCACCGGCGCCGCGACTGCAAATAGCGCCCGAAAAAGATTTGCATCAAGTTCATGTTGGCGAAGATTCACTGTTGCACAGTTACGGCTGGGTGATTCGTGACGCCGGCGTCGTGCGCATTCCCATTGAACGCGCATTGGAATTGACGGCACAGCGCGGGTTGCCGGTTCGCGCTGCTGAAGAAGCGAAGATCGAAGGTGGAGAATCGCAAATAGAGAATCGAAGAACGAAGATTGAAGATGGAGGATCGCAACAATGAAATCATCATTTCGATCTTCTATCATCAATCTTCTGTCCTCGATTTTCTATCTTCTCTTCTCGATAAGTACGGCGCAGGCCCAAATTCTCGATTCCAACGCGCCGCCCCCGATGCTGCGCGAAGTCGGCATCGACCAAAAATTGAGCGCGCCGCTGCCGTTGCATTTATCATTTCTCGATGAGAATGGAAAGGCGGTCCAACTCCAGCAATACTTTGGTGAAAAGCCAGTGATTCTCTGTTTTGTCTATTACGAATGCCCGATGCTTTGCACGCAAGTGTTGAATGGGTTGTTGGAAAGTTTGAAAACATTGTCGTTCGATGCCGGCAATCAATTCAACGTCATCACCGTGAGTTTCGATCCGAATGAAACACCGAAACTGGCGGCTGAAAAAAAGGCGGATTATTTAAAACAATATAGTCGCGCCAGCGCCGAACGCGGCTGGCATTTTTTGACGGGCGATACCGCGGCGATTCGACAATTGACGAGCGCGGCCGGATTCCGCTACAAATATGATCCGGCTACCAAGCAGTTTGCGCACGCCAGCGGCATTATGGTGATTACGCCGCAAGGCAAAATTGCGCGATATTTTTACGGCATCGAATATGCGAGCCGCGACCTGCGTTTGGCGCTCGTCGAAGCCTCGGAAAATAAAATCGGCTCGCCCGTCGATCAATTGTTGTTATATTGTTTTCACTACGATCCGTTAACCGGAAAATATGGGTTGGTGATTATGAATGTCTTGCGCGTCGCCGGTATTGCGACCGTGATGGCGTTGGGGACGTTTATGATTGTGATGTTTCGGAGAGATCGGAAAATGGTGAAAACTATTAATGCACCAACGGATTAAAAGCTGCCAACGGATTCACAACAAAAAAGTGTCATTCTGCAAGAACCTTTTTCAATTCGAGATTATTTCTCAATATAAAAAAATTTCCTTCGGAATGACAAATTTTTCATTAGCATCCGTTGGGTTGTTTCTATCCGTTGGAGATTTTTGAAAAATTCAATCAGTTTATGGACAAAGACTTCCACATATTCCCCGACCGCGCTTCCACACTCGCCGGGCAAGTTGATACGCTGTATTATGTCTTGACCGGCCTCAGTGTTTTTTTTGCGGCGTTGATTTTCTTTTTGATTTATCTCTTCGCCGTGCGCTATCGCCGGCGTTCTGAAGACGAAGTGCCGCGCCAAATTCCGGGCTTGCTCCAGCTTGAGCTGGCTTGGTCGGTCATTCCGTTCGGCATGTCGCTGGTGGTTTTCTTTTGGGGCGCAAAATTATATTTCGAGACCTACACGCCGCCGGATGATGCGCTCGAAATTTACGTCGTCGGCAAGCAATGGATGTGGCACATTCAGCATCCCAGCGGCCCGCGCGAGATCAATCAATTGCATGTGCCAACCGGCCGTCCGGTCAAGCTCATCATGGCCTCGGAAGACGTGTTGCATAGTTTTTTTATTCCAGCGTTTCGATTGAAAAAAGACGTCGTGCCGGGACGCTACGCCACGATGTGGTTCGAAGCCACCAAGCCAGGAATTTATCATCTCTTTTGCGCCGAATATTGCGGCACCAAACATTCGCAAATGATCGGCAGCGTTGTCGTCATGGAACCGATTCAGTATCAGCGCTGGTTGAGCGGCGGCGATTCCGGTGAAACGCCCGCCGTTGCCGGCGAGAAAAAATTTCAACAGCTCGGTTGCATTACTTGTCACGGCGACAAACCGGGCAGCCGCGGCCCTTCGCTCAAAGGCGTTTTCGGCGCGCCGGTGCAATTGCAAAATGGCGACGTCGTCACCGCCAATGAAGATTATATTCGCGAATCGATTTTGAATCCGCATCGAAAAATTACCGCCGGCTACACGCCGATCATGCCGACTTATCAAGGCCAAATCAGCGAAGTGGTTTTGCTTCAAATTATGGCGTATATCAAGTCATTGGGAACGACGCAAAAATAAATTTGAAAGAATTTTAAATTGAAAATTGTCAATTTAAAATTTTCAATTTTTAGGAGTATTTAATGGCTACCGCCGTATTTACCCCGAAGCCGCATCAGCTTGCCGATGAAGAAGATCAGCGGCCTCGCAAAAATTATATCAACGTCGCATTCACCGCCAAGTCATGGCTATTGACCGTCGATCATAAACGCATCGCCATTCTTTATTTAATCGGCGTCACGTTGTTTTTCTTCGTTGGCGGTTTCTTTGCCGTGCTGATTCGTCTCGAGCTCATCACGCCAGCCGGCGATTTGATGCAATCGGAAACGTACAACAAGATGTTCACGATGCACGGCATCATGATGGTGTTCTTTTTTTTGATACCGTCGATTCCCGCGATCCTGGGCAACTTTCTCATCCCCATCATGATCGGCGCGCGCGATCTTGCGTTTCCGCGTCTCAATCTGTTGAGTTGGTACGTTTACATGATCGGCGGCGTGTTCACCTTTGCGGCAGCGTTATTGGGCGGCGTTGATACCGGCTGGACTTTTTACACGCCGTACAGCAGCACTTACTCCAACACCAATGTCGTTCTCACCGCCCTCGGCGTTTTCATTACCGGCTTTTCGTCGATTTTGACCGGATTGAATTTTATCGTCACCATTCACAAAATGCGCGCGCCGGGTTTGACGTGGTTTCGTTTGCCGCTGTTCATTTGGGCGCATTACGCCACCAGCTTGATTCAGGTTCTCGGCACGCCAGTCATCACCGCCGCGATTTTTCTCGTTGCGCTCGAGCGTATTTTTCATATCGGCATCTTCGATCCGAAATTGGGCGGCGATCCGATTTTGTTCCAGCATCTTTTTTGGTTCTATTCGCATCCGGCGGTGTACATCATGATTCTGCCGGCCATGGGCGTGATCAGCGAGCTCATCACCTGCTTCTCAAAAAAGAAAGTTTTTGGCTATAGCTTCATCGCATTTTCCAGCATCGCCATCGCCGTCATCTCGTTCCTCGTGTGGGGCCATCACATGTTTACCAGCGGCCAATCGATCTACGCCGGCATGGTGTTTTCCTTTTTGAGTTTTCTCGTCGCCGTCCCCTCCGCCATCAAAGTTTTTAATTGGACCGCGACGTTGTATAAAGGCTCGGTGTCGTATCAAGCGCCGATGTTGTACGCCATCGGCTTTCTCGGGCTTTTCACCATCGGCGGACTCACCGGACTTTTTCTCGCCACGTTGGCCGTCGATGTTCATGTGCATGACACCTATTTTATCATCGCGCATTTTCATTACATCATGGTCGGCGGCACCATCATGGCCTATCTCGGCGGCATTCATTTTTGGTGGCCGAAAATGACCGGCCGGCTTTATCCCGAAGGCTGGGCGCGTTTCGCCGCGCTCGTCGTTTTCGTCGGATTCAATTTGACGTTCTTTCCGCAATTCGTTCTCGGTTATCTCGGCATGCCGCGGCGTTACCACGTTTATCCCGATGAGTTTCAAGTGCTGAACGTCATGTCCACGGCCGGCGCTTCGATTCTCGGCGTCGGCTATTTGATTCCGTTGATTTATCTGATTTGGTCGCTGCGTTACGGCCAGCTTGCCAGCGCCAATCCGTGGAACGCCACCGGTTTGGAATGGAAAACACCGTCGCCGCCGCCAACGGAAAATTTTGCGAAAACGCCGATTGTGACGGAAGAAGCTTACGAATACACGCCGTTGCGTCCGCAAGGACAGGAGGCAGAAGTTGTCTGAGCAGCATTCAAATGCAGCGTTCGCGCATCAGTTCGAAGATGCGGATCAACAGTTCGAAGCGTCCACGCTCGGCATGTGGACGTTTTTGATTACGGAAATTATGTTTTTTGGCGGGCTGTTTCTCGGATACATTATTTATCGTTCGCTTTACCCCGAGGCGTTTGCGGAGGCCAGCAGCCTGCTTAATTACCGGCTTGGCGCCATCAACACCGCCGTGCTGATCTGCAGCAGCTTGACGATGGTGCTGGCCGTCCGCGCCGCGCAATTGGGCCAACGCCGTTCGCTCGTCGTCTTTTTGGTGTTGACGATCATTTTGGGTTCAGCGTTTCTGGTTAACAAGGGATTTGAATACGCTCACAAGTTTCACGAGCATCTCGTGCCGGGGCCGAATTTCGGACCTGAGCCGGCGTTGGCGCATCCGCAGCAGGCGCAGCTTTTCTTCGGCTTTTATTTCAGCATGACCGGCCTGCACGCGCTGCACATGATTATCGGCATTGTGATTTTGGCCGTGTTCGTCGTGCAGGCTCAGCGTGGCCGATTTTCAACGGAATATTTCGCGCCCATCGACATCATCGGCCTCTACTGGCATTTTGTCGATATCGTTTGGATTTTTCTGTTTCCGTTGCTTTATCTCATTAGTCGGACGTAGCGCAGACTTCCAGTCTGCAGACGAAGGCAATAGTTTTTCGGAGTACATGACTTTCGGCCAAATTGATTTTTATTTGCATTTAAATGATAGTCACTTAAGAAAAAATTCAAGCCGGCGGCCATTGGCATAACGCAAGTTTAGCGCGTTTAGTTTCGGAATGGCCTGATCCA
>Ga0247727_10013932_pt1 | contig 13451 bp, 13 predicted proteins | sample WisWelCaveWW1625_FD_202498 | JGI IMG/M metagenome (GOLD analysis project Ga0247727, IMG submission 202498) | Biofilm microbial communities from Wishing Well Cave, Virginia, United States - WW16-25 | ecosystem: Environmental > Aquatic > Deep subsurface > Groundwater > Cave microbial mat | place... | reverse complement strand
CTTCTCTCACGTGTCTGGTCGTTTCCCACCGCCGGGCTGTGCTGCGGAGGGCGGATCACATCCTCGTGTTGAAAGATGGCCGCGTGGAGGCCGAGGGCGTGTTGGATGAACTGCTCGAGACGTGCGACGAGATGCGCCGGTTGTGGCAGGGAGAGAAGGACTGAACGTTGAACCGCCGAGGGCCTCCAAGAGTAGGTCACTCAAAGGAAGTATGCCATGCGCCGATTAGCGTTAGTGATGTTGGCCGCGATCGTGGTGGGCGGCTGTGCGCGCCCGGTCGGGACCGCTCCCGCCGATACTGCGCCGCCCCAGCCCACCGCGCCACTTCTAGACTCGCCAGCGCCCGCCACCGTTGCCACCTCGCCGACGGCGGTTGTTCCACTCGCGTCTCAGCCGGGCGCGCCCGGTTCGCCGACGGCGGCTTCGATCCCGGACGCGAGCGAGTTGATCGTTCAAGAGTACCCGGTGCCGCGCGGGTCGCACCCGCACGATGTGGCCCCCGCCCCGGATGGGACGGTGTGGTACACCGCGCAAGGCTCGGGCGAGTTAGGGCGGTTGAATCCGGCCACTGGCGAGACGCGCCACATCCCGCTAGGATCAGCCTCCGCACCGCATGGCGTCATCGTCGGGCCGGACGGCGCGGCCTGGGTCACCGATAGCGGCCTAAACGCCATCGTGCGCGTTGACCCGGCCACTGAGAAAGTTGACGTCTTCCCCTTGCCCACCGGCGGTTACGCCAATCTCAACACTGCGTCTTTCGACGGCACTGGCGTGCTGTGGTTCACCGGGCAGAGTGGCGTATATGGTCGGCTTGATCCGAAAACGGGGCGGGTGGAAGTCTTCGACGCGCCGCGCGGGCGCGGGCCGTATGGCATCGCCACCACGCCAGCCGGGATCGTGTATTACGCCTCGCTAGCAGGCAGTCACATCGCGCGCCTGGATGTGTTGACGGGCGCGGCCACGGTGTTGGAGCCGCCCACGCCCGGTCAGGGCGCGCGGCGCGTGTGGTCAGACTCACGTGGGTGCCTCTGGGTAAGTGAGTGGAACGCGGGGCAGGTGGCGAGGTATGACCCGGCCACGGAGCAGTGGAAGGAGTGGCGCTTGCCCGGCCATACACCGCAGGCTTACGCGGTTTACGTGGACGAACTCGATATGGTCTGGTTGAGCGACTTCGGCGCGAACGCGCTGGTGCGCTTTGATCCGGAGCGCGAGGCGTTTGACGTGTTCCCACTGCCCAGTTCTCCCGCCAACGTACGCCAGATTTTGGGCCGCCCCGGCGAGGTGTGGGGTGCGGAGTCGGGAGTGGATAAGCTGGTGGTGATCAAGCGGCCTTGAAAGGAGCCCCCATGTGCCGAAGCATCAAAACCCTGCGCAAGATAGATCAGCCTGTAACCGAGGCGGAGATTGAAGCGGCGGCCTTGCAGTTCGTGCGCAAGGTAAGCGGCTACCGCGCGCCCTCGCAGGCGAACCGGGCCGCGTTTGACCGAGCGGTAGCGGAGGTCGCGGCGGCCACGCGCGAGTTGTTGGATGGCCTGGTTGTTGGAAAGCAGACCGGACAGGTCTCTAAAGACCTGTCGGGTCTGCCTTGTTCCCAAACTCCTCCCCAATCCTCACCGCCGTCACTTCCCCTTTAGCGCAGACTTCGCCATTAGCCGAGAGCGTCACTGCGACGGCGACAACTTTGCCGCGCTTGATCGCCTTGATCACACCGCGCAGATGGAGCGGCGCGCCGAGCGGGGTGGGGCGCAGATAATCCACGTGCAGGGAGGCCGTGGCACAGCGCACCGCCGGTTCGGTGTCCATCGCCCGGCCCTCCGCGCGGTAGAGGGCGGCGGCGGCGCTGCCGGTGGAATGGCAGTCAATGAGCGACGCAACCAGCCCGCCGTACACGTAGCCGGGGATGGCGGTGTGCTCCGGCCTCGGCGTAAAGGTGCAGATGGTCTCCTCGCCCTCCCAATAACTCTTGATGTGCAAGCCATGTTCGTTCAATCGGCCACAGCCGTAGCAATGAGCGAAATGGTCAGGGTAGAAATCTTGGAAGGCTTTGGGGGTCATGGGGCGAGATGGTTCTAGGCGGGAGTTGACCTCAAATCGTCAGCGCCTCCAACTCCCTCGGATAGTACGTCAGCCGTTCAATGCCCTCGTCCGTGATCACCACCGTATCCGAGTGACGGAAGCCGCCGAGGTGGGCGGCGTACAGGCCCGGCTCCACGGTGAATACCATGCCTGGCTTTAGTTCCGTGTGATCGCCAATGTCCAGGAACGGCCCCTCGTGGTAGCGCAAGCCGATGGCGTGGCCGGTGTGGTGCTTCCAGTATTGCATCAAGTCGTTGGCTTCGTAGTATTGCCGCACCGCTCGGTCTACGTCGGAACAGCGCGCGCCGGGTTTCATTGCCGCAAAGGCCGTCTCCTGCGCCGCCTGCATGTGCGCGAACATCTGCCGCTGTTCATCCGAGACCGGACCGATGATCATCGTCCGCTCCAGTTCAGAGTTGTAGCCCCACATCGGCGTATTCGCGCCCGTCACCAGCACATCGCCCGGCTGGAAGGTGATGTTATTCGCCAGCGCGTGCGGGATCGCAGCGTTGCGCCCGATCTGCCCGCGATACCCGGCGGACGGCCCATCGGCGAACATGCTCAGCGATTGGTACAGCGGCCCCAGCGTGTCCATCAGCGCCAACGTCGCCTCGTGGCTGGCGCGCTGGCTCACCTCCGTCTCCGTCGCGCCGACCTGGGTGTGGCGCTGGAGCAGGCGATGCGCCAGATTGGCCCACTTGGCGCTCTCGCTGATCAACGCGATCTCGGCTTCACTCTTGATCATCATCTGATACTCAATCGCGGCGCGCACCGGCGCCGTCACCACGCTGGCGCCGGTCAACTCGCTCAACGCCGGGCCTTGATAGCCGAAGACCCAGGGATAGCCGTCGTGATCCGCCCCGATTGTTTCCGCCACCCCCAGCTCTTCCAGTGTCTTCTTGAACACGATCATCGGGTGCGGGTCGTATGGATACTCGACGTAGTGATCCACCCGCGCGAAGCCGGTTCTGCTTCTGGCGTGCTCCGCCTCCAGGCGCGGGACGAACATGGCCTTCTCGCCGCGCGCATTCATCACAAAGGCGATGGGCCGCTCGGTGGGGATGAAGGCGAAGCCGGTGTAGTACAGGATGTAGTCGCGGTCGAAGAGCACAACGCCGTTCAACTTGAAGTTGCGCAGGGGGTCGAGCAGACGCGCGGCGCGGGCTTCAAATTCGGCGGGGGAGATGTGGAGGGTGGGCCACATGTCGGAACTATTTTGGCCGGCCGCTGCCGCCGGTGCAGGCCGCGCCTGGTTCCGGCCCGAGCGGGTTTTGTTCATAGCGCCGGATAAACTGGAGCAGGCGCTCGTCATTGGCGCTTTCTAGCTTGAGTTGGTAGCCCCAGGCGGTGACGACGATCGGGCTGGACTGATCGGGATAGGGGCTGAGCAACCGATAACCGGTCTGCCGCGCGAGGGCCTGCAACGTCTGAATTTGATCGGTGGCCAGGTTGGGCAGGTAGGTGATCCAGACCGCGCCATGTTCGAGGGAGTGGACGGCGTATTCGTCTGGAATAGGCTGATCGTAGACGCCGCAATTTTGCCATTGTGGATTGTGCTGGCCGCCGGGGGGCGGGAGTTGTTGGTAGGCGACCGCTTCGACGGTGTGGCCGCCCGATAGATTCGGGAACACTTCCAGCCCCTCGATGGGCTGGATCGCTTTGTTGCGTTCATCAATCGTCCGGTACACCGCGAAGCCGACCATGACGACGAGGGCCAGCAAGATCGCACCGACCACGATGACGGGCGTGGGCGGCAGTTCGAACTGAGGCCGCGCGCGGCGATCGGCCGGGTTCTTACGGGCCGGAGGCGGGGTGGGTTTTGATGGGGTGGAGGATTGCATAGAGTCGATTCTCGGATTAGGTTGATCGAGTTCCGGTAGTTATATCGTTAAACGCCAGCGGGCGCATCCCGTTGAACGTCACCAGCAATGAGACGCCCATATCGGCCAGGATCGCCAGCCAGAGCGATGTGACCCCCGATAAGGCCAGCCCGACAAACACGAGTTTGGTGATCAGGCTGAAGGCAATGTTTTGCGCGATGATGTTCCGCGCGAAGCGCGCCAGCCGCACGGCGACGGGCAACTGCCGCAAACCGTCGGCCATTAGCACCACGTCGGCGGTTTCAATCGCCTGTGCGCTCGCCGCTCCTCCAACCGCTACACCCACATCCGCCGCCGCCAGCGCGGGCGTGTCGTTGATGCCATCGCCCACCATCGCCACGTGGCCGTGTTGATCACGCAGTGCTTTGACGGCCGCGAACTTATCCGCCGGGAGGAGGCTGGCGCGCACATCGGCGACGCCCACTTGCGCTCCGACCGCTCGCGCGACCGTGAGATTATCGCCGGTGAGCATGACGGTCTCACAACCGAGCGCCGTCAACTGCGCCAGCGCGTCACGGCTCTCCGCGCGCACCGCATCCGCCACGGCGATGAAGCCGCGCACGCGATCGCCGTCGCACATCAGCATCGTGGTCTGGCCCCGGGCCTCCGCCTCTTCCACCATCCGGCAAAACTCGAAGGTGTGGGGATGCTCGGCGTCGAACAGGCCGTGATTGCCCAGCGTCGCCAGCTTGCCGTTGATGCGCCCCTGCACGCCGCGCCCGGCCAGCGCCACCACGTCGTCGGCGGGCGCGTAGACCTCGGCCAGGCCGCGTTGCTCCGCCGCCGCCATCACCGCGCGCGCCAGCGGATGCGTGCTCCTCCGCTCCAGCGCGGAGGCCAACGCCAGCACCTCATCGCACTGCTCGCAATCGCCGCCGATTTCACATTCCAGCGCGCGGGCCTGTGTGACCACCGGCTCGCCCTGCGTGAGTGTGCCGGTCTTGTCGAAGGCGAAGGCGTTGATGCGGCTCAGCGTCTCCAGATGCGCGCCGCCTTTGATCAGCACGCCGCGCCGCGCCGCCGCCGTGAGCGCGCTGATGATGGTGACGGGCGCGCTGATCACGAGCGCGCACGGGCAGGCGATGACGAGCAGGGCCAGCGCGCGATAGAGCCAGCCGTGCTCAGTGGGCGTGTCCCAAAACGGTTGACCGAAGAACACGGGCGGTACGCCGGCGACCAGCGCGGCCAGCCCGACCATCGCCGGGGTGTACAGGCGCGCGAACTGATCGATGAGCCGCTGGCTGGGGGCGCGCACGCTTTGCGCCTCTTCGACCAGGTGAATGATGCGGCTGAGGGTGTTGTCTTGCGCCAGATGCGTCACGCGCACTTCCAGCGCGCCGCCGCCGTTCACGGTTCCGGCGAAGACCTCCGCTCCAGCTGCTTTTGTCACCGGCGCGCTCTCGCCAGTAATGGCGGCCTGGTTGACATCGCTTGCGCCGGCCGTGATCACGCCATCCATTGGGATGCGGTCGCCGGGGCGGATCACGATCACGTCGCCGACCGCAAGCGCCTCCACCCGCACGGCCTCTTCGCGGCCCGCGCTCAAGCGAATGGCCTGAGCAGGCGTGAGTTCCATCAGTCCGCGCAAACTGTCGCGGGCCCGATCCGTGGTGAAGCTCTCCAATGCCTCGGCCAGCGCGAACAGCACAATCAGGGTCGCGCCCTCCAGCGGCTCGCCGATGATCACGGCTCCCACGGCCGCCATCGTCATCAGTAAGTTGATGTTGAAGTCGCGGTTGATGATCAGCGCGTTCAACCCACTGCGCGCTATCGGCCAGCCTGCGATCAGCATAGACGCGATCCACATCCCGTTGGCGGCCAGCGGGTTCGGCCCGAACTGCTCGCCGAGCCAGGCCAGCGCAATCCCCGCGCCGCCGACGAGGGCGAGGCGGGTTTCTGTGCGTGAGAGTAAATATCGCCAAAAGCCCGGCACGCCGCCAGAGCGGGGGTGAGAGTTGGAGTTTGAGTTGGAGTTGGGGTTGGAGTTGGTGGCGAGGTGATAGCCGAGGGCTTCGACGCGCTGGCGCAGAACCTCCGGCGCAACATCGCCCTTCAGGCGGAGTTTGCCGGTGGCGAAGTCCACCTGCGCCACGCGCACGCCGGGTAACTGCGCGACGCCTTTTTCCACCGTGCGAGCGCAGTCGGCGCAGTCCATACCGTCAATCGAATACACGTTGGGTTTCATCTTTATTGCCTCATTGATGCTCCACGTGCTCCAGCCCGCGATGGAACAGATCGTGAATGTGGTCGTCGTCGAGCATATAGAAAACGGTGCGGCCTTCTTTGCGGTCTTTCACCAGCCGCAGACTGCGCAGGAGCCGCAGTTGATGTGAGACGGCGCTCTGATTCAGGTCCAGAAGTGTGGCAAGGTCGCCCACACATAACTCGGTGTGCGACAGCGCCGCAATGATGCGGACGCGCGTTGGGTCAGACAACGCCTCAAACGTGCGGGCCAGGTGGGTGGCGGTCAGGCCGTCAATCAAGTGCGGTTGGGCCGCTCGCACCTGGGCTTCGTTGATGAACGTGACTTTCTTCGGCGGCATCGTCATCCAATGAATATATGAGCATTCATTCATATTATAGACAAAAAGAAAAAGCCGTCAAGGCCGCCTCCTAAAAATTCCGCGAAATATGATGAAAGATATTCAGAGTGGCTCTTGGACGAGTCTGTACGTGCGACGCACTCGCGTAGCCGCTTCGGGCGAAGCGAGTGCGTCGCACGTTCTAAAACGACTTATTTGATCAACAGCCCCGTCACGTACAGCAACAGCATCCCCACCGTCACGCCGGCGAAGAGGGTGAGCGGCATGGGGCGCTTGGCCGCATCTTTCTGGATCAGCTTGAAAATTTCGTACACCACCTCGAACACCGCGCCTGCGCCGATGGCGAGGAAGAACACGCCGAGCGGCGGCCAGTAACTCAGCCCGCCGATCCACGCGCCCACGATAGCGGGCGCGCCCCCGATCAAGCCCATCCACAGCAGGTTGAGCCAGGCCGGGCGGTCTTTGAGGACGGGCGCGATGATGCCCAATCCCTCGGTGATGTTCTGGAGGATGAAGCCGACGACGAGGAACGTGCCCAACGCCGCCGCACCCACGCTGAAGGCCGCGCCAATGGCGAGGCCCTCGCCCAAATTGTGTAGGCCGATGCCGATGGCGATCATGAATGCGATCGTCAACCGCTGATCGGCCTCGCTCCGCCCAACGTTTACCTGGCGGCGCGAAATGGCGTCGAGCAACAGGAAGGTGACGACGATGCCCAGCCCCACCAGGCCCACGCCTTGAAACGGCCCGCCGATCTCGGCGGCCAGCTCGAGCGCCTCGCTGGTCGCGTCAATGCCCAGATAAATCAGCAAGCCAGCCGTGAGCGCCATGAGGAACATCAGCCAGCGCGGGCCGAGTTGCCGCAGGGCGGGAAACCAGAAGATGCCGAGGAACACCGGGATCACGCCGACGTACAGGCCGATGAGGGTGAAGCTGAGCAGGGTGCCGCCGTCCGGCACGGCGGTGACGGTAGCCGCCTCGATCACGGTCTCGAAGGGCACGGCGTTGGTGGAGAAGACCAGGATGGTGTAAGGCTCGGCTTCCACCCACGGATAGTTGATGTGGATCACGGCTTGCCCGAGGCGCGGAACGGTGGCGCTGGGCGAGACCTCAAACTGCCACACGGCCTCGTTGATGATGACCTGCGCGAGGGTGAGGTCTTGCGGCCCGCTGTTGCGGACGTGAAACTCGATCTCGCCCGCGCGCAGGATCGTGCGCTCGAAGCTCAGGCCTTCAATCGGCGCGGCGGGTTCGACGTTCAGCCCGGCGCCGCTGGTGACCAGGAACAGGGCAATTACACCGGCCAGCAGGACAACAGGGATGAGAAACAACCCCCAGGTCTTCAAGCCGTTGCCGGTCGTGGTTTGGGTTGGGGTGGTTGTCATCGCTCACGCCTCCACTTCGATCACGCCCGTCCAACCCAGTTCGGCGAACTCGGTGACGTGCGCGTGGAACATATACTTGCCGGGGTAGCGGTAGGTGAATTCCAGCATCCCGCGTTGCGCCTGGCCCAGGATGATCGTGTCGGTGTACTCGCTGGGGGTCAGGCTGGTGCCGGTGGGATACCAGTAGAAAAAGTTGGCATGCAGGTGGAAGGAGTTGATCAGGTCGAACTCCAGCATGTTGACCAGGAAAATCCGCACCAGCTCGCCGACTTTGATCTTGATCGGGTGGCGGTCGTAGTGGAACGGGATGAAGTTGACGTTGTACAGGTCGTTCCCGCCGTCGAAGTCAATGTCGTTGCCGGCCATCACCATGATGAACTCGCGGTCGGCTTTCTTCGGCCAGCCGTCCTTTGGATCGACGATGAACGCGCCGTACAGGCCCTTGGCGATGTGCTTGGCCAGCGGCATGACGTGGCAGTGATATTGATGCACCCCAAACGGCTCGGCGTCGAACTCGTAGACGAAGCGCTCGCCCGGCTGGATGACTTCGTAGACGCCATCCATGTTGGCCGGGTGAACGCCGTGAAAGTGCATGGTGTGCGGGTGCTCACTGCCGTTGAGGAAATTGATGCGGATGTGGTCGCCTTCGCGGGCGCGGATCGTGGGGCCGGGGATGCGCCCGTTGTACGTCCACGCCGGGAAGAGGATGCCGGGCGCGACTTCAACATCCTTGTCACCGGCGAAGAAGTCGTACTCGCGCAAGGTCTGGCCGCTGGACAATGTGCTGACGCGGTCGCCCCAGTTGAAGTCTGTGAGCGTATCGCTGGGGTTGAAGCGGTTAGCCTCGTGATCCACGTCGCCCACGAAGCCCGGCATATCGATCATGCCGCCGTCGGCGTGTCCGTTATGCCCGCCGTCGGGTGTGGGGGTGGGGTCCTGGGCGTGCGCGCGGCCCGAATGGAGGGCCGCCGCCCCGGCCGCCAAGCCCAGCGTGCCGAGCGCGCCCGCTTTGAGAAAACCGCGGCGGGAAAGATTGTGGGTCGTGCTCATAACTGTTTCTCCTTGTAAAAGAACTCAATAAACCGCCAGCCGCCCTCGCCGCCCACGCGGATGTCGCGCCGCTCGAAGCGCCGCCACGCCAGCAGGGTGAACAGCGCGGCGACGGCGAGCAGGCCAAAGAACCACTCGCCGTTCAGCCCCGAGATAGCGTCGCCGCCTTGATAGTAATAAAGCGGCGAGAAACGAACGATATTCTTCAAGTCGTCGTTGATGCGCGCCAGCCCGACGACAAAGAAACTCGCCACCAGCACCAGCCCGGCCACCGTCGCGGCGAGGCGGCGCGAAGGAAGGAGCATACTCAACAGCAGGGCGAGCATCCCAAAGAACAACACGACTGCCAGCAGTGACAGGAAGGGCAGGGCCAGCTCGCCCCCGCTGAGGTCGAACGATTCCGACCAGCGTTTACCGGTGACAAAGCCCAGCCAGGCGATCGCCAGGAGGCCGACCGCCGAGGCGACGAAGGCGAGCAGGCGTCCGACGAACAGCCCGGTGCGGCTGACGGGATGCGCCAGCATCAGGTCGAGCGTGCCCTTTTCCTCGTCTTCAGCCAGCAGTCCGCTCCCGGCCAGCACCGCGTAGATGCCCACGAGGAGCGGCGCATAGGAAAAGAATTCGAGGCTCAAATAGCCGGCCGGGGAGGCGATGTTGACCGCGTCACCGAAAAACGCCATCATCTCCGGCGGATAACTGTTGAGCAACTGGACGATCTGCTCTTGCTGTTTGGCGAGAGTGTCGTAAAACTGCACCAGAAACAGGCCATACAGTCCGAGGGAAATACCCCAACCCAGGATTTGCCCCCGCGAGCGCGAAAAAGCGTTGCGAAAGATGGCAATCATACCGACCTCCGTGACCTACTTTGTCTCGTAATACGCCAGGAATATCTCCTCCAGCGAGGGCCGCTCCGTCTCGAAATCGCTCACCGGGAACGCGGCCAGCGCCTTGATCAGGCCGTCCATCTCGCCCTCGACCTGGATCAACACGCCCGTCCCATCGTCACGCGCCAGCACTGTCACACCGGGCAGTGTGGTCAGCGCACGGCTGTCCACCGGCTGGCGGAAGCGCACGCGGGCGCGGCGCAGAGCGCGGTTGATGAGCGCGGCGGTTTCGGCCACCTCGACCACTATGCCCTGCCGGATGATGGCGACGCGCTCGGCGATCTCCTGCACCTCGCTCAGGATGTGGGAAGAGAAGAAGATGGTCGCGCCGCCGGCCTGCGCTTCACGAATCAGTTTCAACACCGCCTGTTGAACCAGCGGGTCGAGGCCGCCGGTCGGCTCGTCCAGCAAAAGCAGTTCCGGACGGTGCATCAACGCCTGCATTACGCCGACCTTTTGCTTGTTGCCTTTCGAGAGACTCTTGATGGAGGCTTTGAGATCGAGGTCAATTCTCTCGGCCAGTTTGCGCACGAAGCCCCAATCCGCTTTACCCCCGCGCAGACTGTTCAGAAAACGCAGCGCGCCCTCCACCGTGAATCTGTCGTCGAGGCGCAGTTCACCGGGCAGGTAGCCCGCGCGGGCGCGCACCGCCAGCGGGTCTTTCTGCGGATCCAGGCCCAGCACCCGCACGGCCCCGCCGTCTGGGCGGATCAGGTCGAGCAGACAGCGGATAGTCGTCGTCTTCCCCGCGCCGTTCGGGCCGAGGAAGCCGAAAATCTCGCCGCGCCGCACTTCGAGATTGACGCCGCGCAGGGCCTGAACACGGCCATACGATTTCGTCAGGTTTTGTGTCGTCAGGGTATCATCCATAAAACGCCGGCCTTACTGGGTCACCGTCAGCGTGCCGGCCATGCCCGCCATCTCGTGGCCGGGCATGGCGCAGATAAATTTGAATTGACCGGCCTGAGTGGGCGTAAAGGTGAACGTGTGCATCTCGCCCGGCTTCACCTTCGCCTCGTCCAGCAGGCCCTCGATCTTGAACGCATGATCGATCAGGCCCTCGTTGACGTACGTCAGGCTGACGGGCTGATTGGCTTTGACCTCCAGCGCCGTCACGTCGAACGCGATGTCGCGAGCGTGCAGGGTCAGACGTTGCGCCTCTAAGGACGAGCCACTGCACGCGGCCAGGCTGAGGGCGAGAAACACGAGCGAACCCGTGAGTTGGCGTAAGAGTTTTGGATTCATAACAGGTCATTTCCTTTCCATCGATTAGGGAATCAGTCACCGCACGAGCGCCTGCCACAATAAGAGCACGTTCAGGCTAATGATCACTCCGGCGGAAATCCAGGCCAGCGCGGTGGTGCGGCGGCGGTTGGCGAAGTCGCCCATCAACGCCTTATCTTGCGTAAAGAGGATCAGCGGGATCATGGCGAACGGCAGTTGGAAGCTCAGGCTCACCTGGCTGAGCACCAAAATTTTCAGCGGGCCCAGCCCGAGGCCGATGACGACGAGCGCCGGGAGCAGGGTGACGGCCCGCCGCACCCAGACGTTGATGCGCGTGCGCAGAAAGCCTTCCATGATGACCTGTCCGGCCATCGTCGCCGTGGTGGATGAGGACAGGCCGGAGGCCAGCAGGGCGACAGCGAACGCGAACGCCGAGAGCGGGCCAAGCAATGGCGCGAGCGTGCGGTGCGCTTCCTGGATAGTGGTCACGGCCAGCCCGTTGCCGTGGAAGACGGCGGCAGACATGATCAGGATGGCCGAGTTGACCAGCCACGCGCCGTTGAGCGCGAGGCCGAGGTCCACGATGGAGAGCGTAAGCGCGCGGTGATTCGCCTGGCGGTTCTCACCCTGCCGCCGCGATTGGATGAGCGCGGAGTGCAGGTACAAATTGTGCGGCATCACCGTCGCGCCGATGATGCCGACCGCGACCAGCGTGCTCCCCAGCGGTAGCTGAGGAGTCACAGTGTGAACGACGAGTTGGCCCCACTCCGGGCGGGAGAGCAGAATTTCGATCAGATAGGCGAGGCCGATCACGGCCACCATACCGATGATGATGATCTCCACCCGGCGCATGTGGCGCTCTTCCAGCATCAGAATCAGTCCGACGATTGCACCGGTCAGCACCGCCCCCCAGAACAGCGGCAGGCCGAACAGCAGATTGAAGGCCACGGCCCCGCCCAGCACCTCGGCGAGATCCGTGGTGATGGCGGCCAGCTCGGCTGTGATCCACAGGAACACGGCCACTGGCTTGGAGAAGCGCTCGCGCGATAACTGCGGCAGGCTTTTGCCGGTCGCCAGCCCCAATTTGGCGGAGAGCATCTGCATGAGGATCGCCATCAGGTTGCTGGCCAGGATCACCCACAGCAGGCTGTAGCCGAAGCGCGAGCCGCCTTCTATATCCGTGCCCCAGTTGCCGGGGTCCATGTAGCCCACGCTTACCAGGAACGCCGGACCGAGGAACACCATCACCCGTTTGAGCGTTGCGCCCAGCCCGATGCGCTCAACGGAGTCACGAAACAACCGAACCGGTGAATACTCAGGCGCACCAATCGAACTCCACATACCATCTGCTCCCTTTTGCTCTTTGTCTCTTTCCTCACGCCTCGTGTTTCAAAACTTCCACCCTCCCCAGCCCGCCGTTCACCCTCACCCGGTCGCCGGTCTTCAACCGCATCGTCGCGTTGCCGCACCCGACGACGGCCGGGAGGCCCAACTCGCGGGCGACGATAGCGGCGTGCGAGAGCGGCGCGCCCACGTCGGTGATAATGGCGGCGGCGCGCGGGAAGAGCGGCGTCCAACCGACGTTGGTGGTGGCGGTCACCAAAATTTCACCGGCCTTCAGTTCAGCGCCCTCTTCGACAGAGCGCAGAATGCGCACCGCGCCCTCCACCACGCCCGCCGCGCCGGGGAAGCCACTGATCAGACCGTCGCGGTCTCCAAGACCGCGACGGTCGTGACCCCGGAGGTCTCGGTGCGCGTCAAACACGTCACTCCGCCGATTCGGATCAGCCGCCCACTGGAATGGATCGAAGCGGCCATTGATGAGCGCCGGGTAGGGCGGCAGGGCGCTGAGGCGGGCGTGCGTCTCGCGCCGCGCCGGGATGAAGGCGGTTGCTGAGTCGTCGCCGCTCAACCGGCTTACGATCTCGCCCAAAGACAAGAAGAAGATGCCGTCGCCTAATCCGGCGATCTCGCCCGCACGCAGAGCAAACTCGCGGATGGCCCACACGCCGCGCACAATTTCAGACCGAATAGCTTCGCGCCCGCGCGCGGCCTGGGCGGCTTGCGCGAGTCGTTTCTGCATCCCGTTCGCCTTGCGTGGATAGCGTTGGACGAAGCGCGCCCACGCAGCCTCGCGTTTCGCAGTCTGCTTCGCCAGCAAGGCGTCCACGTCGGTATCTTTCAGGGCCGCCAATTGCGGGTCGATCCACGCCGGGTCTTCGGCGGGGCGGGGCCGGGAGACTTCAAACTCGTGAGGCCCGCGATGGCCGTAGGTTTGCACGTATGCCTCGCGGCTCATCTCGCCGCGCGCCACTTTTGCCAAACCCACCACCGGGCCAAGGCTGGCCAATTGATTCACGCCCTCACTCAAGCCGGTCAGCAGGGTGTTGGCGTCTTCTTCGCCGATCA
>Ga0247727_10013931_pt1 | contig 13451 bp, 9 predicted proteins | sample WisWelCaveWW1625_FD_202498 | JGI IMG/M metagenome (GOLD analysis project Ga0247727, IMG submission 202498) | Biofilm microbial communities from Wishing Well Cave, Virginia, United States - WW16-25 | ecosystem: Environmental > Aquatic > Deep subsurface > Groundwater > Cave microbial mat | place... | reverse complement strand
GGTCAAAGTCGGGGAGGCGCGGGTCCATGAGGGTCGGGATCACCGCGTGGGAGTCGACCTTCAGCGCGGCGGGGACCACTCGCGCATAAGGAGCCGGAGCGACGCGCTCGAACAGATGCGCGGGAACGCCCGCCGAGGTCTGGGCCGCACTGAGGATGCGCCGGTAGCCGGGGATGCTGTCGATCCCCTCCGGAGCGAGGACGTAGCGGACGGCCAGCAGGTCCCACAGCTGCAGGTGCCGCAAGAGGTTGGTCCATTGGTTCCGGCCGCCGAGCAGGTCATCGTAGTAGCGCATTTCGAAGGCGTGGTGACCCAACACCTGAGGGATGTCGAACGCCATGAGGGACACGCCCTCGGTGGGATACACGCCGAGGTCCAGCACGCGATACGGCAACGGGGTGGTCCGTATGCGATCCGTCAGCGGATCGGCGCGGAAAAGACCCGTTCGCGGATTGGGCGCGTACACCCAAAAAGGCCTGGCGTTGAGCCACAGGTCGCCACTGATCACGAGCGCCAGGCCGAGCGCGAAGAGTCGCGGCGTGATTCGGTTCCGTACCGCGGCGAGCGCCAAGACCGCCGCGGCGCCAAGCGCCAAGGCGCTGCTGAGCGCGCCCCAGGTGAGCGCTGGCAGGTTGGCGCGGACGGCGGCGCCGGGCGCGCGGCCGGTAGCGGCGTCGGCCGAGCGCGCGAGCGACTCCGCGAGGGAGCCGAAGGCGCCGGTGACGGCGAGCAGGGCGAGCACCCCGGCCCCGACCAGCCAAGGGACGAGGGCCCGCCGGGCTTCCTTCCGCTCAAGGCGCTCGGTGCCGAGGCCGGCGAGCAGGGCGACGACAAACGCGACCACGAAGAAGGCCATGCCTGGCGCGCGGGTCTTCTTCACGATCGGCATGACCGTCCACCAGATCTTGTAGAACGGAGTCTCCGCCCCGAGGCTGATCAGCAGAAACAGCAGCCCGATGCCGCCCAGCCAGAGCACGAGTCGCCGCCGTTGCCCGGCACCCACGCCCAGCGCCGCCAGGGCCACGACGGGAAGCCCGAGGTACTCGGAGTGGAGCTTGATGGGATTCGAGCCCCAATAGGTCTCGCGTGCTCCCACGAAGCTCTTGAGGAAGAACTCGGGCAGGTGGTTCCAGGGGATGGCGTACGAGGTCGAGCCCTCGAAGCCACGGTAGCCTTCGGCGCGCGGCGAGAACGGGATGTGCTGGAGGAACGGGAGTAGCTGGACCATCGCCACGCCGATCCCGAGCCCCACGGCAGCGAGGGCCAGACCGAGCCGTACGACGCGATAGCCCCGGGCGCTCATGGTGTCCACCGCGTCGTGGGTGAGATACAGCGCGAACAGCCCGGCGGCGATGAGGAGGTAATAGGCGATCTGGAAGTGCCCCAGCAGTGCGAGCGCCACGGCCCCCGCCAGCACCGCGTAGCCCTCGCCCCGCTTCTCCCGGAGCGCCATGACGAGGCCCAGGCATGCGAGCGGCAACGCCGTCGAGGCGAAGAGCTTGCCGTCGTGGCCGGGTGACGGATAGGAGGCGATCAGCCCCGAGAGCTGGTACGCCAGTCCCCCGACCACCGATCCGGTCCACGACACGCGCAGGCGTCGCAGGAGCAGGTACGTGAACAGTCCGGCGAGGATGGCATGCACGACGAACCCGAGGTTGACGACCGTTTCGACCGGGAGGATGAGGCGCAGAAAAGAAGTGGCATAGAAAATGTCCCCATGCCCTGCCCCGACGAACGGCAGCCCGCCGAACATCTCCGGATTCCACAGCGGGACGTGCCCGGTGCGCTTCCACCACTCGGCGCCCCAGTACCGGAACGCGTAGCCGGCCGGGTATTGATCACTCACCGGGCTTGCGAGCCACTTCCCCGCGAGCATCGGAATCGCCAGCACGGCGACGACCAGGGTGCAGAACCCCGCCGCCCAGAGCGTGGGCCGGGCCGGCTCGAAGGGGCCCGCGATCGTCTCAGCGCCGCGTTGGTTCACCCGAGTCCTCCTTGGCGCGATGGCCGATGAGCAGCGCGCCTGCCCCCAGAGCGGCTTCGATCGCGGTCAGTTGGAGGCGCGATCCCAGCGACAGGACCAGCGCCCCCCCGGCGCCGAGCGCCGGTGTCAGGAGGGCGATGAACACGCCCTCCCGCACCCCGATCCCCCCCGGCGCGAACAGCGCGAGCAGGCCCAGAATGTACCCTACGGCGAAAACCCCGGCCGCGACCGGAAGCGATAGCGCTTCGGGCAGGCCGAGGCCCCGTGCCAGGAGCCAGAACGCCAGGCCGTACCCAACCCAACCGAGGAAAGTCAGGAGGGCGCTTGCGAGGATGGCTCCGATGGGCAGCGGGCGCCAGGGGGCGGCGGCGCCGGCCATACGGCCGAGCCACGCGACGGCCCGTTCCGACGCCAGCAGGGTGATGGTCCCCGCGGCCGCCAGCGCGGCGATGCCGAGGCGCACGGGCGAGGCGGCGGTGGGCGTCGCGGCGGCCACGAGGGCCACTGCCGTCCCCAGACCGAGCGCCTGCACGGCGAACGCCGAGGCCGTGGCGGCCCACGGCTGCACGCCGGCGTCGCGCGCGAGCACGACCATGCCGGCGACGCTCCAGACCTTTCCGGGGACGTACCGGCCCAGGTTGGCCAGGAACCAGATCCTGGCGGCCGTGGCGAAGCCCAGGGTCTGACCCCAGCCTGCGAGCAGCTGCCGCCAGGATTGGATCTGCAGCACCGACACCGCCACCACCGTCAGCGTGGACAGCGCCAGCCACGCGGGACGAGGGCTGATGGCGATGTCGAGCGCTCGGAACTTGGCCCAGTTGGCGGCGATCGCGCGGGCTACGAATGCCAGCACGAGGACGGCGACCAGTCCCTGCGCGGCGAGCACCCACCGCCTGGTGGTGCGGTCAGGCCCGGGCGGAGGCAAGGGCGGTGCGGTAGAGATCGGCGTAGCGGCGTGCTGCGGCGTCCGGTGCGAATGTGGCGAGGGCGTGCTGCCGCCCGGCCTTGCCGAGCGCCGCGCCCCGGTCGGGCCGGGCCAGCAGCTCATCGAGCGCGGCGGCCAGGGTAGCGGTGTCGCCCGGCGGGACGAGCAGGCCGGTCCGCTGGTGGAGCACGATGTCGGTCAGTCCGCCGGACTCAAAGGCCACGACGGGGGTCTCGCAGAGGAGCGCTTCCACGGCGACCAGGCCGAGCCCCTCGTCCACCGCCGGCATGACGAGGGCCGTCACCTCCCGGTACAGACGCGCGAGCTCGGCCTGGGGGAGGAGCGGGTGCCAGCGCAGCCGGTCGGCGATGCCGAGCGTGGCCGCGAGGGCCCGGGTCTCATCCTCCACGCTGCCCACGCCCACCACGATGTCGAGCGTCGGGCGCGCTCGCATCATCGTCAGCGCGCGCAGCAGGTGCACGATGCCCTTCTGAGGATTGAGCTTGCCGACGAAGAGCAGCCGCTCCGGGGGCCGCGCCCCTCCGGGGCGGAACAAGTCAGGCAGGATCGGCATCGGTGCCACGACAGGCTCGACCGGCGGCGCCAGCGCCGTCGTGTCGCGGGCGAGCCAGCGGGAGACGGTCGTCACGGCGGTGGCGCGGGTGAGCACGCGACGGAACAGGCGCGCCGCGATCGGCACGCCCTGCGCCAGCCGCAGGTCGGAGCCGTGGAGGGTGATCACGAGCGGCACCCGCCAGAGGGCGCGGAGCCACGTGCCAACGAGGCCCCCGGGCAGCGCCCAGTGGGCGTGGACCAGCTGCGGCCGGAAGCGCCGACCCACGCGCAGCGCCTTGAGGAAATCGGCGGCGAGGAAGCCGCCCATGACGACGCGCGCGGTCCACGATCCTTGCACCTGGTTTCGCATGGTGCCCGTGTATCCCAACGTCTCGAGCCTGCGGGGCGCGTAGCGGAAGCGCTCGACCGTGATGCCCTCGAAGGTCTCGCGGGCAGCCAGGCCGGGACCGCCCGGCGCGACCACCAGGACCTCGATGCCCGCCGAGCGGAGCGCGACGGCCAGCCGGAGCACGAAGGAGCCCACGGGATCGGCGTCGAAGCGGGGGAAGGAATGGGCGAGAAAAAGGACTCTCACGATGGCGTGGCAAGCTAGCCGCGGCCGGTGACCTGTTCAAGCGGCCGGCCCGTCGCGTCCTCCAGAACCGGTGCGACGATCGGCTGCCCGGCCGCCACCGCGTCCACCCGTCCGTCCGGCGCCACGCGCCGGACGCGTACGCTGCGCCGGGCGGCACGCCACTCCACCATGCGCTCGAGCGTGGCTAGAAACGGACGGTGCGCCACGATGCCGCCCAGCAACGCGCCGAAGGCCTCGGGGGCGCCGGGAAAGCCCAGCGCGGGCGTCAGGTTCGGGTGCCAGACGCCCACCCAGAGACCCTCGACATCGCGGACCGCGTCCGCCAGCCCCAGGCCGTCGCGCACCCATGCTTCAGGGTCTTCCACGCCGCGATACTTGCTGAGCGCGCGATCCATCCAGCACAACGGGACCTCCGCGAGCGGCAGCGGCGTCGCACGCTCGGGATCCCACGCGGGGACCACGTCGGCCACGCCCAGCCGAAAGCCGTTGCGGTCCGGGAAGCCGTAGGTCGCGTCGTAGCGAAAGCCCGCCGCGGCCATGCCGCGGTGCGTGGCGCCGGGGCGCAGCCGGAGGAAGTGCTGGCGGATTCCGGGGATCTCGCGACCCACGAGCCGGCTGAGCCGGGTGCGCTGCTCGGCGAGGACGTCGTCGTGCACCGCGGTGGCGAAGCTGCCGTGCAGACCGACTTCGCAGCGCCGTTCCCCGAGCTCGGCGACGATCCGGCGCGCCGGGGGCGACTCCGGCCGGTAGGTGAGATCTCCTGCCCTCAGCGTGGCGGCGGTCGGCGTCCCGCACAGCACGAACCACGTGGAGGTGACGCCGTGCTCCTGCTCGCGGTCGAGCACGGCGCGGACCCCCTGCCACACGGGATCGCGTCCCCCTGCCCCGGCGGCCGCGCCGAGCACGCGAGCACACCGGGCCGCCTCCCCTTTCCGCCCCAGCTCGAGGAGGCGGAGCAGCGTGAACAGCGGCCAGAGGGCGACGACGTCGAGGTCGTGGGTGAACGCGGCCGCCCAGCGGGCGCCGCCGGGCCAGGGCGCCACGAGCCGCACGATGCGCCTCCCCGCCGACGCGAGGACGGCGTCCCGCAACGCCGCGCCCGCCTGGGACACCACGGGCGCCTGCTCCAGGCCCTGTCGCACCAGCGGGTTGTCGGCGGACGGGACGCGACCGTGGCGATCGCGGCGCGTCACCCGATGCTCCGCCCCGCCACCCGCGAGCTCCGTCATCATGCGGAGCGTCGCGCGCGGCACCCGCACGACGCCGTCCTCGCGCCCGAGATCCCAGCGGCGGGCCAGGCACGTGCGGAGATCGGACCCACCGCCGTCCTGCTCGACGACCTCGATCCGCACGACGTCCGCGTGCGCGTCCGCTACGGGGACGAGTCGCGCGAGGTCGATGAGGAGGTCGAGGCCGTGGCGCTCGGCCGTCGTGAGGGTGTCGATCGAGGGAGCGAGCCGGATCACCAGCGCACAATATATGCGGGACCGGCGCCCGGTGCTTATCTTTTCCGCGACTCCGGCCGCAGGTCATTCATGACGCAGTCGCTGGTCCGCAAGGCCCGCATTCCCTGGCGCCATCTGGCCCTCTTCGGGTGGCTGCCCAGCCCGATCAAGGTGCTGGTGTACCGCACCGTGCTGGGATATCGCATCGGCCGTGGCGTGCGGTTCGGCTTCGGGGGGATCGTGGTCGGCGAATCGGTGCAGATCGGCGACCACGTCGAGATCGGCTTCCTGGCGATCGTCCAGGGGCGGCGCATCACGATCGGCCGGCACTCGAGTGTCGGAACGACGAGCTACGTGTCTTGCGAGACGGTCGAGATCGGCGAGGACGCGAAGATTCGCGAGCAGGTCTACGTGGGCGGACCGCAGCTGCCGGAGTCCCGCTTCGTGCTGGGCGACCGCACCATCGTGCTGCAGATGGCCGTGATCAATCCGACCAAGCCCGTCGTCATCGGGGACGATACGGGGATCGGAGGGCACTGCCTCATCTTCACGCACGGCGCGTGGCTCAACGTGCTGGACGGGTACCCGGTCAACTACGAGCCTGTGACCCTCGGCAAGAGCGTGTGGCTGCCCTGGCGGGTGTTCGTGATGCCCGGGACCACGATCGGCGACGGAACGGTGATCGGGGCCAACTCCCTGGTCTCTGGAGCCATCCCGCCCCACAGTCTGGCGGTCGGCTCGCCCGCGAAGGTGATCCGGTCCGCCCCGGACTTCCCCGCCCGCCCGAGCGAGGCGCAGCGCACCGCGCTGGTCGCCACGATGATCGAGGAGTTCGATCGCTACGTGCAATCCGACGGGGTGACGCTACGGGTCGACCCGCCGCTCCGGGCCTATACGCGGAAGCGCCGGACCTGGCGCCTGTGGTGGCTCCGCCAGAGGGATGGCGGCGCCGTGCCGGCCGCGTCCGGCGACACGGTGCTCAGCGAGGCGCCGCTTGCCGAGTCGACCCGTGCCGGCTACCGCGGGCTCGGCGTGCACTGGCTCGATCTCGGTGGACGCACGCGCAGCCGGGACGGGTCTGCCCTCACCGAAGAGCTGGCGGCGTTCCTCGGCCGCTACGGCATCCGGCTGCCGCGGGATCGGTGAGCCCGCGGACGGCCCGCGCTCACCGCTTGGCGAACCGGTAGACGATCGAGCGGGCGAGCAGCGGGACCATCGGGATGGGCGGGTGGAGATAAGTGCCGCCGGTGGCCTCGAGGCGAAACCCGTTCATTTCCGCGAGCCGCGTCATCGTCTGGCGGGTCCATCCGAACATGTGGCCCTGCCGGTCGGGGATGCGGAACACGTTCCAGATGATCTCCTTCAGGTGATACGGGTTCGGCACGGAGACGATGCACCGGCCGGTGGGCCGGAGCACCCGATGCATTTCGCCCATGATGAGATACGGATGCGGCAGGTGCTCGAGCACGTCGATGCAGAAGGCGTAGTCGAAGGACTCGTCGGCGAACGGGATGCCGCTCGACAGGTCCTGAATGAGAATCCCCGGCCCCGCGAACTCTGGCGCGATGTCGATGCCCTGGTACGTGATGTCCGCCGGCAGGAAGTGGCGCAGCCCCCCGTCGCGGCAACCGATGTCCAGCACCGCCGCTGCGGCCCCCGGGCGGACCCGGGCGAGCGCCGCCGCCTTGCGGAAGCGCATGCGCTCCTCGCCCCGGCTGCGCCAGCCGCTGCGGGCGCGGTAGAACTCTTGGAGGTCGGGCGACGGCGGAGCCGTCCTGGAGGGTGCGCTGCGGGAGTCGTCCATGCCTAGCGGATGAAATCTACCCAGCCGGCCTGGTTCGCCACTACGGCGACGCTACCGGTTGGGTCGAAGGCGATGCGGCGCGGGTCGCCGCCCGTCGGGATGGTCGCGACGCGCTCCCGGCTGGCCCGGTCGAACACGAGCACTTGCCCCGTCGTGTACAAGCTGACGTAGATCTGCGCACCGTCGGGCGTCAGCCGCAGATCGAACGGCCGACCGCTCAGCGGCACGGCCTGGAGGAACCGCCCCTCCGTGAGGCTCCAGACGATCATGCGCCGGTCCGTTTCGTCGGCGATGTACACCTCGCGGCCGTCGGGCGACACCGCCAGGCCCTGAGCTCTCCTGCCCACCGGAAATGTGCGGAGCACGGCATTCGTCCCGGTGTGGATCTCGACGACCGCGCCGCTGATGGTGCTCGCATACAGCCGTGTGCCGCCGGAGTTCAGGACGAGACCGTTGGCCAGCTCGGGCAACTCGAATTCGGCCACCACATCCTTGGTGGCGAGATCGACGCGGTACAGCCGGCCGGTATTCGTCGCCACGAACAGCGTCCGATCGTCGGGGGCTACCAGCACCCGTGCCGGGTCGCCCGGAAAGTCGAGTGCGTCCACCTGGCGCGACGTGGCCACGTCCACGATCCCGACCTGCTGGCTGTGCTGATTGGCGACGAACGCGCGGGTGGCGGCGCGATTGAACACCACGTCGGTCGGCACCAGGCCCACGGCGACGAAACCGGTGAAGGTCGTGTCCGGCAGATCGGCCCGCGAGATGGCCTCCGCGTCCAGCCGCGAAACGAAGACGATGCCGGTGCGGGAGATCGCCACGCCATAGGGCCGCTCGCCCAGGCGCGGTGAAGCGGCGATGACGCCCGCGGGATGGGTGAGCTCGGGCTCGAGCCGGCCGGCATGGCAGGCAGAGAGCAGCGAGGCGATCACCGGGATCGCCATGGCGAGTGCGCGTGGGCGGGTGCTGCGCGCTTCCACGGCTCCGGTCATCGAATGAAGTGCACGGCGCCGGTTTGGTCGGCCACGACCGCGGTCGTCCCGTAGCGGTCGAAGGCCATGCGTCGCGGATCGGAGACAACGACCGAGCGGATCACCGTGCGGGTGGCGCGATCGAGTACGTGCACCGGGCCGCTGAGCACGATGCCGACGTAGAGGTGCGCCCCGTCCGGGCTCAGCGCCAGATCGAACGCACCGGTGGCGGCCGTCACGGTCGTGATGAGCATTCCCGTCACAGCGTTGCGCACCTCCATCGGTCCCGTCTGGCTCGCGATGTAAAGCTCGGAGCCGTCGAGTGACACGGCGATATCCTGAAGCAGGCCCGTCGTGAGCAGGCCGCGCGCGGAATCGGTCACGGTGTTGATCTCATAGACCAGGCCGTCTATCGTCGTCCCGTAGAGGAGGACGCCGTTGGGGTGAAAGGCGAGTCCGCTGCTGGCCGCGCCCAGCAGGTACTCGACCAGCACCGCCTTGCTCGCGCGGTCGATGACGAGCAGGTTATTCGCGTTGGTCGTCACGTAGAGCCGCTGCCCGTTGGGCGACACGACCACGCGGAACGGGTCGCCGTTGAGGGGGATCGCGTCCACCTGGGTGTTGGTCGCGACGTCCACGATGCCAAGCGAGGCACTGAACTGGTTCGTGACATACGCGGTCGTGCCGGTCGGGTCGAACGCGACGTCGGTGGGTACCGCGCCCACGGCCGCCGTCGTGCTGAACACCGTGGCTGGCAGGTCCGCCCGGCTCAGCGCGGCGGCGTCGAGGCGACTGACGTAGACGACGCCAGCCGGCGACACGGCGACGCCATACGGCCGGTCTCCCAGCGGAACGGCCGACACGCTCGTGCCCGTGGGGCGCCCAAAGACCGAGGCGGGCACCGCCCGGAGGGCAGGCGCTGCGGCGACCGTGATCGACGCGGGCCCGGGCCCGATCCCGGTGACCAGGCCGGTGACTGACACGGTGGCGACGCTCGCATCACTGGTGGAGTACGTCACGAGCTCATCGGGCACGGGGTTGCCCTGCGAGTCCCGCACCGTCACCGAGAGCTGTAGCGCCTGCCCCTGCCGCAGGCTTAGTACGGCAGGGCTGACGTCAATCGTGGCCGGTGTCCCGCCGACGCGCACCGGGACCCGTGCGCTGGCGCCTCCGCCGCTGATGAGGATGGAGGTGGTGCCGGGCGCGACGCCGGTCGCGAGCCCGGTGGGCGTCACGGAAGCGATGCTCGTGTCGTCCGATTCGTACCTGACGCTGATTCCGGCAACCTGGTCGCCGGCCCCGTCCAGGGCGCGTGCGACGAGCTGGGTCTGGCCACCGACCGACAGGACCACGAAGGGTGGCTCGACGTCGATCCGGGCCGCTGCCGGGGGCGAGGTCGTGTCTCCGCAGGCCAGGACGGCGGTCGTCGCCAGGCAGCGGACCGCGCGCGGGAGGAGGCGTGGTGCCCGACCAGGGCTCATCGGAGCACGTCCACCCAGTTGGCCTCGTTGGTGATCACCGCATCGCCGGTCGCCCGGAAGGCGACCCGCCGCGGGAACCCGCCAACCGGAAGAGTCCTTCGCAGGGCGCGGGTCGCCGGATCGACGACGTACACCGTGCCGCCGAATAAGCCGGTGACGAAGACCAGCCCCGTTCCGGGCTGTTGCGCGAGTCCGAAGGCGCTGCCCGAGGGGAGGTCCAGCACGCCCGCGCGGTTGCCCGTGGCCAGATTCCAGAACTGCACGGCCCCGTTCTCGTCGGCGACGAAGAGCTCGGTTCCGTTGGCCGAGAGTGTGAGGCCCTGAGGGCGCCCGCCCGTCAGGAAGGTACGCCGTAGGGTCCGGGTGCGGAGGTTGTACTCGATCACCCGGCCGTCGAAGAAGAGGCTCGCGTACACGAGCGAATCCCGGGTCGCCAGGCCGGTGACCAGCCCGATGACGGGCCCCATCGGAATGGAATCGACGATCGCGCGAGTCGCGAGATCGACGCCGTACACGCGGTTGTTGTTGGTGGAGACGTACAGCAGCGTGTCCCCGGCCGGCACGATCACCACGAAGGGGTCGGCGGGCAGCGGGATGCGCTCGAGCTCCGTGTGGGTTGCCGGGTCCAGCACGCTGATGCTCTGGGAGAACTGATTGGTCACATAGGCCCGGCTGCCCGCGGCGTTGAACGTCACGTCGGTCGGCACCGCGCCTACGGTGATGTTGTCGGCTGGCTGCCACGTCGCGGGATCGATGCGACTGGTGGTGGCGGCGTCGAGGCGGACGACGTACACGACGTCCGCCGCGGAAGCAGCGACGCCGTACGGGCGGGAGGCGAGGGGGATGCGCGCCACGAGGGCGAAAACTTCGGCAGTTCCGCGGCGGAAACCGCCTTCGGCGACGATCTGTGCCGTTCCCACGCCGGCCCAGCTCACCTGCCCCGCCGCATCGACCCGAACCACCGTCGTGTCCGTCGACTGGAAGGTGAAGGTCAAGCCGGGAATCGGGTTGCCGTTCTGATCTCGGGCGACGGCCGTCACCACCACCGTATCGCGCTGCTCCAGCAGCATGCTCGCAGGCGTGACGGTGACCGATGCGGCGGTACCCACGACTGGGACCGTGTCGCTGGCGGTACCGCTGGTCACGACCACCGACGTCGCGCCGATGCGCACCGCGGTCACGGCGCCGCCCGCGGTGACGCGTGCCACCGTCGTGTCTCCGGCCGTGTAGGTGACCGCGGCGTCGGGGATGACGGTCCCAAGGAGGTCACGCACCTCGACGACCAGCTGCTGGCCGGCGCCGACCACGAGCGCGACCGAGTCCGGCGTGACGACCACCCGGGCCGGCGGCCCGTACACGGTGATGGTGGCGCTGTCCGCCGTCGTGCCCGAGCGTGCCCGCAGACGCGCCGTGCCGGCGGCGACACCGTGCACCCGACCCTGGGGCCCGATCACGGTCGCCACCGAGGGGTCGGCGGACTCGAACGTGAGCGGGGCGCTCGGCACCGGTACTCCGGCATAGTCCAGGGCCTGAGCGGTGAACAGGACGGTGTCACCGACGCCGAAGAGGGCGGACCGTGGCGTGATCTCCACGGCGGCGGGACTGAGAGTTCGCACGGCGACGTTGGCGCTCGCGGCCTCGCTGCGCACGGTGATGACCGCGGTGCCCAGCGAGATCGCCGTGACGAGGCCGGTGGCGCTGACCCGCGCGACGACGGTGTCGGACGAGGCGAAGTCGAGGGACGGATTGCTGACCACTGTACCGTCCCCGGTCCGCACCGTCACGCTGAGCTGGCGGGAGGCACCGAGAACCAGGTTGAGAAACTCGGGGACCACCGCGACCTCCCGAGCGCCCTCGGGACCCGTGCTGTCGCCGCAGGCGATGCAGAAACTGGCGGCCAGAGCCGCCGCGATCGCTCGCGTTAGCGGCGCCGCCGCGGAACGCGGCGGACCCGCTACCGGATGAAGTCGACCCACCCCGCCTCGTTGGCGATGATCACCGTGGAACCCCCCGGATCGAACGCGAGGCGTCTCGGGGAGCCCCCGGTCGTGATCGTGCGGAGGAGCGCTCGGGTCTGGCGGTCGAAGACCTTCACAAACCCGGCCAGGGTCACCCAGATCTTCACGCCATCCGGGGAGAGCTTCAGGTCGAACCCTTGTGCGCCGAGGTTCACGGACGGCAGCAGCGTACCCGTCTGCAGCTGCACGATCTGGAGCTGGCTGAGGCTCTGGTTCGCGACGTAGAGCTCCGCGCCGTCCGGGGAGACGGCGATCGCCTGCGGGCGGCCGTCGAGCACGAAGCTCCGGAGCACAGTGTCGCGCTTGAAGTTGATTTCGTGCACGATACCGACGAAAAAGACGCTCGCGTAGACCAGGGAATCGTTGCTTGGGTGGAAGGCGATGCCGTTGGATTGGCCGGAGAGGCCGAACCGGTGCACCACGGCGCTGCTCGCGAGACTTATCGCGAACAAGCTGTCAACCTCGGTGGTGACCCAAAGCAGCTGGTCATCGGGTGACACCCGGACGAGGAACGGGTTGCCGCGCACCGGAATAGCGCTGGTCTGAGCATCCGTGCCGACGTCGACGACCCCGACATTCTCGCTCCCGAGATTGGCGACGTAGGCCGTGGTGCCGGTGGTAGTGAACGCGACGGAGGCAGGTTCCACGCCCACGCTCGCGGCTCCGGAGAAAGCCATCGTCGGAAGATCGACGCGGGCGAGACTCTCCGCGTCAGCGCGTGTGATGTAGACGACCCCCGACCCATTCGCAGCGATGCCGAAGGGCCGTCCCGACAGCGGCAGGCGGGCCACGATCGAGGTGTCCATGACGCTGACCGTGGCGAAGCCCTGGAGCGTGCCGCTCCGCACAATGATGGCTGCGTTCCCTGGTGGGCCGGCCGAGCTGACTAGGCCAGCCCCGGATATGGTGACCACCGACGGGCTGTCCGATTGAAACGTGAGCGGCTGGCCCGGCACAGTGTCGCCCGTCGCGTCGATGACGGCCGCCCGCAGGAGATAGCTCGCGCTCTGGCGGATGGTCGTATCCGCCGGACTCACCAGGATGGCAGCCGGGACGCCGAACACTTCGGCGGGCACGTCCGTGCTCAGCCCGCCTCCGGACACCGAGACCCGCGCGGTCCCCAGCGCGCCCCGGGATCGGACCAAGCCCGTGTTCGACACCGTCACGAGGGACGTATCGGAGGAGCGGAAAGTGACCGCGACACCCGTCAGCAAGGCGCTGTCAGCGTCCAGGACCGCGACGTTCAGGCGTACGCTGTCACCGCGCACCAGCTGGATGGAGTCGGGGGAGACGACGAGGAATGCAGGTCCCTGCTCGTCCGTCGCGCCGTCACATGCAGCCACCAGGCAGGCAGTGAGCGCGCCCGCCACCACCACCCTATGGAGCAACCTCACAGGTCCGTGTCCTTCAGCCCAAGGCTCAGGTGAACTGTCCATGCCTGAAACGATCGTCGTCGATTTGGCAGGGAGTCCGTGCGGGTGGCGCTACAGTGGCGCCACGCGGGGTCACCCGGCACGGCCTTAGCCCCGTCCCTGGGTTTGGCCCTCGCGCTCGCGCAGCTGGCCCACCTCGCGCTCTAGCGCCCGAACTTCCTCGCGCAGCCCCGCGACCATCTCGCCCACGAACCCGAACCCGAACAGCGACACGCCCGAGATGACGAGTACCATGATCAG
>Ga0247727_10013930_pt1 | contig 13451 bp, 18 predicted proteins | sample WisWelCaveWW1625_FD_202498 | JGI IMG/M metagenome (GOLD analysis project Ga0247727, IMG submission 202498) | Biofilm microbial communities from Wishing Well Cave, Virginia, United States - WW16-25 | ecosystem: Environmental > Aquatic > Deep subsurface > Groundwater > Cave microbial mat | place... | reverse complement strand
TGGAAGAGGTAAGAAAGAAACAATCAATTTCCATTTCTGAAGTTAAGGAGCTTATGGAAAAATCTGACCCAGAATCAATGGATCAGATACAACGCTGGACATATGACTATGTTTTAAAATTTGCTAAACTAGATGGAAAGACTGCAAAGAAACTAAAACAACAACTTGTCAAAGACTGTAGCATTACAGAAGAGGAAGCAGTAGAAATTGTAAATAATCTTCCAACAACTGAAGCAGAACTACGAGCTTTTACTTTTGGTTGGAAAAAGCTGATTCTAGCTGAGACGCTAGAAAAGATGCTGAAAATTATCAAGGAGAACGTATAATCACGAGTGATTGTTCTTGGAAAGAACTCAACCTAGAAAGTATGAAGAGTACGCATACGTCTTAGACTTTGTATCTCGAGGAAAATCTCGAACGGTTAGAGGACGCGATGGAATAATAATAACCGCATTAGGCGAAGACAGATTAACTGTTTTAGAACTACTTGGCGTCCCAAATTCTACGTTTGAAATTGGAGAAAGAGTATACATTGGAAAAGAAGGAAGAACCAAAGTGCTTTCTGTATTGGGAAGATTAGAACATAATAACATTTCAGCAGCTGCACAAAGTGAACTTTCTGGAGTAGTGGAAAAAATAGTTTTACAAAACGAACAAAGATTCATAGATTATCTAAACAATGCACAACCACTCACTCCAAGAATCCATGCACTGGAATTAATCCCTGGAGTTGGCAAGACATACATGAAAACAATGCTTGAAGAACGGGAAAAGAAAAAATTTACAGACTTTAAGGACTTGCAAGACAGAGTAGGACTAAAAGAACCTGTAAAACAAATTGCAAAGAGGATACTTGAAGAAATAACTGGCGAATCAAGAATGAACCTCTTTGTCAGACGATGAATAGACGTCGTTCACTTGGACAACACTTCCTAATTTCAGAATCCATCGCAAAATCGATCGTTGATTATGCTAACATTACAAAAAAGGATACAGTTCTTGAGATTGGCACAGGAAAAGGAATACTCTTACCTTTTCTTTGCCATACTGCAAAAAAAGTGATATCTGTAGAAACAGACAAAGAACTTCATATTACAACATCAAAGAAATTTTCTAATTTTGTAAATCTAGAGTTAGTTCAGGGCGATGGGTTTAAACTAGATCTAGAATTTACGATTCTTGTTTCAAATTTACCATATTCTCAAAGCCGTAGGGCAATAGAGTGGCTAATCCAGAAGAACTATTCACATGCTGTAATAATGGTGCAAAAGGAATTTGCTGAAAAGCTAATGGCCAAAGATGGCAAGAGTCGTAAGGCAGTAACAATTCTTGCAAATTATGGTACAAAAATAGAGCCACTTATGGATGTAAAAAAATCCAATTTTTCTCCTTCTCCAAAAGTAGATTCTGTTGTTCTTAGATTAACAAAAACGCACCAAACACCAAAGGCCATCGTAAATACGGTAAACAGACTCTTTTCATATAGGCGAAAAACAATTCATAATATTGGTAAAGAATTTGGAAGATCGATAGACTCAAACAAAAGACTTGAAGACCTGACAAATGGTGAGATAATAAAACTTGCAAAACAAATTAACAAAAACTGAGCATTATTCTCCTGCAGAAGACACTATTTTTTTTGCAAATTACATTGAGCATAAAAAAGGAAATAATGCTCTTGATATTGGCACTGCTTCTGGTTATCTGGCAAAAGTTCTACTACCAAATTTCGATCATGTAGTGGCTACAGACATTAGCTACGATTCAATAAAGATAGCACACACAATAATAGAGGACTGTATTTGTTGCAATGCTGCAGACGCACTATGCATTGATTTTGATCTAGTTATTTGTAATATGCCTTATTTGCCATCTGACAAAATTGCGGATGCAACGGTAGATGGTTTACATGAAGGACTAGAAGTTCCCTTGAGAATTATTAAAGCAGCAAAAAATGTTTTGAAAAAAAATGGTAAGATGATTTTCTTAACTTCTTCACTTGCAAACTATGAAAAATTACTAAAGCTAACTGAATCATTAGGATTTCAAGTAAAAATAGTTGCAACAAAGAAGATGTTCTTTGAAGAATTAATTCTTGTTGAGGCCATAAAATAATTATTTCCTGAGTTTTTGTTTTGCTATTTCTGCAATTGCCTCAGCCATTTTTGATGTAGAGGTATTACCACCAATATCATACGTAACGTATTTTCCCTCATTAATTACCTGCTCGGTGGCAGCAAAGATTGCATTTTTTATTTGAGGTTCTCCAAGATATTCGACCATCCATGCTCCAGACAAAATAGCCGCTGTGGGATTTACCTTGTCCATGCCTTTGTATTTTGGTGCACTACCATGTGCAGGTTCAAACATTGCATATGAATCACCTATATTTGCAGAGTATACGTTTCCGATAGACCCAATGTTTCCAGAGGCACACTCTGATATGATATCCATGAATAGATTCGTGCTCAACAAAATAGAATCATTGAATCTCTCTGGATTTTTGACTAGTTGTTGTGTCATGTTATCTATGTAATATTCTTCAACATCGATTCCAGGATTGTCTCTGATTGCTTTTTCTACCTCACTCCAGAATATCCCATCAGTTTCCTTGAGTATGTTTCGCTTTGTGATTGCAAAGATCTTTTTTAGATTGTGTTGTTTTGCATATGAAAATGCAGCACTAACTATTCTCTGGCAACCTTTTCGTGTGGTTTTTCTTATAGCTATAGCTGCATCATCTGATATCTTAAACTCTATTCCTGCATAGAGTCCTTCTGTCGCCTCCCTAAAACAAACAAAGTTAAGCTTTCTATTAGGTGACAATCTTTCATATGTTCTGATCGGCCTTATGTTACTGTAAAGCTCAAATTTCTGGCGAATTGTAACTGCAACACTTCTAGGTGCATTCGGTTTAGGAATAGTAGTAGTTGGTCCTTTGTAACAAGCATTGCTTTCCTCAAGTAATTTCATTGTAGTGTCTGGTATGTAGGTGGCACCTCCATGTTTTTCCCATTGTTCAGAACCCGCCTCGCACAAAATCAATTCAGTCTGACTGTTACAGGATTTTAAGACATGCATCATGACATCCACAAGCTCAGGACCAGTTCCATCTCCTTTTATTACTGCAGCTTGCTTGGCCAAAACAGACAAGTTTGTCGGACTAGTCTATTTAACTCTAACGAAGAAATTTTAATTTTTGTCTAAAACCAACAGAAGATTATTACATAATCAAAAAAGCCAATCCTTAAACTATGATTATGTATTGATAAATAAAGAATCATGAAAATAGTACAGCTTTCAGACATACATGTTGGTTCTCAATTTCATGAAGAAATATTTGATAGAGTAGTTGAGGAAGTAAACGATCTAGGACCTTCTGCCGTACTAGTAACAGGAGATCTTACAAATGAAGGATTAAAGAAAGAATATGAAAAATGTAAAGCGAAATTTGCCAAATTTGAAGTTGATAATATAATTGCAATAAGCGGAAACCATGACTATAGAAACACCGGATATCTCTTATTCAAAAAATTCTTTCCATTTGAGACTGTCAATGTTCTTGATAATGACGTTGTTTTGGTTACTTTGGGCACGGCCAGACCAGACAGAGATGAAGGCGAAGTGGGATATAGACAAAATTTATGGTTAGAACGCACCATGAAGAAATATCCGAAAAGTACCAAGATTGTTGCAATGCATCATCATTTGATAGGAATTCCTGACAGTGGAACCGATAGAGTCACTGTAATTGATGCAGGTGATGTGCTACGTACAGCACTTTCAAGCAAAGTTGATCTGGTATTATGCGGTCACAAACACAGACCATGGATATGGGATTTTGGAAACCTTTCAATAGTGAATGCTGGAACTACGTCTTCTGAAAGAATGCGAGGCTTTTTTGAAAATACTTATAATATCATTAACATTGAAAAAAACAAGGTTAAAGTCGATCTTAAAATTGTAAATGGAAAACGTTTTCCATTAAAAGATCTTGTAACAAACTACACTCGCTTTGGCGAAGAGTAAGCTAGATTAATTAACAGTTGTAATTTTCAGCACCTTGTGCGGGGGTCGCCTAGCCTGGTAGGGCGTGGGATTGCTAATCCCATGTCCGCAAGGACCCGTGGGTTCGAATCCCACTCCCCGCGCTTTTTGAAAACCAAGACGCTTAGACTTAATAATACGACTTTTAAATTGTGAAATAATGGTGCGAAGGAAGACTGTAAAAGCAAAACCAAGTTCACCAAGAAATGTAACTACTGGGCTGTGTCCAAAATGTGGAACGATTGGCAAGATTTTGATTATAGGTGCCACTGGTGTTGAAAAAGGCAAATGCCAATCTTGCAACTCTGAATTTACACTATAGAATAAAAACTGACTGTACTATCAAAAAAATGACCCATAAATTTTTAAGGTCATTTTTGTGCTGTATATCCGTATGAGCGCAGAGACTGAGGAATCGATTTATGAGAGAGTTGCAAGACTGGAAGACGAGATTGCCACTCTCAAAAATGAACTTGATGTAATAAAAAGCGCTATACGAAACAAGATAGCTCGTCATGAGGTATCACAAATAAAACACGGCAAGGACATTGCATCAATTATTGACTAGTTCTCTCTTTGATACTTTTTATCAAATCAAGTACTCCATCAACATCATCAGCTTCTGGTGATAACTCCAAGTATTTGTTTAGTGATTCTAGTGCTTGATTATAATGGAGTAATCTTGCTTCTAAAATGCCCTTGTCTCTTACTTCTTCTGCTGCATTTGGTTCAATATTGAGGATGAAATTGATGCAACGCATTGCCATTTCATAATTAAACGACTCGGTGTAAGAGTTTTTGAGATTTCTAGAAATACGTATAAAAATTTTTTCTGGCTCGATTTCGTCTAAGAAATGTGGTACAAACTCTATTTCTCCGCCATAACTTTTAGTAAGGATCTCATGAAGGTCATCCTTTGTAAGTACCCTGCCCCCTTCAAAAGGATCAATGATCAATTCTTCTGTATGTTTCACAAGAAAATGACTTGGAAAACCTACAGGACGTAAATCGAGTCCTATGTGTCTAGCAAGCTCGATATAGATTATAGATAATGTTATTGGAATGCCAACTTTTCTATCGATCACTACATTTAGGAAATTATTATCTGGATTATAGTAATCATCGGTATTTCCAGAAAATCCAAGTGTGTTAAACATGTACTCGTTCAATATGGAAATAAGATATGTAGGGTTTTTTACGTCTGATATTATATCCCGCAATGTTTTGCCCATTGAGTTCAATTTATCTACATATTCCGTTATGCTCAAATTGGGATATCCAAAAGCCTGTCCAAGCTTGAGGCATTTTTCTACAAGTGAATGTCTGGGATCTGAGACATATGACACCAGTTCCGCAACAAATGGATCAAAATCCTGACTCATAGCGTTGAAGATAGATCTCTGGGTTTTTTAGCTCTCGTGTGGTCGGTAGATTTTCAATGAGAGTGCGATATGTGTTCTTACCAAGTTTTGCAAATATTGCTTCTGTAAAGTCCTTTCCCATGCTTTTTCTTACTTGATATGTGGTGATATCGCTATTGGCAAATGTAACAAGATAGTTTTGAAAGTCTTTGTCATCTTTTAGAATATTTTGCACCGCAAATTCTGCCATTCCCTCCATTGTAGTAAACGCTGCATGATGAATCTGTATTGGCTTTAGCCATCTTTGATAGATGTCTAGTAATTGAGGAATCATTTCAGATATTTTTGGATCTACTGTTACTTTGGTAAAAGTCATTACGTCAGGACCTAGTACCTGAACAATGAACGTGTCTGGGTTTAACACAAAAAAGAGATTGGCTCGTCTAGCTATTGGGAATTCTTCTGGGATTGGTGGTATTTGCAGATATTCCGAAAGTTTGTTTACAGTTGGATTATCCAAAGCCAGAATTATCTTTGCAAGTTCTTCATTTATTGCATTGACCTCTCTTACAGCTTGGCTGTTTATCTCTTGAAGATTTGTTTGGATTGAGTGAATCTGTTCTTCAAGTATTGTCATCATCAATGCACCAACATATCCTGAATTCACATGATCAAAATAAGATTCGTATGGCTGACCCTTCTTGTGTAAAATTATCAGCGGATAACCTTCAAGAACAAACTTGTTTAAAAATATCTTAGAATCAAGACAATCCCCATAAGTGGTGGATATTTTTGAGATGTATGATTTTGCATATGTTGAATAAACAAGGAACCTTACTGTGTCTTTTTTCATAAGCTCAACCAGTTTGTCTATTTTTTCAAGAGCTATAGCTGTGAAAAGATCATCCACAAATCCAACTGCCTCTTTTGTTGGGAATACCTTTCTTCCTTTTAGTTTTTTAAGTTCAACCAAATCTAAAAATTCAATTTTTGTTTCTGGAGAAACCTCAATCCCTGTAAACTCTGCTACTTTTTCTACCATCTTGGGGAAAATGGAATAAGCCAGAACCTTGATGTCTTTAAATTTTATGGGAGATAGTGCTTGAACGGCAATAGAAGACGTAGCAGTTATTTCTTTTTCTTCACTTATCTCAACAGACAACTGATCCATTAATGCTAAAGCAAATTCCTCAAACTCTTCCATCTTAGACTTTCATGTCCAGAACTAATTTAACATTAATTATTTTGAGTATGCGTAGTATGAAAGAACATTACTGAGTATATATAATGGAAACATGTCGAACCATTCATGACTCAAACAAAGCCAATAGTAAGCATTGTAAATGTTGTAGCTTCAGCATCTGTTGATCAAAGAATTGACCTCAATGATATAACAAAAAAATTCCCTGATACCGAATATCATCCTGAACAGTTCCCAGGATTAGTATTTAGGCAAAAATTACCAAAGACCGCAACGCTGATCTTCAGCTCTGGTAAGATGGTCTGTACTGGAGCAAAATCTGAAGAACAATCACTAAACGCAGTCAAAAGTGTGGTACAAAAACTTCGAAAAAGCAAAATAAAGATAAAAAACGAACCAGTTATAGTAATACAAAACATCGTGGCTTCTGTAAATCTTGGTGGAAAGGTTCATCTAGAAAAAGCAGCAAGAAGCCTGCCCAGAAGCATGTACGAGCCAGAACAATTTCCTGGATTGATACATAGAATGCTTGATCCAAAAACAGTGATCTTGATTTTTGCATCAGGAAAGTTAGTTTGTACTGGTGCAAAAAAGGAGACCGAAGTGTACAGATCAGTTCATAACCTGCACACAATGCTTGAGGAAAAAGAATTAATGATATACGACCGATGATTCTTTTTTTTAGCTACAAGTTTTCTTCTTTTATGCAATGACAAAATTACTCCCATCGTGACTAGTGTTGTAGATATCATGGAATAATGTTGGAATAATCCAAATAGGATTTGATCGTTGATACTGGAACTCTCTCATGAGACAGTGTGTTCTTTCTTTTTCGATGAATTTTCTTAGCTTTAAGACAGTTCTTATTGAACATACACATACACAATACGTGCAAGCAAGATGCAAGGTTGGATTCAATTTTACTACAGTAGATACGCCTTATTACATAGGTGGAATGTGTGACCCTTTGATTGATCTGATAGATTTTGAAAAGAAGCTTCCTGCCCACATCAAAAAATCACAGTATAAAAAAGATAAAGGTTCAGCAAGAGTATCTGCAGAATATTTCATTACTTATGAAGATGCAGATCTTCCAAAGCAAGAGGAAGAAGGGTCTTTTGCAAAATTTGTCTGCAGAGATCCATACGAAGAGTTGCTTGAAAATGACATTGAACTAGTAAAAAACCTCATAAAAAAGACATTTGGTGCAAGCAAGAACCAGAATGATAAAATTGAACACAAAATAATACTTGAAGATCGTAAATTAATCAAGGCTTAACTGACTCTGTCTATCAAACCAACTACTAACTAGTCTATTGCACTTTGTCATTTTACAAATGTAAAGTACTATTGTTTAATATGTAAGAACATTTTCTAAAGTAAAATGAAATCTAATTTTGGAACCAATGTGGAAAAATGTCTTTATTGGATCAGACAAAACTAAAGTGATAATTCCATTATGAATAAAAATAAATTTTTAATACCAAGCAATAGAAAACTTGTTGCCATTAGTCTAGGGATTATGGTGACTATAATTGCAATTGCAGTATTATCAATCAATCCACAAGATCCAGTTTCTTCAGGCTATTCTAGAACCATTGAATGGAGACACATCCATGGGTTAGGAATTGAGCCAACAGATCGTACTATTTTGTATATCGCAACTCATGGTGATTTTTATCACAGCCACGATGGTAATCCGCCTTTTAAGGTAGACATTGTACGAGCAGATTACATGGCATTTAATGCACCACCAATTACTGGCATCCCACTATATGCAAGCGGGCACCCATCAACAGGTGGAAACACTGGTCTGATAAAAAGTACCGACGGCGGACAGAGTTGGGAAAGTGTTGCCAAAGTTTTAGAACCGCCTGTAGATTTTCATGCGATGGCAGTAAGCAAAAGTGATCCTAATACCATCATAGGGTTTGATAGTGCAGGTCGTGGTTTGTTCAAAACTACTGACGCTGGTAAGACATGGGAAACATTGCAATACCCAGATTATGTTTCAGCACTTGCTATTTCACCAAATGATTCTCAGATTATATTTGCTGGAACTGGCAAGGGAATATTCCAATCAAACGACGGTGCAAAAACCTGGACTCAACTTGATGAATACAAGGGAATAAACATACTTGCACTAGCATTTGATGAAAATGGGGTATTGTATGCATCAAATCAGTTTGGTCTTTCAAGAACTGCAGATCTTGGTAAAACATGGGAAAAAATCAATGGACCAGATCTAACTATAACAAGTATTGCAGTAGATGCACAAAACAAGATAATCTATGTTTCTGGATATTCTAGAGATGGCTATCAGGAAGTTTACAGGACAAAAGACGATGGTTCAAACTGGGAAATAATTGGAACTAACAAAGTACTCTAGTATTTACTTTCATTCGAATTTTCATCATTGTTTTTGGTAGTGATTTTTATGTTCCTTTATCGTCATGATGTCATGTCCATAAAATGTGCTGATTGTGATTGTCTTCCTGATGAATGCAAAAATAGCCAGTCAGCAAAATTGTGTCCTAACTGTACATGGGATAAATGCTGTTGCTGGGATGCAATCAATTCTAAACAATAATTCTACGAAAACTGTTTCCTAAAGTTTTCTTGATGATACGAGGTAAAGTGTCACAGGATCCTCATGGCCTTCTTTTATCTCAAGTATTTCGAAACCCGTTAACAGATCTTCTATTTCTTGTTTTGTAAAGAATCTAATCTGAAATCCGTTAATATCATAAATATCATCATCAACCTTAGTACCTTTTGCATAGAATTTGTCATTATGATTTCTTACAGAAAAGAAATGAAATCCGTTATCTTTCAATACTCTTTTAACTTCTGAAAGTATGAATTTTAATTCATCAAAGGAGAATCTCATACTGAGAAACATGTGGGAATAGACTGCATCAAATGAACCACTATCAAATGGCAGAGGCTTTTTTGCGTCATAAACATGGGCATCTACACTCAAATCTTTTTGTTTTGCATGTTCAAGTAACCTGTCTATTGCGACCTTTGAATAATCTAGTGTAGCAACCTCGATACCTTTAGATGTAAAAAATAGGCAGTCTCGTCCCTGGCCACACCCAATCTCTAGCATCTTTTTGAGATCATTCTTTTTCATGAGATTATAACAGGAAGCAGCAAATTTGCTTGGTTCATCACCAAAAAATGAAGCGTCTTTTTCATACACATCATCCCACACATTACCCATATACGAACTAAAAATTATGGATTATTTGTTATTTTAGAATCTGTATTTAGTCTTGATTCAGACACATATCTTGTTTTCATTATTATTTTCAATAATTGAGAAACAGTGTTTTCTCTAACATAAAATTTACAGAGTTTTTGACCTTTTTTTGCTTTTAGAAATAATGTAGCCTCCAATTGCCATCACTATTACTGCAAGAATCATGTACTGACCAGCAACAGGTATTCTTACCTCAAAACTCCAAGAAAGTATGTCCAATCCAATGATAATGATGACAATACCTACACCTATTATGGGTGTAGAGTAACGCGTTTCTTTTGTTTTCTCAATTTCTTCTTGTTCTCTGACTTGTTCGTCGGATAATTTTCTTAACGATTTGAGGCAACTAAAGCATATTCTGTCATCGCTAGTCATTCCCTCAGGGATAGTTAGGTGAATTTGTATTATTTCTTCTTTGGAGTATTTTTTTATTGTTAGCAGTCCAAACTCTTTTTTACAAAGATAACAAGTTCTTGCCATGTTTCTATAAGAGGGAATCTGGTACTTGTATGCTATTTTTTTTAAAGTAGTGTAAAAATACTCCAATTTTTCAATATTCATTGCAGATTAATAGACTAAAAAGACGATCGTCAATCAGAAAAAAATTCGATTATTATGTAAAATTTTCTTACCATTTTTGGAAATAATAAAACTTTCATTAGTTCATATTTTATGTAATTTTTTAAAATTTCTCTTCAGTCTAGAATGTGGTTTGTGAGTGAAAAGTGCGAAACCCATACAAAAGTTCGAGTCTAGTGGAAATATACCACCATAATGGGATTAATTTGGACACATCTCGTGTCTAAATTTAAAATGTGATTAGAGATTGCTGATATTATTTACGAATCATCGCGGAAAGTAAAACATGACAACCACACCAATTAATACAATACTTGAACCAATTATCTCAAATCTGTCCGGCTTTTTTTTGTCTACCCAGTAACCCCAAAGAATTGAAGATATGATGAAAATTCCGCCATATGCTGCATATACACGACCAAAGTTTGCCGGCTGAAATGTCGGAACTATTCCATATGAGAACAAAATCAGTGCACCAATCAACCCAAAGATCTTACCGTTGTGTTCTCGCAACCATTTCCATACAAGGTACCCTCCACCTATTTCCAATAAAGACGCAAAAAAGAAAAGACCAAATGATGTAATTATTTCTTCGACCAAACTGTCTCACCTTTTCTTGGAATGTAAAAAATTATCACAACTCCAATTACAGCAATTATTGTGCCAATAACATCATACAAATCTGGAGTAGTTCCACCAATCCACCACCCCCACAAAATCGACATTACAATGAAAACTCCCCCGTATGCAGCATAGATTCTATGAAAGTGTGATTTCTGAAATGTAGGAACTATTCCATACAAGAACAAAACAAAGCCGCCTGCTGCACCAAAAAGCCAGCTCATGTCGTTTCGTAGCCACAGCCATACAAGATAACCCCCTCCAATTTCGCACAGACCTGCAAGAAAAAAGAACAAAAGCGAAGTTGATATTTTAGTTAAGGAATTATTCATGTGGTTTACCGTTTTATTTTGTTTTAGTTTAATGTTCTGACATGCTCAAGGTGATTCTTTTTCATGTTGTTCAGCTGATTCGCCATGCACCTTTTTGGCGTTAGATTAATAATTGACTCTCGAGTGGTTTGCACAAAATCTCGATCAAAAAGGATTAATCAAAGACTCCTTTCTATTCATAAGATAGACCCCAAATATCATGATTCCAGCAGCTATAATTTGATACCAGCTGATTTGCTCCTGCAAAAAGACAGATGCTGCAATCAGCCCAAATATGGACGACATTGAAAATATCAAAACTGTTCTTACTGTACTAATTCGCTTTAGGCTCTGCAAGAAAAAATAAAGCGATGCTGCAAATCCCACCATTCCAAGCACAAGAATTGGCGGAATTTGTGACACATGTACGCTTAGTGACACATCAAATCCAAATATTGCAATACCAAACAGAATTGCACTACCTATTGCAGCCTTGATCTGTGCTATTTTTGCAACGTGAATTTTTTGCGCCATTATTCTGCTTAGATTATTATCTATTCCCCAGAACAGCATCGATAAGATCAACAACATATCCTGATAGTGGAGTTGTTGCAAGGTAAAATCTGAAAAATTCAGATCAGTCGTAACAATTATCATTCCTGCCAAGATCAGAGTTGTTGCTACATATCCAAACTTACCGAGCCTTTCTTTGAAAAATACCATCGCAAGCAAGACTGAGAAAAATACCTCTCCATTTGCAATTATTGCGGCGTCAGAGGCAGAAGCATGTGTCAGGCCAACAAAAAACAGGCTTGGTGCAATTACCGCGCCACATAATGATATTGCAAGTATCAAAAGATAGTTTTTCTTGGTAGCTGGAAACGATTGTTTGTGTGCAAGAGGTGTCAGTGTTGCAGCTGCAATCAAGTAAATCATAGAAGCTAGCAGTAATGGATTTACAGTAGACACAAGCGGTTTTGCCAGTGTCGATACAGAACCAAACATTATGGCAGCCAAGATTGCAAATATGTAGCCTAGACGTTCGCTTCCGTATTTTTGGCCTAAATTCATGTAAAAGGAGATTGAGGATTTGTTTATTTTAAGTCGTGTTTTTGTAATTGTTGTTTGAGTATTCTACCAGTTTCCTTAAAACATTGCCTAATCATAATCAGATATTGCAAAAGACAGAACTAAGTAAAAAAACAAAGGTGAGATTACTTTCCTTATCGTTTGCGGCAATTAGCATCATATCGTTACCATTTGTCCTATCTCATATTCTTGTTGGTCACGGATCATATTTTCTCATACACATAGGGAGTATTGCGTTAGGTTCCTTTCTTTCACTAATTGGAATCTATACATATTTGGAATTTAAGACAACAAGATTATTTTTAGTAATGTGTGCCTTTGTAGCTATAACAATGGCTGAATGCTATTCTATTGTAGGAATGATTTTGCAACCTCTGGAGTTTATGGCTGGAATAGATGTACTAATTTCACATTCACTAATATTGCTGATGTTGTCATTCTTCGTTGCAGGGATATTCAAATCTAATTAGATATGCTATACAAGAACTACAAAGCAAATCCAAGAGTAAGCAAACTGATTGACATTATTTCAAGGAATCCGGGAATAGGATTTACTGATCTTTCAAGGGATTCTGGACTTGCTTACGGAGTTTTGAGTCACTATCTTTCAGGGATGGAAAAACATGTAATGGTTAGAGTAAGACTATACAACAAGAGAAGATTATTTTTCCCACTGGATTCTTCCCAAGAAAATGATATGCTCTTTATCTATCTTAGAAGGGAAACATATAGAAAAATTTTGTCATTTCTACTAGCAAAAGATGGTGCAACGTTTGGAGAAATTGTAGCTGAAGTAAAAAGATCACCATCAATGATATCGCAAGCACTAACACAACTCATACAGCTAAAACTAATTTCAAAATCAGGTATTGATAAAAAATACGAGGTTGCAAGCCCATCTTTAACGAGGGAAGCATTACAGAAAATAAGCCCAACAGAACTTGATATGCTAAAGGATAGGTTTGCAGATACCTTCT
>Ga0247727_10013929_pt1 | contig 13453 bp, 11 predicted proteins | sample WisWelCaveWW1625_FD_202498 | JGI IMG/M metagenome (GOLD analysis project Ga0247727, IMG submission 202498) | Biofilm microbial communities from Wishing Well Cave, Virginia, United States - WW16-25 | ecosystem: Environmental > Aquatic > Deep subsurface > Groundwater > Cave microbial mat | place... | reverse complement strand
GCGGACCCGAAGGGACTCGAACCCTCGACCTGACGCTCCGCAAGCGTCCGCACTATCCAAGCTGTGCAACGGGTCCACTAGAAAACTCATTTTACCTGTTATAATACATTACAAAAAATTGCTTATGCTGTTTGCTCTGCCTTTTTTACAAAGACATAGTTCATGATAAGCCCTGCAATTATTCCGCCTATTATTGGACCAACCCAGTAAATCCAGTGAAATTCCCAGAATCCTGATACTACAGCAGGTCCAAAAGTCCTTGCAGGGTTCATACTAGCACCAGTTAATGGAACACCAACTAGGTGAAGTAAAAATATCATTCCACCAATTGCCATGCCAGCAAAACCAGGTGCTGCTTTTTTGTGGACCGCAGTCATAAAGATAACAGTAACCAAGAAGAAGGTCAGAATTATTTCCACGCCAAGACCGGCCATTGCGTCCTTACTTAAAATGTCGCTTGGACCACCCTGTGTTCCATAATGCACTTGAGCACCTGCTACTGGAACAATCATCATAAGTGCAAGTGCTGCAGCTACTGCTCCAATTAATTGAAAGACAATATATCCAATGCCATCCTTTATTCCAATTCTTTTTGTGATGATCATAGGTATAGTAACTGCCGGATTGATATGAGCACCAGAAATGTGGCCAAATGCGTAAACCATCAGACCTATTGCCGCACCATGTCCAAGTGAGATCATAATTATTCCCTCAATTGAAAGTCCATTTCCAAATACAACAGCTGCAAGTACTACTGATAGAGGTCCAAAAAAGACCAGCGCAAAAGTAGCAATAGATTCAGCAAACCACGCTCTCTTATTCATACATCCATTCAACCTTTGGGCATCTCATATAAAATATTCGGATTGATTTTCTTAAGCTAGAAAAAAATAATTAGGGAATGCAGATTGTCTTAGACATGCTTTCTGTTGACGACGATGTGCCTGATTTTAGCTTAAAAGATGCTGCAGGAAATATAGTTAAAAAATCAGATCTTAAAGGCAAAAAATATGCTGTCTATTTTTATCCAAAGGACTTTACACCGGGCTGTACTACGGAGGCTGCTGAATTTTCTCAAGATTATAAAAAATTCAAGGCTAAAGGAATTGAGATAATAGGAATTAGTCCAGATGATGTTGATTCTCATAAAAAGTTTGGCGAGAAGATGGGTGTTTCTTTTATCTTACTTGCAGACCCAGAGACTCAGATTGCAAAAAAGTTTGGCGTATGGGGTAAAAAACAGTTCATGGGACGCGAGTACATGGGAGTAAACAGAACCACCTTTTTAGTAAATGAGAAAGGAAAAATTTTCAAGGTCTTTGAAAAAGTCAAGCCGATAGGACATGCACAGGAAGTACTAGAGGCCTTTCAAAATTAAATTAAGATTGTAAGATTACTTAAAACCAGAAGGCATTGTTCCGCGTTGCTTTGCAGTGGCTGGTTGTGCTTTTGCAGCTTCAGCTTTGTATTGCTTTATCCTTTCTAGATATTCTCTTTCATATTCAGCTAACTTTGCAGTTTTTGATTTCTTATCTTTTGCCTGCTTTGATTCAGCATGTGAGCTTGTTGCCTCTTCAACTTGAGCAGTAGTTGGAGGTTCATCAAATTTGACAGCCTTTGTTTCAATGAATTGTTTGTCTGCAGGATGATAAGCTAATCTTTGTCTTGTTCTGTAATAGTTGTCCCCAGTGTAATACTTGACTTGAGGTGCAGGTACTTCAATTCTCCTTCGTTTCTCTTTTTTTGGTTCTGGTTGTGACTCTACTTTATGTTCTGGAGCTGGTTTTGAAGGAGGCGATACTTGAACTGTCTGAGCAACCTGTCCTCCCGTAAACTGTTTGTCTGGAGGATGATATGCTAGTCTCTGTTTTGTTGCATAGTACTTGTTTCCAGTGTATTTTGTTGAACTTGTAGAATATGATAGTGCTACTTCGGCCTGCGGTTCTGGAGGTGGTGATGCCTTTTTTGGTGGAGGCGGCGTTGGTTTTGCAACCTGAGCAGAAAGTGTACTCAACTTTGCTTCAAGCTCAGCAATCTTAGCTTCAAGGTCTGCCTTGGTAGCTTTTTTTGCACCTGTTTTTTTTGCTTTTGCAGACATGTGTTATTGTGTCAGGAAGTTGGAGTTTATTTAGATTTTGATCATATAAGACGGGTTTACGATTGGAATTTTGTAGAAGTTTTATATGAATCGCTACACAACTTACCTTATTGGACGACTTTGAAAGAGATTATCCGGAGTTTGACTGGAAGAATATTCCAGCGTACAAGCACCCTGGAGGTAGAAATTGCCCTTGCCCCAAACATGAGTATATCCGAGAGCAGATAAACGTAGCAAAGGCAGTAAACAAGTCAAATAAGGAGGCAGGTCAACTTACCCTAAAGTTCTGTCCTGATCACTACAAGGTGTATCTGGAAGAAGTGGTCCCCGCGATGCCTTTCAAATACAGAATGCTAACTAAAATTGCGCTAAAGATTGGTGCCATACAAATTGAGCAGTTAAAGTACATGCAATCAGATCAGTGCTTTTACTGCAAGTTTGGATCTGGTGGCCATGACAAAAAAACCGAACTACCTCCAATAGGCTAGACTGGCCCAAGCAAAATCTTTGGTTTGTTTGGAGTGTCGTGATGACATTTTTTTCCACACAGTGGACATGTTACCCTATCCAAAAATATGCACTGACAGATGTGAGACTTGATGTAACTTTCAGCGCTTTTAGTATACTCACCTGTACCGTTACAAAAAGAGCACGGAGTATCTAAAAGAGCAATCTTTCCCTGTCCGTTACAGACAGCACATTTTTGCTGGCTCACTGTAAGGGATTTACCTCAGCAATAATTAAAGTTCTTTTGTTAAAACTTTTCTTCACTCGCTTGTTTTTGAGTACAAATCCAGTTAAGCTTATACTATCTCCAAATTTAGTAGACTTGTGCCCATTGAAGAAGTTGGCGAGTTTATAGAAAAGCTTGAAAAAGCTGGAGAGCTAAGACGGATAAAAACCCAGGTCGATGCGGACTTGGAGATTGCTGAAATTTTAAGGAGAGTGATGTACTCAAATGGACCTGCACTTCTTTTTGAAAGTGTAAAAAATCATGACATGCCAGTTTTAGGAAATGCCTTTGGCTCTCTCAAAAGACTTGAGATTGGTCTTGAGACTTCTAACTTTACCGAGATTGGTCAAAGAATAGTCGATATGACAAAGATGGACATTCCAGCTGGGCTCTTTGATAAGATAAAAAAATTACCCGAGCTTGCGAAGATGACAGACATTGCACCTAAGTTGCAAAAAAGTGGACCTGTTACAGAACTTTTTGATGATTCACCTTCCTTTGAAAAACTTCCAATCTTAAAGACGTGGCACAAGGATGCAAGTCAATTCATCACTTTTGGACTTGTGGCAACAAAACATCCAGATACTGGGATCAGAAATCTTGGAGTATACAGGATGCAAGTGCTTGACAAGACTCATGCGATAATGCACTGGCAAAAACACAAGAGAGGTGCACATCACTATGATATGAAAAAAGATGCAGGTCAGAAAATCGAGGTTGCAGTGGTAATCGGTGCTGATCCTGCAACGGTATATTCTGCAGTTGCTCCCGTACCAGAAGGGCTTGACAAGTATCTTTTTGCAGGCATTGTGCGAAAGACTGGAATCAAGACTGTCAAATGCAAGACAGTTGATCTGGAAGTCCCTGCAAATGCCGAGATTGTGTTAGAAGGGTATGTGGACCCATCAAACATCAGAATGGAAGGTCCGTTTGGTGATCACACTGGATACTACACACCGCCTGAACCTTATCCCGTATTTACTTTGACAGGAATAATGCGAAGACAAAAGCCGATTTATCTTACTACAATTGTTGGCAAACCAATTTTGGAGGATGCTTTTATTGGCAAGGTGATAGAACGCTCTTTTCTTCCGCTTATCAAAATGTTTCAGCCCGAAGTTGTTGACTTTTCCATGCCAGCTGCAGGATGGTTTCAAGGCATGGCCATAATTTCCATAAAGAAACGCTATCCTGGTCAGGCAAGAAAAGTGATGATGGGCCTGTGGGGCTTGGGTCAGCTCGCTTTAACAAAAATTTTCATTGTTGTAGATGACGATGTCAATGTGCACGACATGGACGATATTATCTGGGCTGTGACAACAAGAGCCGATGCTGCACGCGATGTGATGATAGTTGACCATACCCCAACAGATACACTAGACCCAGCATCACCGCTTTTGAATCTTGGATCAAAGCTTGGAATTGATGCAACACAAAAGACCAAAGAGGAAGGCTATCAAAGAGAGATCCAAGAACTAGTAAAGGTAGACGAAGACACAAAGAATCTTGTAGATGCCAAGTGGTCTAGCTATAACATCTAGTGCGTTTGCACTGGATTGTAGAAATTGTCTCTTTCTTCTATGGCATATCCCATCTGCTTTACTGCCTGAATTATCTTGTTTGCAGTAAGCTCTGTAGAGCGGGAACCTGTGCATGAGACTACCTCTTCGCCAATAAGTGTGCCACCAAAATCGTCTGCGCCATATTGCAAGGCAAGCTGTGCCATTCCAACTCCATTTGTGAGCCATGAAGATTGGATGTGCGGTATCAATCCATCATACATTATTCTAGAAATTGCAATCATCTTTAGTAATTGAAAACCACCTGCAGCGTAGCTTACAGTCTTTTCTTTTTGCATAAGAGTATTGTTTGGCTCAAAGCTCCATGGGATAAAAGCCATAAATCCTCCTGTCTTTTCTTGTAGTTTTGCAATCTTGACAAAGTGTTCTGCAACATCATGAGCACTTTCAACATGACCGTACATCATTGTTGCAGAGGCAGGAAGACCCATGCTGTGAGCTTCTTCCATTATGTTGAGCCATTCGTTACTTGTAATTTTTTTTGGGCTGATTATGTCTTTTACAGAGTCCACAAGAATCTCTGCTCCAGCACCAGGAATGGATTGTAGCCCTGCTTCTTTCAGCCTTGCAAGGACTTCTTTTGTGCTAGATTTTTCAACTTTTGCTATCATATCAATTTCTGACACGGAAAGCCCATGTACTCCAACTTGCGGAAATTTTTTCCTTATCAGTTTGAATGCATCCTCATAGTATTCTATTCCAAGATTTGGGTTGTGACCACCTTGGATCAACACTTGAGTAATTCTAAACATCTCCCATGCTGCCTTGACACGTGCTTCAATTTCTTGCAGTGATACGGTGTAAGATTCCTCATGTCCTGGCGGTCTGTAAAATGCACAAAACTTGCAGTCTGTGATGCAGACGTTTGTGTAGTTTAGTATGATGTTATTTACAAATGAAACTTTTTTCCCATATTTTTTTTGAGTCAAGTGTCCTGCCACAAGACCCATAAGATGCACGTCGCCTGATTCTAAGAGTCTAACACAGTCTTCGAGTGTTGGTCTTTGTCCTTCAAGCGAGCGTTCAAGAATGTCACCAATTTCAGAAACATAAAGCTCTTTTGTAATTTGACTCAATTTGTTTTTGCTTTTGTTTTATGGTATTTAATCCTTGAGAATATGAGACGACACCAGCTTGTCACCACGTTAGTTTTAAGTAAGGTAAACCAGTGATAATTTTCTATGGTATCTGGGCATCAGATTAGACTAAATCGAATTTTAAGGTCGGGCAAAATGCTTTGCATCCCAATGGATCACGGGATTTCAAGTGGTCCGATTAAGGGACTTGAGGATCCTCATGCACTAATCAATGGCTGTCAACACGCCGGCTTGACCTGTGTAATTGTCAATAAAGGAATTCTAAAGACTTTGCCAAGACCTCCAAAGATTGGAGTGCTTGTGCATTTTTCAGCTAGTACATCACTTTCCATGTCACCAAACAGAAAGATGTTGACTGGTTCCGTTGAAGAAGCGTTAAAGCTTGGAGCAGACGGAGTATCACTTCACATCAACATAGGAGGAAAAGAAGAACCTGAAATGCTTGAACAGCTTGGAAAAATTGCTTATGATTGTCACCAGTGGAACATGCCACTTTTAGCTATGATGTACCCAAGGGGAGAAAACATCAAAAATCCACACGATCCTGAAATTGTTGGACATGTGGCAAGAATTGGCGCCGAATGTGGCGCAGATATTGTAAAGACTCTGTACACTGGAGATGTTGATTCGTTTGCAAAGATTGTAAAAAGCACTCCAGTTCCTATAGTAATTGCTGGGGGTCCAAAGGCAAAAACTGACAAGGAGGTTTTAAAGATGACCGAAGATGCAATGACAGCTGGAGCAAAGGGTGTTACATATGGAAGAAACATCTTTGAGCACAAACACCCTGAAGAAATGACCAAAGCTTTGGCGGATATAATATTTAGAAAAGCTACTGCAAAGGAAGCTGCAAAACGTCTTGAAAAAAAGTAGGGAGCTGATAATTTCCCCTAGAGTAGTAAGGGGGCAACTTGGCAAATTTCTTTCTGAGCTTGAAAAAGAAGGAATCAAGACGGTTAACATAGATCCAAAGAGTCTGAAAGGAACAAAGACAAGGCTTGCGACTATCCACACCTCATCTAGCGCGAACTATGTCATATTGGAAAAGGGTTCCACCTCAAGACCGAAGGGCAAAAAGGTTGGGCTAAGAGTCAAGGTACTGTCAAATGCAGATATAGAAAACATACTAAGATATGCAAAGTCAGGAATTAGTTTTGTTATAGTTGATGTAAAGGACTGGAAGATAATTCCACTTGAAAATATAATAGCAAAACTGCACAAACTCCACACCAAGGTATTTGCTACTGCAAACAATCCTGAGGAAGTACGGAAGATGTTTTCCATTTTAGAAATAGGTGTAGATGGAGTAATATTTTCAACAAGCTCGATTAACGAAGTAAGGGAAGCTTTGGTATATCTTGGTACACGAAGCTTTGATCTAAAGCCGGCAAAAGTTTTGGAAATAAAGGAGGTTGGCAATGGTGAGCGAGTGTGTGTAGATACTGCATCAATGCTTGGCAGAGGCGAAGGCATGCTAATTGGTAGCAGATCAAACTTTTTGTTTCTAGTTCACAATGAATCAGTTGGCTCATCCTTTACCTCACCAAGACCGTTTCGAGTAAATGCGGGAGCAGTTCATTGTTATACTATCTCGCCAGATGGTACCACAAAATACTTGTCGGAACTAGAGACAGGCTCTGAAGTTCTTGTCTTGGATTCAAAAGGAAGGGCAAGAAGAGCAACCGTAGGTCGCTCCAAAATAGAGAGCAGGCCAATGCTTATGATCAAAGCTCAGATTGGGGATGAAGTTGGTGGAATAATTGCACAGAACGCAGAGACCATACGATTTGTAAGACCCGATGGGCATTTGATATCAGTTACTCACCTCAAAAAAGGAGATACTGTCTTAGCTTACGCCAAGCCAGCAACGGGCAGACACTTTGGCATGGAAGTAGATGACGAATATATCGTTGAGAAATAGTTTAATTTTTTCTAGACACTTTAAATTACACTAAAAAAATTATCTATTCGATGGCACCTCCTACCAATGACAAAGCTCCAGAATTCATCGACCTTTGCGTAATATGCAGACAGGGAATAACTCGTAATAGTTTGATATTTGTAGACAATAAATCGTATCACATTTCTTGTTATGCAGCGTTTGCTACAAAACAAGGTAATATCAAACCTAGCTAAAGCTATTTTTATGCCCAGTATTTTGCAGAAGGATTACTTTATCTTCCTTTTTAGCTGATTTAGCTGCATCATTTCTTCTCGGAGGTGTCTTCGAAGAATAGCTTCATGCTCGCGTTTATGTCTCCAGTATAGGTTCATTAATCCCTGTCGAGATTTTGACTTTTTTATAGCTGAAGTAAATTTTCTGTGGCTTTGCTCAACACTTCTGCAGTAACTTTTGGTATTTGATGTAACCATGAGTTGGTTTATGAATATGCGTAGATAACCTTTACGAATTTTAGAGCTTAATCGCTTGATACATCAAAGATCAAGTGGTTCTGGCCTTTTCCAGTATGGGACAAGCTGCATCTCCCTAAGAGCATGCTTTTCTAAAGTTCGTTTTCGTGCAACCTTTACGTATTTTGCTGACTTGTCAACTCCGATGTATTTTCGTTTTAGGAATCTAGCAATTTTTGTTGTCTGGCCACTGCCGACAAAAGGATCAAGTATAAGATCTCCCACGTTGCTGTAAAGTGTAATCAACCTGTACGGAATCTCTTCTGGAAATGCAGCTGGGTGAAACCTTCTGTAGCTTGGCGGAACTGGTGCAATATGCCATACAGAATTTGCTATTTCTTTTTTCATCAAATCATTGATTCGTAACTTGCTTTTTTTGTTCTTTACGTTAGAATAGGGAAGTTTTCTTAGAATTATTATTTGCTCATGCATGATGTTTGGGTAATAGTATGTTGGATATGGGTGCTGTATAGTAACCCTGAATCTTTTCTTTCCACCTGTGACCTTGCTCCAGATAATTTCTTCAAAAAAGCTCCAGCCGACATCCTTTTTTGTTAATTCGACAAGCAATAGAGCTGGAAGAGGCAGCTTGTTTTTTTCTTCTATGATCTCGTTTCCTATTACAATACAGCAATAACCACCTGGCTTTGTAACCTTGTATACTTCGGAAAAAATCTGTCTCATCTCATCAAGCCAACTATCAATAGATTCACCCACTGTTCCTCTGTACCATTCGTCTGTAGTTTGGTGTTCTTGGTAGTTTATTGCATTATGATATGGTGGTGATGTGACAGTGAGTGTAACTTTGTTTATGCCTATTTGAGAAAGATCCTTTGAATCTGCATTAACAATGCAATTTGGTTTCCACATGAGAATCATAATTTGCTTGTCTATTTAATATTTGAAATAAGGAGCGAAAACGTTGCCTTTAATGGCCTACATTTTTGATCTTCAGAGCCTCTAGTGTAAAAATACTCAAATTTAGTTAACATCGAGTAGATTTTTTCAGTTTTTAGATTTAACTTCGATTTGATGCCAAGGATTAGTCCAAAAAGGTCTAATCCCTAACTCTTTTTAGATATGAAATTACGTTTCAATCTTATTACAAGTAATGCAGGTGCAACAAAGTACATTCCAATATTTACCAAAATAACACCAATTCCATATCCTAGCATCTCATCCTCAGAATCAATACCAACATAGTTTAGAATCGAAAGTGTTGTAATCAGTGGTGTTATTGCTGTCTTTACTATCTCTTTGAATACTGGGTTTTCTCTTTCCCAGTTTGCTACTGTAGGACTAAATGAATAATAAAACTGGTTAAATGCAGTCATAAATGCAGTTCCAGACTGAGTCTTGAAAAGTATGTTGTCTCTTGTCTCTCTTAGCTGTTGAACCTGAGGTGCCAATTCAGAACCAAATGAGGCTGTTGCAATTAGGCAACCACTCTTACTTTTTGACATGTCAATAGTTGGTTCAGACCCAAAAGTGACTTTTACTACTTCTTTTACAGCTGTGCCTCCAACATCAGTATTAGCAATAATTTCATAGCTGCCAAGTACGCTAGATGAAGGAATCTTGAATTTGAAGATAAAATTACCATTGTCATCGGTGAAGACAGTTCGTAGTAAAACAGTGCTTCCTTGAGGATCCCTTATCTCTAGAGCAACAAGCTGGTTTGGCATCCCGCTCAATGTGCCCTCAAGTTCTACTGCCTCAGTAATTGCATACACTTCTTTGTTTGTATGTAACGTTATTTCTGATTGTGCATTTGCAACTGGTAAAGCTACAGTACTACTTGTAACTATCAATACAGATAAAATGAAGACGAGAAGATACTCTCTCTTCATGGGATATTATCTGGGTAGTAATAGATAAAGTCGATCACTACATAATTCTGTGATTTTAATTTGATCATTTTGTTGCTCTCACTAGTTTGACCTCTGCTGTTTTATCATCATCATCTGCCGCACCTTGAACTCCGTCCCCATCTAGATCTGATTGATCGTAATCAATGCCTTTGTCTTTACTAGAATCTAGCTTTATTTGGATTGTACCCTCCGTAACTTTGCCCTCACAAGTGATTACAATTTTAATTTTAATACGTGCATCAATAGGGTCATTAACTTTTTCTTTTGTGGATGGAAGTTTAAGTTTTAGTTTTAGTTCATTTGAACCAGCCTCTTTAAGGCCAGCATTGCATTTTCCCTCACACATATATCCTCCTTCTCCTCTACCTTCACCACTATCTGTAAAGCCAGTGCTATCTATTATTTCCACGCCAAACGGCCAGTCGTCAAACAAATCCATATCCACAAAACTATACTTGATGTTTCCAACACATATGTCGCCTTGCCCTCCACATTCTATATATCGATCAAATTCAATTTTTATATCCATAATATTGTCAAACACTGTTCCGTTTTTTACACTGAAGAATTTAAACGAAGGTTCAGCTGCCGTAACAAAGAGCTCAAGACATTTGCATAGGTCATACCCAGAACTAATTAAAGTATCATAATAGTCGCTCAAATCATCAAAATCATCAGGAATATCAGTTTGTGAACCCTCATCAATTAAGCTGGGTGTTTTTGTTTGCAGACTTGAAATCTCCACTGTTGCTGATGCCTCGGTTGTAAGAGGCACTCCATTCTGTGATGGCCAATCAGAAAATACGTTTGCATAGATGTCTCCTTGACCCTCTGTTACTGTTGTAGGAACAAAAAATGAGAGGATCATTTCAGAGTCTCCAACAGGAAGGTTTGTCTTAAAGGAGCCAACGCCAAGACTTGCAAGGTCCACATCAAAGGGATTAACTGTGGTCAGTACGTGAGTACTTGATTTTGCATTCAAAACAACTTTGACAAATCCCAACGCGTTAGGCTTAAATGAAGAAATTGGATTTCCTTGTTGGTCGGTTGGTTCAACAGATACTATGGAAATTCCTGATTCTTGATATTGTTGTGCTTGAGCGACCACAGCGAACTTGGTTTCTCCTTTATAGGTAAGTCCACCTACTTCAGATGTCGCTACTATTTTGTAAGTACCAGTTTCTGCGTTGCTTGGTATCTTAAACTCTAATTTTGTAGTACCCTGTTTAGTTTCCAAAGTTCTTGTTACGAGGTTTGCTCCACTAGGATTGATTACGCTGGTTCCAATTTTAAATTCCTCAGGTTTCAGTGTAATTGATGGTTGAATCATCTTGGATCCTGAACCAGCATCTAAACGTGGTAAACGATATTCTACAATTAGTACGTCACCAAACAAGTAAGCCTTCTTATCTGTAATAATTGAAATTTCATTTTTTGCTTGCCCAATATCTTGTTCTGTTGAGATGCCACTTGATTCGATTTTAGTAAATTGACCGTTCTCATAGTGTAGCTTTGTTCCATCAATTAACTCGAATAATTCTGCGCCTCCTTCTAATGTATAGAGACCTCCGGTCTCAGGATCACTAACTATGATTAGGTTTTCTCCCCACCCCGCAACAACAGGCATAAAGCCAAAAATAATTTTGTCAGTACCAAGGCCACAAATGATAATCTCGTTTTTTCCTGCAGGCACATCACCGCTTTGAATAAGTACTGTGTCATCGTCAGGACCGCAATTGACTACATCAAGACCTTGACCTGGATTGAAAAAGTCACCTCCGCCTTGGCCATTCAAAAAGTCGTTGAATGGTGTTCCAATTATTCTGTCATTGCCACCAGTGCCAATTACTTCAACTGAACCATCAAAATAGATCACCACACTAGTGCCGTTTTCATACGTTATTCTTTCTTTGACTCCTTCATAATTGAATCCCACAAGCTCGCCTGCAGGAGAATAATAAAAGGTCGTACCGTTGTCGTATTTGACGCCCTTTGTGCCGTCTGGCTCAATCCATTCTTTTATGATCTTTGCGCCACTTTTAGTATCCTGAATATTTGGTATTGTTTTACTCGTTTCTTTGAGCTGTCTTTCTGATTCAATTATAGGTGTCTTTCCTACCTCGTAATTGATTTTATGAACAAACGACTTGATGCAATCTCCTTGTGAAGATTGTGAACAACCAAATACTGTAACTGAACCGCTTTTTGACTCGGATTGAATAGTTAAATCGATTTTTGCCTGACCAGTAGCAGGTATTCGTATAATGGGTGGATCGATAATACATTTTTCTATAGATTTTTCACATGAGATTTTCCAAAGCTTATTGAATGGATCAATTATGTAAAATACGCATAGAGTTTGAGATCCTTCATGAGGAGTTTCTTCTGAAATGCCGCAATTCATAAATGACAGCTCAGAAGGCTCTTTTGATTCTAGTCGTGGAAGAGTTGGTTGTATTTGCTCTGATTCTGGTTCTAATGGTTTTAGCTGTGGTCTTTCTTTCTCAGGTGTATTGGGATCTGTTCCATACAGATTAATCTCATCACCATCGTCGTATCCATCAACATCTGTGTCGGCCTCGTTTGGATTTGTATGATATTTGTTTATTTCATCCCAGTCTTCTATTCCATCAACATCAGAGTCATGATTTATTGGACTTGTATTAGTCTCGAAAGCTTCTTGATAATCAGTTAATCTATCGCCATCGGAATCAGCAAGTAGTGGATTTGTGCGATAAGTCTTGATTTCAGTTTCGTCGTCAATACCATCATCATCCGAGTCAGGATTGTTTGGATCTGTTCCATAGACATACACTTCATCATAATCAGATATTCCATCAAAATCTGAATCAGCTTCCAATCTGTTAGTTTGAAAATCGCTGAGTGGTCCCTCTTCTCCATCTTTAAGACCATCACCATCAGTATCTTCGTCATTTGGATCTGTACGATATTTGTTTACCTCGTCGCCGTCCTTTAGTCCATCACCATCTGTATCAGGGTTATTTGGATCCGTGTGAAGACGAGCTTCTTCGCCATCATCTAAACCATCACCATCTGAATCAGGAAGTTGTGCATTTGCAAATGGTAAAGCTACAGTACTGCTTGTAACTAATAGTATTGATAAAATGAAGCTGAGTGGATGCTCCCACTTCATGTGGTATTATCTGGGTAGCAATAGATAAACTCGATCACCACTTGGTGCTGTGATTTTATGAAAAATTGAATCTTTAGGTTCCGCATCGCCGGCGGTGCGTTTTTGGTTCCATTGTTCATAGTTATGACAAGTTATTTTTGGACCCATAAAACAGCATTAAGAATAATGTTGTAAGGAGACCATTTTGATAGAAATGTATCTTGTATGTATCAACAAAGGCTTAATTTTGCAATAAGAGACACGGAATTATGGCAAACAAGACATGTGTTACACTAGCAGAATCTAGCCCCGCCAAGCTAAGGTCATTTCTAAAAAAGGCACTTAGAAGATCTGACTATGCAGAGCTGCGACTAGACTTTATGAAACCAAGTATGATTCCACGTGCATTGAATTTAGTAAAAAAAGATCTGAAAAGATGCATTTGTACATTAAGACCAAAGTTAGAAGGAGGCAAGTTTTCTGGCAGTGAAAAAAATCGAATCTCCATACTAAAACTAGTTGCAGAGTA
>Ga0247727_10013928_pt1 | contig 13454 bp, 10 predicted proteins | sample WisWelCaveWW1625_FD_202498 | JGI IMG/M metagenome (GOLD analysis project Ga0247727, IMG submission 202498) | Biofilm microbial communities from Wishing Well Cave, Virginia, United States - WW16-25 | ecosystem: Environmental > Aquatic > Deep subsurface > Groundwater > Cave microbial mat | place... | reverse complement strand
GACATCACGGACCGCCTCCCGCACGGCGGCGAACTCCCGCACATCGCCCTGCAGGAAGCGCATCCGCCGGTCCCTGTCCTGCCCGCGAAGCCAAGCCAGGTTGTGCTCGCTGCCCCGGCGTCGCAGCGAATCGAGCACCGTGACCGGGATCCTCTCCCGCAGCAAACTGCTCACCAGATTAGAGCCGACAAATCCAGCACCGCCAGTAACTAGAATGCGTTCGTTCATAAGTCTAAAGACGCGGCCGCCCTGGCCGGACTACCTCGTGCCCCCGGAACGGGCGGGTGACCCCGCCTCCTGATCCCACGATCAGGTTTAGGACGCGGCGAATGCCGCGAGAAATGTATTCTAGGCGACGCCGGCCGAAAGTGACAAGGTTCAATTTCGGACGGTTCGAACGTACCATAAGATCATAACGGGGCCATCCTGGATGTACTAGGACTAGGCCAGCTCAGCCTGCTGAGCCCTGGAGTTTGTACATTTGTAGGGGCGGACTCTAGTCCGCGCCGGGCTTCAGCCCGGCCACATGGCGTCTCCAAGGCAGTCTGCCGCCACAGCGTTTCTTCCCCTCCGCCAGCTTTTGGTCAGAGGAGAGCTACGATCGTTGGGTGCGAGACGAGGGGGAATTTCGCCGGCTTCAGGTGCATATCGAGGAGAATCCGGTGCGAGCTGGGTTGGTGGCGGCGTCGGAGGATTATCGCTGGTCGAGCGTTGGGCCGGACTGAAGTCTGCCCCACGGGCTACACCTTTTCCGAGATGACCTTGGCCTGAGTGAACAGAAGCAGGTAGTCCCGCCCCCCCGCCTTGGAGTCGGTGCCGGACATGTTGAAGCCGCCAAAGGGGTGCCCGCCGACCATTGCGCCGGTGCATTTGCGGTTGAAATAGAGGTTGCCCACAAAGAACTGCTGCCGCGCCTTCTCCAGCCTGTCCCGGTTGCGGGTGAAGACGGCGCCGGTGAGGCCGTACTCGCTATCGTTGGCCAGCTCGAGGGCGTGATCAAAGTCGCGGGCGCGGGTCACCGCCAAAACCGGACCGAAGATCTCCTCCTGGAAGATTCGCCCGCCGCGGTCCACGTCGGCGATAACGGTCGGCTGCAGGAAATAGCCATCCCCGGAGGCGCGCGCCCCTCCGGCCAGGACTCGCCCCTCGGCGCGTCCCGTCTCGATGTAGCCCTGGATCGACTTCATCGCCCGCTCGTTGATGACCGGCCCCATGGAGCTGGTCGGATCGTCGGCCGGGCCGACCACGATCTGGTTGGTCCGGGCCAGGAGGCGCCGCAGAAACTCGTCGTAAACCGAATCGACCACGATGGCCCGCGAGCAGGCCGAGCATTTCTGGCCCTGGTAACCGAAGGCCGAACCCGCGACTCCCTGCGCCGCCGCGTCCAGATCGCAGTCGGCGTCGACAATGATGGCGTCCTTGCCGCCCATCTCGGCGACCACGCGCTTGATCCACCGCTGGCCGGGCTGGGGTTGAGCGGCAAGCTGGTTGATCCGCAGCCCCACCTCCTTCGAGCCGGTGAAGACCACAAAACGGGTGAGCGGGTGCCGGACCAAGGCGTCGCCGATGGCCGCCCCGCTGCCAGTCAGGAAGGAAATCGCCTCGGCCGGGCAGCCGGCCTCCAACAGCGTCTCGACGAACTGGGCGGCGATGGTGGGCGAGTCGCTGGAAGGCTTCAGCACCACCGTATTGCCGGCGACCAGCGCGGCGGTCGTCATCCCCACCGTGATCGCCAGGGGAAAGTTCCAGGGCGGAATCACGACGCCGACGCCCATCGGCAGGTAGCGCAACTCGTTGTTCTCGCCCGGAATCGGCGTGAGCGAAGTGGCGGCCTCCAGCCGCAGCGCCTCCCGCCCGTAGAACTCGCAAAAGTCGATCGCCTCGGCGGTGTCCGCGTCCGCCTCGGGCCAGGTCTTGCCCACCTCGTAAACCATCCAGGCGGAGAATTCGTGTTTGCGGGAGCGCAGCAGGCGCGCGGTCTCGAACAGCACTCCGGCCCGCTCCGCAGCCGGACGGCGGCTCCAGCGGGGAAAGAACTCGTGCGCCCGGCGGACCGCCTGTTCAGCCAGCGACGCGTCAGCGGCCGAGTGCACACCCACCACCTCGCCGGGCCGGGAAGGGTTGAGGGAGCGCAGCCGCCCGGCCGGCTTCATCCGCTCTCCACCGATCAGCAATGGATACTCGCGGCCCAGACGCGAGCGCACCTCGGCCAGAGCCGCCTCCATGGCCGCCCGGTCGGCCGGCTGCGAGAAATCGGTCAGAGGCTCGTTGCGAAACTCGGGCTGGTTCATGGCCGGCGCCCTTACATGGTCACCGACTTATCCTCTTCCTTGCCGCCGCGATCGAACAGGCCGGCCGCATCCTCGGCCAGGCCCTTGCCCCGGTCATACAGCTCGCGGCCCTTGGAATAAATGTCCCGGCCGGTCTCGGCCAGGAAGTCGCGCCCCTCGGCGGTCTTTTCGCCGATCAGGCGGCGAACCTCTCGGCCCGATCTGGGCGCGAACAGAATGCCTAGCGCGGCGCCGACCGCCATCCCCGCCAGAAACCACACCAGCTTCTCGTTGTTTTCCTGTTGAGCCATTCGCTATTCTCCTGTACTGCGGTCAGCGGTCAGCGGTCAGCGGTCAGCGGTCAAACGCTGAAAGCTTTTGTTTGCGGCGAAGCCGCGCTGTGCCCCATCGTTTCATCTTACACCGGCCCCGGCTTGCGGGACCCGCGCGCCGAAGGCGCCGCGCCTGCGTTCCGCTCCCGCGCCGCTGGCAGCGTCGAGGCCCAGGACTCCTTCTCTGCGGCCCGCACCACTTCATCGGCCACCCGCGCCACCTCGACCATAGCCGACACGTCGTGGACCCGCACGATATGCGCCCCCTGCAGGATCGAAGCCGCCACCGTAGCCGCCGTCCCGAACAACCGTTGCTGGTCCGCCAGGTTGGCCGCGTGTGCCAGGAACGACTTTCGCGAGGTCCCCACCAGAATCGGCTGCTCCAGTTCCTTGAGCCGCGCGAGCTGCGCCAGGATCTCGTAATTCTGGTCGCCCCGCTTGCCGAACCCGATTCCCGGATCGACCACGATCCGCCGCCGGTCGATGCCGGCGCGGCGGGCGCGGGCCAGAGCGCGACCCAGGTCCTGCACGATGGTCCCCATCAGGTCCGGCAGAAGCGGCAGGTGCGCCCAGGTCTGGGGGGTACCTCGCATATGCATCAACACCAGACCCGCGTCCCGCCGGTTCACCACCTCGGCCAGCGCCGGATCGAAGGTCAGGCCGCTGGGGTCGTTGACTATCTCGACCCCCAGCGCCAACGCCCGCTCCCCCACCTCGGCTTTATAGGTATCGACCGAAAGCGGAATGTCCAGGCTAGGCCGCAGCTTCTTCAGCAGCGGGACAATCCGCTTCAGCTCTTCGTCGGCCGAGATCCGCGGCGAGCCCGGCCGCGTCGACTCGCCGCCGACGTCGATCAGGTCCGCTCCCTGCTCCCGCATCTCCAGCGCCCGGGCGTAAGCCAGGTCCGGATCCACGTACCTGCCCCCGTCGGAGAACGAGTCCGGCGTCACGTTCAGCACCCCCATCACCAAGGTGCGGACGCCCAGGCCCAGCGTGCGCTCGGCCAGCCTCCACTGGTAGGGTTTCCGGATCACCAACCGCCCTCAGCGGCCGCCCGACAGCGCGGCCTGCAGCATGGCCTTGGTGTAAGCCACGTTGTACACTTCCCCGACGTGCCCGCCGCCGCCCGGATAAAACACCTTGAAGCCGGGCCGCTCGCGGTCGGCATCGAGCGCGCGCGGATGCTCCGGGTAGAGGGCCCGCGGGTACTTCTGCCGGACCAGCTCCTTCATCACCGCGAACATGTCGACCTGACCCTCGTCCAGAAACACTTCCGTGTACTGCTCGTAGGGCTTCCGCACGCGGACGTTGCGGAAATGCACGTGGTTGATGCGGTCCCGGGCGCCAAAATAGCGGCAGACCTCCACCGGATCCTCGCCCATCTCCCGCGTCACCCCGCAGTCAAAGGTGATCCCGTGCGACGGGCTGCGCACAATCTCGATCAGGCGCTTCCACCCGGCGACAGTCCCCATGATCTGTCCCGATCCCCGGCTGAGGGGCGTCGGCGGGTCGTTAGGATGCAGAGCCAGCCGCACGCCGGACGCCTCCGCCACCGGCACGACTGCCTTCAGGAAATACGTGACGTTGCTCCACATCTCCTCCAGGCCGTGGACGCCTTCGGAGGGAAGCGGAGGCAGGTCCTTGACCCGGTCGTAATCAAACGCCGTCAGGCCCGCGCCGGCCCTTCCGGTCTCCTCGTAGTAGCCCTCCACCAGGCGGTGCGCATAGAAGTTATACTCCACCACCGGCAAGCCCGCGCGGCCGGCCGCGCGGATCGACTCCCGGACCTGGTCGATCTCTTCGTCGCGGCCGGGCTTTCCATATAACGTGTTCGGGAATCCGGAGATCATCATGTTGCACAGAGTCAGGCCGCCGGCCTGGAGACGCTCCATCCGGGCGCGGATTTCCGCCTCCGGCCAGGGAATCCGCGGCCCTCCCATCAGGACATAGTCCACGCCGATCTGCTTCACCCGGCGCATGCCGGCCTCGTCGATGGCGGGCGAGACGCCCAGGCAGATCCTCGGCGTGCCGGGACCTTGGGCAGGCGGCCAGGAAACCTGGGCTCCGGGCAGAACCGCGGGCGACCAGGCCGTGGCGCCCATGGCTCCCAGGATCGTTCTTCGAGACAAATCGGTCATGAGCTGAACCTCTTTCCTCTGGCTACCCCAACATTCAACCGGAACGAGAGGCCCCCGGGGGGATTATAGCATCCGCGCTACAATGGTTCCGAAGAAGGGGTGTAAACCGTGACGGTACGCGAAGAGTTGCACCGACTGGTCGAGGAGCTTCCCGATGATCAACTGTCGGTATATAATGCGGGCGAACGCCATTCTCGTTCCCACAGGAGAGCAGCCATGCGCAACCTTCTCGCGGCGCTGGCGCTGGCGGGATCCATTACCGCCGCCCAGGCCCAGGATTACTCGCGGCTCAACGTCATCGCCTTCGGCGCCCACCCCGACGACTGCGACAGCAAGGCTGGAGGACTGGGCGCCAAGTACGCCGCCGCCGGCCATCGCGTCAAGTTCGTCTCTATCACCAACGGCGACGCCGGCCACCAGAGCCAAGGGGGCGGGGCCCTGGCCAAGCGCCGCACCAACGAGTCCCAAGAAGCCGGACGCCGCATTGGCGTCGAGTACGAAGTGCTCGACAACCACGACGGCGAGCTGCTGCCCACGCTCGATGTCCGCCACCAAATCATCCGCCGGATCCGGCAGTGGAACGCCGACATTGTGCTCTCGCCGCGTCCCAACGACTACCATCCCGACCATCGCTACACCGGCGTGCTAGTGCAAGACGCCGCCTACATGGTGGTGGTCCCCAACGTCTGCCCGGACACGCCGCCGCTGCGCAAGAATCCGGCGTTCTTCTACTTCAGCGACCGATTCGAGCGGCCGCAGCCGTTTCGCGCCGACGTGGTGATCGCCATCGACGACGTGATGGACAAGAAGATCGCCATGCTGGACGCGCACGTCTCCCAGATGTACGAGTGGCTCCCCTGGGTAGACGGCGAGCTGGACCAGGTCCCCAAGGATCCGGCCGCGCGCAAGCAGTGGCTGTCCAAGCAGCGCTTCTTCGCGCCGGCGGCAACCTGGCGGGACTCGCTGCGCAAGTGGTACGGGCCGCAGGCCGACCAGGTCCGGCACGCCGAGGCTTTCGAGGTCTGCGAGTACGGACGCCGCCCCGGGGAGGCCGAGCTGCGCAAGCTGTTTCCCTTCTTCTCGAAATAACTAAGCCCGTAATAGGACTCAAGCAGATGGCCGCCCCGCCTCGCCGGCGAAGGCCGTACCGGACGCGGCCCGTCTCGCTGGGCCGTTGCCTGGTGGCCTCGACGACGTTGGCGAGGTGCTGGCCATCGCCGAGGGAGACGCCTTCCGGTGATCCTGCTCGATGCCAACCTTCTGGTCTACGCCTGGGTGGAGACCGTTCCCCAGCATTCGGCCGCGCGAGCCTGGCTCGACGAGCGGCTGAATGGGACGGCTCTGGTGGGAATGCCAACCTCGTGCCGGACGCCCACCTAGCCGCTCTGGCCATCGAGCACGGGCTCACGCTTTGCTCCGCTGACGGGGATTTCGCTCGCTTCCCCGGCCTCCACTGGGAAAATCCGCTGCTACCGGCCTGACCCGCCGGCGACCGGGGGCCGGCGTTGGCCGAATCCGGTGGCCTGCTCGAAGGCGTGGCCGAGCTGCAAGACACCCCATTCGTCCTGATGGCGGCCGACGATCTGGAGGCCGACCGGCAGGCCCTCCGCGGTGAAACCGCAGGGGACCGAGAGGGCCGGATTGCCGGCCACTGAAATGTAGTAGCAGGACTTCATCCAGTCGATGTAGCCGGCCATCGGCAGGCCCTGAATCTCGGTGACGTAGGGCTGATCGACACTGAAGGGCGGCGTCTGAACCGTGGGCAGCAGGAAAAACTCGTAGGTCTCCATAAACAGCCGGACGCGCTGGTAGAGCTGGGTTCGCTTGATTTCCGCCTGGGCGATCTGAGGGCCGGTCAGGCTGGCGCCGCGCTCGATCTCCTCGATCACGGCGGCTTTCAGCAGCGGCCGGTGGTTCTGGAGCTTCTCGGCGTGGCGGAGATGGAAGGCCCAGGCGCGAAAGACCTTGAAGATCTCGTCGGCGCCGGTGAAGTCCGGCTCCGCCTCCTCGACCAGGCAGCCCAAGGTCTCGAAAGTCTTACGTTGGGCGTCCACGATCCGGCGGACCTGGGGATCGAAGGGCAGCCCGCCGAGATCCTTGCACCAGGCGAGGCGGAGGTTGCGGAAGTCGCGGTCGAGCGGGGCGGCAAAGCGAGATCCCGGCTCACGGAGGGCGAGGGGAGAGCGAGGATCGGGTCCGGCGATGGCGCTCAGGAGCAAGGCGGCGTCGGCCGCCGTGCGGGCCATCGGCCCGGCGACGCTGAAGGTGTCCCAGGCCGAAAGGGTCGGCCAGCGGGGGACGCGGCCGGGCGCCGTTCGCAGGCCCACCACGTTGCAGAAGCTGGCCGGGTTGCGCAGCGAGCCGCCCAGGTCGCTTCCGTCGGCGATCGGCGCCAAGCCGCAAGCCAGGGCCACGGCCGCGCCGCCGCTCGATCCACCGCAGGTCTTGCTGATATCGTAGGGGTTCCGCGTCGCTCCGAACACCGGGTTGAAGGTTTGGGAGCCGGCGCCGAACTCGGGCGTGTTGGTCTTGCCCAGGACGATGGCCCCGGCCTGGCGGATCCGCTCGACCAGCAAGGAGTCGTGGCCGGGCACGTGGTCCCGGAAGATGGGGGACCCGTAGGTAGTCCGGATGCCTTTTGTTTCCTGCAGATCCTTGTGTGCCACCGGGAGTCCATGCAGGGGACCGACCGGCTCCCCGCGGGCCAGCGCCTCGTCGGCCTGGCGCGCTTGCTCCAGGGCCTGGCCGGCAACCAGGGTCACGATGGCGTTCACCTTTGGGTTGATGCGCTCGATCTGCTTCAGATGGGCCGACAAGACCTCCTGGGCGGAGAGCTCCTTCCGACGGATCCGGAGCGCCATCTCGGTTGCGGTCAGGAAGCAGATCTCGGTTTCGAGCGGCACGATGTCCAGGGAAGGAATCCTCATTCTACGCCCGTTTCTCCGCCCGCAAGCTTGACATCAAGACATCACATATCTTATGCTACAATGTATGAGGACTACCCTGAGTATCGAAGATCATGTTGCCGCGCTGCTGGCCCGCTTGCGCCAGACCTGAAAAGCCAGCCTCAAGCAGGTGGTGAACGAGGCCCTGCGGGAAGGACTCCGGCGCCTGAGCGCTCCACCCCGGCGGCGGAAGCGGTACCGCCTGCGGCCGGTCTCTCGCGGCCGGTGTCTTGTGCGCGGCCTCGACGACGTCTCCGAGGCCTTGGCCATCGCGGAAGGAGAGGCCTTCCGGTGATTTTTCTGGACGTCAATCTGGTGGTCTACGCCCGCGTGGCCAGCCTGCCGCAGCACGGCCGCGCGAGCCTGGTTGGAGGGGAGGCTCAACGGGACCGTCGCCCTGGGACTGTCCTGGCCGAGCACCCTGGCCTTCGTGCGTCTGGTCAGCAACCCGCGGGGTCTTCCAGCGCCCCGAGCCGCCCAGCGCCTGGCGGACGGAGGTGGCCGAGCAGACCGGCGGGCGGCAGTTCCCGGTGGAGAACCTGAACGAACTGCCCGACGTGGCTGCCTGGCTCGTCACGAAGCAAAGCTTGCAGGGCCGCATCAGCCCAGGCAAACTACGGGCGTCGCCAGGGTTTGAGAATGAATGTCACTTCCTTCGTCTCATCCGTCGGGGCAATGTTCCAGATCCAGCTTTGGAGTTTTTTCGGTTCGCCACGCAAATCACTCGCTACCACCGTGATGGGTCCCTCGGCCAGCCCGCTAAAGCTGAATCTCCCGTCGTCGGAAGTCTCGACCCATGTGTATCGGCTGCGCGAGACAGCCATAGAGACCGAGACCAGCTCTTTGGGTCCGATATGTTCGGCCCTTTGCACGCTCACGCGCGCGAGAGAAACGGGGCGGCCGGCCTCATCGAGCACCGTTCCTTTCAGCGTGGCGCCTCGTTTCAGGTCAATGTGCACCACCAGGTTTTCCATCCGCTTCCCGGCGCCGGCGAGCTCCGAAGAGAATGCCGGCACGTAGCCCGGCTTGGTCACCTCGAGGAGAAACCGCCCGACAGCCTTCACGTAGGGCAGGTCGAAACGGCCGAGCGCGTTGGTTTCCACGTTGCCCATCTCCTCGCCGATTCCAGACATAGTCTCTTCGTCCGGGTAGACAACGCGCACCGTCGCCCCCTCAATGGGCTGTCCTGCTGTGTCAACAAGAAACCCGCTGGCAGGAACGTCGGGGGTAAGCTCGAAATTCAACACGGCGTGGCCCGGCGCAGTCAGGCCAACCCTCCGTCTGGACGAGATATGGCCTTCGGCCCGGGCACACAACTCATCTAGACGCTCTCCCTGCTTGATCTCCACCCGATAGTAACCCTCGGAGTCTGTCGAGGCTCCACCCAGAACCCCTGTCCCGCCGCCCGAAAGCTCGGGGACGGATTTGAACACGGCAAGCTTTCCCGCAAGCCCCACTCCTGACCCGGCTTGCCGGATGCGTCCTTCAACAACGCCTTTCGCGACCCCTGCTGTTGGTGCATTTGCAGCCTGGCCGCTCAAGCGCGCCGGCGCTGCCAGCCAACACAGAGGTCCTACGACGAACACGATCTGGCGCCAACGGTGAGAAAAGCGTTTCATTCTATCCTCCTACTCGGCCCGGCCCGGCGCCCCGCGTTGCGGGCTCCTGCCGCTCATGCTGCGAATGCCGTCCAGACGTAAACGGCGCCGGTGATCATGGCAAAAAACAAGCTGGCGAACAGCCGCCAAACTCAAATTGTCCACCCCTAATCCAGATGCGCATGTCTGCTTCCGCTATGCCGTTGTGCAGGTTGATCACCCAATTACTAAACCCCTCGGAGCAGTTCCTCATAGTGGAGCTTGCTGAACGAGCGATTTGGGCAGGATAGTTCAGTCTGGCCACCAAGTCCCAACGCCCGAACGGTGGGTCATGCTCGTAGAGCTCCATGTAGTTCTCCTCGGGTTGAAGACCCACCTGGCACCACTTAAGGCAGCCTCCGGTATCACAGAGGCCGTCGTTATCAGAGTCAAACGGGCACGCCGCAGGCCATCGGATAAAATTATTGGCATAGTGGTTACCCCCAGTGACGGTCCGCTGCCAGTAGCAGGCATTGTAGTTATAGTAGAAACAGTTCGGGGCGCGGAATTCCGGCTCCTGCGTCGTACAACTGTTCCACTCCATCCTCGCGTCGCCAACAGGAGGGCATTGGGGATCGTGATTGTTCTGGCACCAGCCCTGGAACTGGCCTCCATCCTCTCTTCGCCCATACAGCGAGTCCACGCCCCAGTTGCCAAACGGAATGCTGTGGATTGTCGGAGGGCATTCCGTATTTACCGCCCCGAAAACCATGCGGTTTTGGTTTTGCAGCGAGAAGTCGACGAGACACGCCGGGGTGGCTCCTCCCCCGAGCTGTGCCAGCATTAGTTCGGGCAGGAAAAAAAGGGCGACCACTCCACCCAGTCGGCAGAAGGCCGTCGGCTGATACGTGATCTGCATAGGACCTCTCCTTTAAGAACACTTTTTGAACGCACCCATTTCGCTCGGCCTTGACTCCCCTACGGTGGGGGTTCAGGGGTACTAGTGTCCCTAGGCGCGTGGAGCTCCGGGTCAAGAATCGACTTCCATCGCTCGTATGTGAGGGCGCCCCGAAACACCTGCCCGTTCACGACAAAGGTCGGTGTACTGACGATCAAGGCGCGCTCGGCGAGGCGGATATGTTGGTCTACCGTCTGCGCATGCTTGTTGCTTTCGAGACACGTCAGGAACTCTTGACGGTCGAGGCCGAGCTCTTCAGCGATTCCGGCGAGTTTTTCGGTCGTGAACGGCGGTTGGATCAAGAACAACCCGTCGTGGTATTCCCAGAACCTGCCTCCCTCTTGTGCACAGAGCGAGGCCAGGGCAGCCCGCCGAGCTGTCTTGTGCGTGGGGAGCGGGAAATGCTTGAAAACCAGGCGGACGTTATTCCTGTATTGCCTAAGAACCCGCGTCAACGCTTCCTGCGACTGCCGGCAAAAAGCGCACTCGAAGTCTGCAAACTCCACAATGGTCACTCGAGCCGTCGGGGGGCCAAGGGTGGCGTCGGTCTCCGTGTCCAGAGGGATGTTTAGCTTCGGGGTAGGCAGTACCACTTCAACCTGCGCCCCACTGCGAAGGCGCTCACCAAGGTTTCGGTACGCCTCGGTTCGCTTGCGTCGAAGCAAATGTTCTGTGATCTGTTCTTTCGCTTCGAACTCGGAAAGGTGGCCGGTCTGCCGCCGGCTCGTCTCGTAAGCAGCCTGCAACTCGGCGGCCTCAATGCGAGGGGGCGGGGCCAACTGCGCGACAAGCTCCTCTACGCTCAGTCCCCTTTTCGCGGCCTCCTGTTGCAGCAGCACTTCAGTGATCAAAGCCTGAAGTGCGGCGCTCTTCAGTTGGTAGACACGGGCTTCTATTGATTGCAGCTCGCCGGCGATGCGCGCCGAGACTTCCTCCTGCGTGATCATTCGTCCATTGACGAACGCCAACGGTACTGGACGCCCCGTAATCGAGGCCGGCCTGACTTGGGGTGTGCCGCCGTGCAGTCCTGGCTTCGCGTGCTCGTGCGCGCTCTTGCTTGAAGGGCTAGGAGCTTGGGGTTGGGCTACGAGGCCAGTAACTAACGTCATTAACAACGGTGCAGCCAGTTAACGGCAGGACCGCCGCCCCGGGGGGCACTTCACTGCATGGACGGACTCCAAGAACAGTGGTGATTATATCGCCGTCTTTTCTTGTTGTCAAGCACTTTTTTTCGCCAGCTGTTCGCCAGCACTTTTGTTCGCCTTCTGCGATTAAGACAGTAAAATAGCCCACCGCGGCTGGTAGGCCCCCGGCTCAGGGCGGGTCAAGCCAGCCTCAAGCAGGTGGTGAACGAGGCCCTGCGGGAAGGACTCCGGCGCATGAGCGCTCCACCCCGGCGGCGGAAGCGGTACCGCGCGCGGCCGGTCTCTCTCGGCCGGTGTCTTGTGGGCGGCCTCGACGACGTCTCCGAGGCCTTGGCCATCGTGGAAGGAGAGCCTTCCGGTGATTCTTCTGGACGCCAATCTGCTGGTCTACGCCCGCGTGGCCAGCCTGCCGCAGCACCCGGCCGCGCGAGCCTGGCTGGAGGGGAGGCTCAACGGGACCGTCGCCCTGGGGACTGCCCTGGGCGAGCACCCCTGCCCTTCGTGCGTCTGGTCAGCAACCCGCGGGTCTTCCAGCGCCCCGAGCCGGTGGCCAGCGCCTGGCGGCAGGTCGAAGAATAGCTCGACTGCCCGCCGGTGTGGATCCCGCAGCCCGGGCAGGACCACCGCCGTCTGCTGGGGGCCCTGCTCGGCGCCCCGGGCGCGAAGGCCAACCTCGCGCCCGACGCGCACTTGGCCGCGCTGGCCAGCGAGCACCGGCTCACGCTGTGTTCGACCGACGACGACTTCGCCCGCTTCCCCGGCCTGCGGTGGGAGAATCCGCTCCTCGCCGGCGCCTGAATCCTCAGTTCGGCCGCAGCCATCGGCGGAGGCAGTCCTCGACGGACGGGCAACCCTCCGGACCCGGCCGCAGGCGCGGCGCGCGGCCGCCGCTGTCGACCAGACCGAATCCCCAAGCTTCGCCTCCGGCCCGTGGAGAATCGAAGATCTGCCACAGCACGATGTAGGGGCAGCCCCAGGCCTGCGCGGCGTCGAGAGCCGCGGACAAGCGGGGCAACACCCCGCCCGAGTCGAGGTGCTCGAACCGCTCGCGGGCGAATCCCAGCTCGCCAATGGCCACGAAGCGCTGGCCGAAGAGACGCCGGCCGGCGGGCGATAGAGACGGGCGCGCCCGTTCCCGGAGGCGGTCCAGATCCCGAAGCAGCCGCTCGCCCGCGCCGGCCGGATCCGTATTGGTGTCCTGAGTCTCGAACGGCGAATTCGTCGACTCGTAGGCTGAGTAGAGCAGCAAGTCGAAGGGCACGCGCGGGATCACCTCCGCCAGCGCATTCCAGGCGCCTGACGGGCTCTTTCGAAAAGTGGTCCCGGCGCGGCCGATCTTCAGATTCACCAGCGAGACCTCGAAGCCGTGCAGGATCCGGAGGCGTGAGGCGGGGCGCGCGGCTCGCGCCTGCTCGATCGCGCGATGGCGGCAGCGGGTCCAGGCCACCAGGTTTTCCACGGCCTGCTCGATCGAGCCGGTGTAGTTGAGGATCTCCAGCATCTTGTCGTCGGCTTCCGAGTTGGCGATCACGATGGTCTTGTTCAGGTACGCGAAACGCTGGTAGAGGAACGAGCACAGCGCGCCGATCTGCCGGGATTCGATCTCTTCGGCGGCGGCGGTCCAGGGACGCAGCAAGCTCAAGTCGTCGGCGCCGGCGCCGGAGTCTTCGGTCGTGTAGGTAGTCAGGATGATGGTATCCAGCTCGGGATCCTCCAGCGCGGCGCGGTAGCGGGGCAAGCCCAGAATGGCCGCCGGCGAGGGCGCCGCCAATGTGTCGGCGGCGAACAGTCGCGGCGAGCCGGGATGCTGGAGGTAGTCGAAGCGCGCGCCCAGGTAGAAGCGAAACACGCGGGCCCCGGCGGCGGTGGCGCGGCGGCGGGCCTGGGTCAGCAGGTCGGCCGGATCGTCGCGCGCTCCGACTCCCGCCCACTGATAGAAGCCGAACCGGCGCGGATCGATGGGCCGGGGCGCGCCGGGGGCGGCAGCGCGGGTCGCGGGTCTCGCCGGCGCCGTGCTGCTCGAGGGAAGGGTGGCCGCCTCCTTGGCGATCGAGACGCTGACCGGATCGCTTCGGATCCCGCCGGCCTC